>Ga0153915_10000751_pt1 | contig 29893 bp, 30 predicted proteins | sample Opewatmetagenome_2_FD_107003 | JGI IMG/M metagenome (GOLD analysis project Ga0153915, IMG submission 107003) | Freshwater wetland microbial communities from Ohio, USA - Open water 3 Core 3 Depth 3 metaG | ecosystem: Environmental > Aquatic > Freshwater > Wetlands | place: USA: Ohio, Lake Erie...
AGCTCCTTTGAGTATGAAGTGGACCAGGACCTCATCACATTGCTTCTGCGAGATGGTTTTGACATCGGTATGCACGGGCTTCATCACGATGGAAAATTCGCCTTCCTCTCCGATGAGGATCAGAGAGCCAGAATCTTCAAATCAGTGACGCGGGCGAAGGAACTTGGTCTGCCGTCGCTTGGCTATAGGGCGCCCTGGCTTCACAGAACCAGAGTGATGATTCGTTATCTTAGTGAAGCAGGATTCGAATGGGATTCTTCATTCCCGGACACGGATGATTCCACTATTGGTTATGCCTCCACGGGCAGCAGGACAGTCTTTCCATTCTATCCGATGTATAAGATGGGCGGGGAATGGACACGCAGTACTATCGTAGAAATACCTGTGTCAATGCCCCAAGATTGGACACTACTGTACTACTACAAGCTCTCAGAGGAGAGTATATTGCGTGTCTTAAAGAAAAAGATGGAATACATCAAATCGCAGGGGGGCCTCGCCACTTTCATTCTACACCCAGACCAAGAGGACTTCGGTCATCCCAGACATCATAAGGCATACAAGGCACTTCTAAGAATCATTAAGGATGCAGACCCAGAGTTGATGACGTGCAGTAGTCTAGCAAGACAGTGGAAGAACCGGTTTCCCTCTTCTCGATAGCAGACTAAGTCAGATATGTGGGACAAGGCCATGTGTCACACTCAAGGCAGTTTATGCACTTATCCTCGTCCACAGCAATCTTTCCGTTATCAAGAAACAGAGCATCCTGGTCACACTGTGGAATACAGGATCCGCATGCTTGACAGAGAAGGGCTCTCCGAGTCGCCCGTTCCAATTGCTTGGCAAGACGTTCCACAGTCCGCTCATCGGGACCACGCACGACCACAGAACCAGAACTAAAGAGCGAAATATGGTTCTCTCCAGATGTTGTTCGAAGCGCACCGAGTTCCTCAGAAACCTTTGTACTCCCAAATACGGGCATGATTTTTGAGATTCTGTTCAGGTCAATGCCAGCCGAGAAGGAGCCTTCAAGACTGAAGCCAGATTTGGTGCATGGGGATACTCCTTTTGTGACGTTGAGCTCAATCTTCTCTCCGGGACTCTGTCGTGCAGGAGTGATACTCAAGCCAAGTCGGTTGATAAGTTCAAGCTGGCCCTTGGGTAGGTTCTTCCAGCGCCAAAATCCTAGCTCAAACCAGTCCTCTGGAAAACCATAGCGCTGCGCCCACTCTCTCATCTTCACCTCCCACTGCTTGTGGAGCTCAGGATGGGTCTGACGTAGACTCTCCAGTTCAGCAAGCGGCGATGCGGGACATAGATAGCAGCCCATTCTGTGATAGCCCTTGGTATAGAGAGGGTTGAAGTCAGCCTTCATCTTGAATGTGTACAGCCATACCTCCAGAGCGTTCCAATTCTGTATCGGATTGGCTGAAACCTGCCCAGGAACCCACGGATTCTCTGTGACTCTGGGTTCTACGGATCTCTGGAAAGACTCCATCTTTCTCTGTCCCATGAAGGATAGGGTTTCGCTACCGAGCTCTGCAGCAATTGACGTGGCTGCTGGTCCCAGTTTGAGGACCTTGCAGCACCAACGAAAGTCTCTGGCTGGCGGGCCGAACACATCCAGAGACCGCCAGAATTGGTCTCCGGCTTTTTCGCCAATGATTCGTACCTTTCTCCCCTCCGCGAACCTGTGAATGAATTCGATGGTTTCAGGAAGCTCAAGGCCTGTATCCATGAAGAAGAGCGGGGGGCTCTCTCCTATTGCTCTCTCCACGACAAGGTAAGTCACGAGAGAGTCTTTTCCTCCGCTAAAGCCTACGACAACGGGAAGACCCTTGTTCCTTTCGATGACACGTCTAACAAAAGTGAGAGCCTCTTCCTCGATTCTTGCGAGATCATTCAGATTCGCCGCGACAGCATCATCCCATGTCGATTCGACTGTATTCTCTGCTGGAGTGACAGGATTGGAAACCTCGCGAATCTTGACTGCGAATCCCTTGCTCTCTTTCCCCATTTCAGCACCGCTCATTCGTGCAATGCCGGTGCCGAGTACAACGCCATCTGAATCGACAATCCAGACTTCGTCATCTACTTCTATCGCGGAGTCACAGCCCTGTACACCAGGAAGCATCAGATTTGCTCCATCTTTCAGATACTTCAGAACGCCGTCATGGATAGAAACCCACTTCTGCCGACTGACTGCACCGATTCTACGAGCTCCTTCAATAGCAAGGAGAAATGTGTATCCGCGCTTTTCAATATCGAATCGTAATCTGCCGACCACGTACCCGTCCACAATGATCTCATACATGGCATCGAGCGAGGATACCTTATTCATCACTATTGTCTTGCTAGAAGGAAGTAGAGCAAGGCCCACACCGTTTCCAAATTGAGAGTCTATGGTGTCTATTGCCCTCTTCAGATGACCATCCATCGCCGGAAACGGGTCGCCTGGCGGTGACAGTTCTACTTGTCTTGGTAACGTACCGCAGGTGCTACACCCAGTTTCTGCGATTCTTGGTACGTTGCATGAGTCGCACCAGAAGAACCGGATCTTGGTCAAGTAGGGTGCATGTCCTCTTCGGAACTTCCTGCGACTGTGTTTTTCTCTGGGCAGCTAGAGCATCTCCAATTATTCTTTACCGGTCTGCGGACAGTGGACATTTTCACCTTTCGATAGGGATGTTAAGGCTCTTCAGCAGTTTCCCAGTAGGTCGTCCCTCTTTGTCCCAACCTCTCCGAGAATAGTACTCTGGAAGCATCACATCAATCTGAGCAACCCTATTTCTCGAGCCACCTTCTGTGAGCGGAGTGGAAAAGCGTGGAGGCAGAGTGTCATCGCTCTTCCCAAATCCCTCACGTATGTTGAACAGCTTCTCAAGATTCCAAATCCGTGCTCCGATGCGCAGTAGTTCCTTACCATCGATCTTCAGACCCGTGCCTGCACTGACCATCGCGGCGTAGTCGTCTACTGTCCAGGCAAAGTTTGTGAATCTGCACACAACCATACAGTCCATAGCAGCAGATAGATTCTGGAATAGGATTACGAGGTCGGTCTTGCCTTCGGTTATATCACGATCTACTAGCACGGGGCTTCCCATGATTTCAGGGCCAATCATGTAGGATCGAAGATGGCAGCCACCTCTGTTTGACGTGGCGTACCCAAGAGCGTGTCCCTGCACACCTCGTGGATCGTACGCTGGTATCTCAAGTCCCTTGACCTGCATGGCGAGCTCAGGAGCTCCATGATTCGTTGCGAAGACTTTGGAGCCTTTCCCCAGCTCCGCTCCCAGACCGCGGGCATAGGCGATATCTTCGATCATTTCAAGAACTCCCGTCGTATCACCGAACCTGAGCGAATGCTCTAGTTTGCCCCTTTGAACAAGCTCCATGGCACATCCGAGAGTACTACCGACTGAGATTGTATCGATTCCCAGTAGGTTGCACTTGTCGTTCGCCAAAGCAATCCATTCCAGATTGTTGATTCCGCACTGCGGGCCAAGTGCCCATATCGACTCGAATTCGGGGCCGCCCATATCCTTGCCCCGCACCCGACTCATGCGTCCACAACCAATGGGACAACCAAAGCAATTGTAGGGCTTTAGAGAAAAGCGCTCTAGCAGTTTCTCTCCTGAAACCCCATCAGCATCATTGAATCTACCCTCTTGGAAGTTACGAGTAGGCAGCATTCCAGCCTCGTTTATCACACTGACAAGGACTGGAGTACCATAGACTGGCAATGATTTGTCTGTCACTGGGTTCTTCTTGATAAGAAGACGTGCTCGCTCTACTGCCTCTCGCAGTTTCTCAGGCTGAGCAACGCCAGGAGTCTTAGTCCCACGAACGACCACTGCTTTAAGGTTCTTGGAGCCCATCACAGCCCCGACCCCGCCGCGACCCGCAGCCCGATGCTTGTCAGTCACAATAGCCGCGAGATTAATCATATTCTCCCCGGCAGGACCAATACAGGCCACCTGCGCTTTTTCATCGGTTTCCTTGATTAGCAGGTCGGTTGTGATGTCTGTGGTCTTTCCCCAGACCTTGGAGGCATCACGAATCTCGACCTGATTATCATTGATCCAGAGATAGACAGGTGATTTTGAGGCGCCAGTAAAGATGACTGCAGCAAGGCCAGCACGACGTAGCTGAGCGCCAAAGTATCCGCCTGCATTCGAGTCGAATATTGTTCCCGTAGCAGGAGACTTGGTAATCACAACAAAACGACCACCTGTAGGGACAGATGTCGCAGTTGATGGGCCCACTGCAAAGACTAACCAGTTATCTGGGGAGAGAGGGTCAATGCCCGGCGCAAGATTATCGTAGAGCAACTTCACACCCAGACCGCGACCACCGAGGTACTCCTTGTAGAGGCCCGGAGGCAGAGGCTTTCGAGTAATGGTCCTATCAGTCAGGGAGATGAAGAGCAGCTCAGCCTCAGAATATAGTTGCGTTGACGCATCAGACACTCATTGTTCCTCCTATTCTGTGAAGACATTATGGTCCTTGTTTGGGCACATTAGACACCGCTGTTTATACCAGAGATACACTTCTTTGGGTTGTTTCGCTATGTTCGCCATGCGACTCGGGCATGTCCAGCAGGGTTTGTCAGGCTGCATCCAAGACTCACTATACTGAGCCCAACGGTAGTCTTCGATGATTCCTATCCCAGAACTCGTCCCAAGTCTATTGGCTCCTGCATCTATCAGTCGGAGAGCCTCCTTGAATGTACGGATTCCTCCAGCAGCCTTTACGCCCATGGAGTCACCCACAGTTTCTCGCATGAGTTTGACATCATAGGGGGTCGCGCCCATCGGCCCAAATCCAGTTGAAGTCTTGACAAAATCAGCACCTGCCTCCTTCGACAGAAGACATGCCTTCTTCTTCTGATCATCAGTGAGCAGGCCGGTTTCGAGGATGACCTTCACAAGATCATCACCGGAGGCTGCGACTACTGCTTCTATGTCGCTCCGCACAAGATCGTAGTTCTCGTCACGCAAGGCGCCGACGTTAATCACCATATCAACTTCTTGTGCCCCCCGTGTCACGACCTCACGAGTTTCCATGGCTTTGACCTCAGACAGAGTAGCTCCGAGTGGAAAGCCTATGACAGAACACACCTTTACTGCTGAGCCCTTGAGCAGCTGAGCTGCATACTCAATATGGACTGGGTTAATGCAGACTGCAGCAAAATTATACGACAATGCCTCTTCACAGAGCTGCTTTATCTTACTCTGCTTCGCCTCTGGTTTTAGCTCGGTATGGTCAATAGTCTGTGCAAGTTGTTCAACAGTGAGGGTCATGGATTTGCCTCCGGAAATGGGAGGAGGCTGCCGAGCTGTATAAGCTCTTCGAAATGCCTGTTTGACTAAACTAGTGTCCGACCAAGCACGACCTGATGTCGTCAAGGACCTCTTTCTGTAGCCTTATGACGTCATGGACCTCTATCTCCTCTGCGTCCTTCACCACCGAGTTAAGCTGCACCACAGTTCCGACAGCATCAACTTTCGAGAAGTCAACTGGGAATTCAACTTCTGCACCCTTCACAATGAGCTCAGAGCGTATCGGATGCAAGGCGATTCTTATGCTTCTAACAATGCCAATGCGTCGAGCCCTGTTATCAAGCACTTCCTTTCCCAAGATTCGACCCGGCATCTTGAGCTCGTAGAGCTCTGCTTCGATGCCTGGCATTGGTTCATTAGTGGTAGTAGTCATCATGTCTAGGCTCCTTGTTCTGTAGGATGTATTTGTAGGAGGCTTTTTACAGTGAGTATTATCTCAGATGTGGAAATCCATGCTGCCTTCGGGGTTGTAGCTTTGACTGTATACGACAAGTACGTCGAGATGCCATTAATTAAGACCAAGACTATGGACTACAGAACGTATCAGGTGGACCTCGCAGACATAGCATCTCGTCAGAGCACAATAATAGTGCTGAGCACAGGACTGGGTAAGACTGTAATTGCCGCCCTGCTAACAGCAAAACGTCTGAAAGAGCATCAAGGCTCAAAAGTGCTCTTCCTCGCGCCATCGCGACCTCTTGTAGACCAGCAGGCGCGTTTTTTGAAACGCGTACTTGACTTGGAAGAGAGCCAGATTGTGTGCCTGACTGGGCAAGATGCTCCAGAGAGTAGGCATACCGTCTGGCAAGAGGCACGCGTCATTGTAATGACCCCACAGGCATTACAAAACGATTTGATACAGAGAAGCTACGACCTCTCCAATGTTTCATTGATTGTCTATGACGAAGCTCACCGTGGCGTCGGCAACTATGCATATACCTTCGTTGCTGAACTCTATGAGAAACAGGGTCATAATCAACTATCTCTTGGGCTCACTGCATCCCCCGGGCATCAGGCAGAGCACATCAAGACTGTATGTGAAAACTTGAGGCTGACTCATGTTGAAGTCAGGGATGAAAAGAGCGAGGATGTGAAAGACTACATCGTATCTGTCGACTCAGAGGTGTACTATGTCCGGTTACCCTCAGAAGTTGAAGCCCTTCGAGACATATTGTATAGGCTTATGGAGGAGTATAGAGAACCCGTTGTCGATCATGGCTTTAGTCTGCCAGATAGCAGACGCCTGACAAGGAAGGAAATACTTCAGGCACAGGGCGCAGTACGAAAGGAGATAGGTTCATTCACGAATCCGCCACGAACTCTCTTTCTTGTCATTAGGAATCTCACTGCGCTCTTGAGGATAGCTCACCTCATAGAGTTCATTGGAACGCAGGGTCTGACACCTACGATGAGATACATCCGCGGCATGTATGAAGAGATTAGTAACAAGAAGAGCTCGAAGGGATTGAAGGATCTCGTCACGAGAGCAGAATTCAAGCAGTTCGAGGAGTTACTACAGGCTCTCATAGCGAAGGACTACAGACATCCAAAGGCTGATGCTGTTCTTGAGGTTGTCAGTGAACAATTGTCAGCTAACCTTGACTCCCGCATCTTGATCTTCACACGTTTTCGAGATACTGCTGCGGAAGTCACAGAAACACTGGAGCAACTAGATGATGCACGTGTGAGCCGGTTTGTGGGACAGAGCTCCCGCGGCTCTGACAAGGGATTCAGTCAAAAGAAACAGGTGGAGATCCTAGACGGTTTCAGGAATAATGAGTTCAACATACTTGTCGCAACACAGGTAGGAGAAGAGGGCCTTGATATTCCAGAGTGCAATCTTGTGATCTTTTACGACTGTGTCCCTTCAGTGGTCCCGTATATCCAGAGGAGGGGGAGAACAGGACGAAGAGCCCCTGGAAGAGTTGTGATTTTCGTGGCAAAGGGAACTCATGATGAGTTCTATCACTGGAGCGTGATGAGCAAGTTGAAGAAGATGCCAAAGGCTCTCAAAGAGGCTGAGGTCGACGAGAGCGAGAAACAGACAAGTCTTGAGGACTTTGCCAGAAACAGTGAGGCACAAGAAACCCCAGAGGCAATCACCAGAATTGCCCCAAAGACTGAACCTGAGCAGATAAGGCTCATCGTGGACTCGAGAGAGCTGCCCACTGCGGTGGCCCGTGAACTTGCTCGTCTGGATGTAGTAATATCCGGAGAGAGCCTTGAGATTGCAGATTATGTGGCATCTGAGGATGTTGCCATTGAACGGAAGGAGTCGAATGATTTCATTCAGTCACTCATTGATGGGCGACTCTTCGTCCAGCTAAGTGCTCTACGCTCAGCTTACCGACGTCCGGTCCTGATAATTGAAGGAGAACAGATCATTGGATTGAGAGGTGTGAACCCCGCTTCAATCTACGGAGCGCTGGCTTCCATTGCAATCAGAATTCAGGTCCCGATAATCTGGACACGCAATGCAGAGGAGACTGCCAATGTTCTGTATCGTATAGCACATCTTGAGCAGGTCGCATCGAGAAAGCCATTGCGTACTCGATCAGGGGAAACCAAGACCAGTGATGCAGAAACCTTGGAGTACATACTCTCGGGATTCCCTGGAGTAGACACTGTGATATCCAGAGCATTGCTCACCGAGTTTGGCACATTGGGGCGTATCTTTTCTGAAGACGCCAAAGGCCTACAGAAAGTGAGAGGTGTTGGACCCAAGATAGCAGCTAGAATACGACACCTGCTCCAGGCTGAATATCCAAGATATGAAAAAGGAAACTGATTTTGCAGGTCTAGTATACCTTTGGGTTCTTCCCACCGCCTCTTCGATAGGCATCTCTAAGCCCATCTGTGATTAGCCGGCTGGTCTTCCAGTACTGCTCATAGTCGCTCTCGTTCAATCGCACAATGCTGAGAAGACTGCGAAACACCACATAGAGAATAGGGTCAATCTCACTTGCTTGCCGGAGAGTTTCTTTTGCGTACTCCCTGCCTGTGTCTAGTATTCTATCTCGCTTAGTCATCGCCTCTGCAATCTGCAGAATCTCACTCTCACTCTCAAACTTGAAGCCCAGATTCTTCATCGTTGAAACGATGTCCAGAGTCTTGTCAATGTCCCGAGGACTGTGTGCCTCAAAACCATCAAGATCCCCAGTTGTTATGAAGACATTTTCAGCAGTAGCACGCCACAACTTCTGCATTATGTGGCTCTCGCCGTTTCCGGTTGGCTCGTATCCATCCATTTGAATAAGGCCACACTTCTCCAATTCCTTCAAGTGATAACGAACAGTCTGGGGTTTCACTTCCTTGTTGACATCTTGTTTAGACAGGAACTCCACTAATTCAGTAGTAGACATTTGTCTTGCTCTCAATGCATGCAGGATCTGTCTTCGGTTCTCATCACTGAGAGCCTTGTAGGCCTCAATTGCTTGTTGTCCTGTGAGAATCTTTAATGTATCCATGCGATTACTGCCCTGCACTGAGTATCACCTATTTGTCTCTACATGTATCGAGAGTTGAAGCGCTAGTGACTTCTTGACTACTAATAGCCCTAGGGCTATTAGTATCGGTTTGCCAATCTCCATCCGGTGTACTGCCTTCGATTTGCTTTAAGCAGGTACATAGATCCATTGGCGCATGTCCTGTAGACAGGGTACACGCTTGATCAAGTGCTTCTTCAGAAGTTTTCGAAGTGCATAACGGACTGTCCTTGGTGCAAAAGAGACCTTGTCAAGGAGTTGCTTTGGAGTAACTCCATCCTGACCGCTGCTTCTGAGAATGTCCAGAACAATCATCTGGCTCTTTGTGAGCTTCATGCTCTTCAATTCCTCCTGAAGTTCAATTTCATTCATCATTTTCCATTACCTTCCCGTAAAATTCCGAGTCTGTTGATGAGGCTCTGCAGAGCAGAATTGCCTCAATCAAACAAGTATCTATGTTACAAAACTGCTTATTAACTTATCGCAGCAAGTGGGCGATATGTCGCAGTCGTGCACCGCGTTATCTGATGGTCATAGAATTGATCTCTCTTCTGTATGGACATTCTCTGCGTACAATCCTATCATCTACAAAGCCTTTAATTCTACAGACGGTAGGACTTCTTCGACCCAAGATGAAGAAGGCCGTGTTACTAGCAGCTGGCGACTCCACGAGGATGCTTCCACTATCTGCAAATCAACCAAAACATCTCCTGCCAGTAGCTGGAAGACCTCTTCTGTTTCACACCTTGGAGGCACTGGAGAAGGCAGGTATCGAAGAGACACTCATTGTCTATGGCTACCATGCTGAGAAACTCAGTGAGTCTGTGAATTCGCAAACATGGGGCAAAGGCAGGATGTCTGTTTCCTTCGTCCTGCAGAAGGAGAGAAGAGGAACAGCACATGCGGCAGGTCATGCCAGAGAGTTTGTTGGTGATGACACGTCATTATTGATGAATGGTGATGTAATGGTTGGCCCGGGCTGCTTTGAGGGGTTGATTGCGTATCATGAGAGTGGGAATTTTGAGATGACGCTATCTGTGCAGCCTATTGATGACCCGAGTCCATATGGTGTTGTTGCCGTGAAAGAGGGAAGGGCAGTGAAACTCATCGAGAAACCGAAGAAGGAGGAGATGGTCAGCAATCTGGTGAATGTGGGGCTCTATGCTGTAAGTGGGTCACTCTGGGCAGCGATTGATAAGACTCCACTCTCCCCACGAGGGGAATATGAGATCACTGATTCGATAGGCCTGCTGATTGAAAGAGGCAATGTCGGAGCGTACACGTTACCGTCATGGTGGCTTGATGTGGGTAAGCCATGGGATCTGTTGGAGGCCAACAAACAACTCCTGAGTCAGTCATCCAAGAGCATCAAGGGGACCGTGGAAAAGGGCGCAGTGATTAAGGGCACCTGTATCATCGAGGCTGGAGCGGTCATAAGGACAGGTGCGTATTTAGAAGGACCCGTCTATATCGGACAGGATGCTGTTATTGGGCCAAACTGCTACATCCGTGCGCATACTTCACTTGGAAAGAAGGTGAAGATTGGAAATGCTGTTGAGATAAAGAACTCCATAATCATGGACAACACCAACGTCGGGCACCTATCCTATGTTGGGGACTCTATCATTGGAAGAGAGTGTAACTTTGGCGCAGGAACAATCACTGCGAACCTGAGGCATGATAACCAAGCTGTGGAGAGCACCGTGAAGGGAAAACGTGTGAGTTCTGGAAGGAGAAAACTGGGAGCCATCATTGGCGACGATGTGAAGACGGGGATTGGTACTTCAATTGCTCCAGGAGTTGTCATGCATCAAGGCTCGAGAACAGGCATAGGTGTCATAGTGGACAGGGATGTTGGACCAAACCAGTTGGTGATTGCGAAGCAGAATCAGACTGTCATTGATCTGGACTCCTCCAAATGAGGGTGTTACGTTGGCGTCAAGACCATTGAGAGAGTTCAATTCAGTCGTGAAGAACTCAAGCAAGGTCGATGTGCTCTTTGGGTATTGCTATCCTTCGACATATCGTGCAGGCATGACTGGCCTTGCTCTGCAAATACTCTATTCAGCGCTAAACAACAGAGAGGATACATCATGTGAGAGATACTTCAGATTCCAGACACAGTCTCCAGCATTGTCAGTCGAGAGCAATCGACCGCTGAGGGATAATCACATTGTAGGATTCACATTGACATATGAGGAGGACATACTGAACCTCATACAGATGCTGGAGATAGGTAGGATCCCCATTCTCGTTGAGGACAGAACAGCTGATGACCCAATTGTCCTGGTAGGGGGGCCGGTCGTGAGCTCCAATCCTGAACCCTATACTGATTTTGTGGACGCCTTTGCCATTGGTGAGGGAGACTTGGTCGTTCATGACATTGTGGAGGCGGTCAGGACAAGAGGATCTCGGAACGAATCAATAGCAGCTCTGGCAGATATTAGGGGTATCTATGTCCCTACAGCCAATCCAACTTCTGTAAGCCATATCATGATAGAGAATCTTGACTCTCTGGAGTACCCAGTAGCTCAAGTCGTTCCAGACGTTGAGGAGGGATCGAAACTTGAGCCCGTGTTTGGCAAGTCATTCCTGCTGGAAGTCACAAGAGGTTGTGGTCACTCATGTAAGTTCTGTCTTGTGGGGCACATGTGTCAGCCAAGAAGAACTCGTTCATTAGAACGATTGAGGGAGCTTGTAGAACAGGGAATCAAGCGGACACCTGTAAAGAAGGTGTCATTGATCGGGTCATCACTAGGTGACTTGGATAGGCTAGAGGACCTTGTATGTTGGATTGTGAAACAAGGGGTAGAGGTCTCTGTTCCGTCGCTGAGAGCGGATTCTGTGACCACAGGACTATTGGAGTGCCTAGTCAAGGGGGGCCAACGGACTCTCACAATAGCACCCGAAACAGGTTCAGATGAACTCAGAAGGAGCATCGGAAAAGACCTCACGGATTCAGAGATCGAAGAGGCAGTGAAGACAGCAGAATCAGCTGGGTACAACTCGTTGAAGCTATACTTCATCATTGGACTACCAGGAGAAACGGATGCAGATATCGAGTCCACCATCAGGATGATACAAGGCATAGCTAGGAACTCGATGATGAGAATCACAGCTAGCTTGAATCCGTTTGTTCCAAAAGCAAGAACAAGATGGCAGCTTGAGCCTCAACCTGGAATAGAAGTGCTTCGAGGTAAGATACGACACATCGAGGAGGGGCTTAGAAACACACCGCGAGTGACATTAGAAACTCTTGACCTGAGAAGCGCTCGGATTCAGGCAGCTCTGTCAATTGGAGACAGGACTCTTGGACAGGTCATCCGCGCTGCAGCCTCCTACGGAGGATATGGCGGCTGGAGGAGAGCTGAAAAGGAAACGGGAATCCCATTGTTCTCACTAGGAAGCGATCCAGAGCGTCTTGGTCAAGGAATACCGTGGGCATTTCTCAAATGATAACGCTTTTTGATGGGGTGGTCATCTCGGTAAAGCTCTTAAGCCAATCCTAAGAAATGACTCTTGAGAGATGTCATGGTCATGATTGACCGGAAGCATCTGGTGAACACGATGCCCGAAGACGATGATTTGCGTCAATCCTTCCCAGCTCTCGCAGAAGAGCTTGAGGAGGGAGGCACAAAATCCTTCAAAGTAGGTGGTGTCCGAACAATGTCTGAAGAGTCCGATCAAGGTCAGGAGAAACAGACATTCACTCCTGATGTTGTTGACTACATACGCCGTTGTGATACAGCACCTCAGGCAATAGAGATAGTCGACTTCTTGGCGAAACGGGGAGAGATTACTGCTGCACAGGCAAAGGCGATAAAGAGCCAAATCAAGACTGAAGGTATTCGAAGTTTCGGTGCAAAGAAAGAGAAGGATCACTACTTGCGTCACGGTCTCGAATAGAGCGGTGGAAAGGCTCACTTCGACGAGTACTGTTGAGCAGGACCAGTTGCAGCTCACTACATACTAGTTTGAGACTAAGTCAACTTTGTCGAACATAGTCACCTCTGCAATCGCCACTACAAGAATAACTACAGTAGATTCCAGTCGCCGTCTGCACGGTATGAACTCATATTAGGAACCTTGCGTACTAGCTCGGCCTGTACAGACTCTGCTCCTTAGCCCAAGTGATTGTTTCAGGGTCGATTCGCTTGAGTTCTCGCTCAGGAAAGTCACTGAGAAGCTTCCATCCAATGTCCAAGGTCTGCTCGAAGGAGCGGTCCTCAAACTCACCTTGATTGATGAACTCAGACTCGAATCTGTCTGCAAACTTCAGGTACTTCTGGTCACGATCCGTCAAGGCTTCCGAACCAACCACTGCAACAAGGTCACGAAGATCGCGGCCCTCGGAGTAGCCATAGTAGAGCTGAGCCTGCACCTCTTTGTGGTCAAAGCGCGTCATCCCCTTGCCAATACCTTCCTTCATCAGACGACTTAGAGAGGGACCAGGGTCAATCGGGGGGTAAATACCTCTCCGATGAAGACTACGTCCAACAATTATCTGACCTTCAGTTATGTAGCCTGTAAGGTCTGGAATTGGGTGTGTCATGTCATCCTGTGGCATGGAGAGAATAGGCATCTGTGTGATCGTGCCCTTTCGACCATCAATTCTTCCAGCGCGTTCGTAGATGAGACTGAGATCGGTATACAGATAGCCAGGATAACCACGCCGACCTGGTATCTCCGATCTTGCAGCACTGATCTCACGAAGCGCTTCTGCGTAGTTGGTCATATCTGTGAGAATGACTAGAACATGCATGTCTGCTGCATACGCCAGATACTCTGCAGCAGTGAGCGCCGCACGAGGCGTGATTATTCGCTCGATAGCTGGGTCATTAGCAAGATTAAGGAATAGGCATGTATGTTCAAGGGCACCAGTTTCTTCGAAGGAGTCCATGAAGTACTGTGCCTCAGTGGCAGTGATGCCCATGGCCCCAAAGACGATAGCAAAAGCACTCTCTTCTCCAGGTATCTTAGCTTGGCGGACAATCTGAGCTGCAATTGCGTTGTGGGGAAGACCAGACCCTGAGAAGATAGGCAGCTTCTGACCTCTGACTAGAGTATTCAGACCGTCAATCGAAGAGAGACCTGTTTGAATTGGTTGCCTAGGATACTGTCGTGCATAGGGATTGATTGGAGAACCGTAGATATCCCAGTGGTCTTCGGCAGTGAGTGGAGGACCTTTGTCAAGAGGATTCCCGGCGCCATCAAGAACCCTCCCAAGAATCTCCGTGGAAACAGGCAGTTTCATGGTTTCTCCAGTGAACCTAACCGACGTGATATCAGCATCTAGACCACTGGTCCCCTCAAAGACCTGGATAACAGCCCTGCCACGACCGGTTTCAAGAACAGTCCCTGTCAACAAGTCACCGCCGCTCGGAGACCGTATCTTAACAACTTCGTTGTAAGAAACGTCATGGGTGTTTTCCACTACCAAGAGCGGACCACTGACATCTGACACTGTGCGATAGGCAATAGAAGATTCCTTGGGCATCTGCGAAACCGTCCAGGTTATGTTCCAAATCAGTACCCGGTCGTATCAGTGGCGGAGTTTTAAGAGTTGCGAAGTGCCTCTCAGAGCAGGAGTGGGGTCAGATGGAAGAAAACCAGAACGGGAGCTAGCATTAGAGACCTGACAATGAGGGATTGACCCCTAGACCTGAGCTCCTTCGTACTCGGAGTGAAATAGAGGACAGCTCCGGCAAGGCAACAGATGCCAGCGATGGCATCACCAACCCATACCAAGATGTATACAATCTCAGCATCGCTCATACCAAAGAACTGCAACCATGCGAGTGTAGCGCTCTCCATCGTGACAAGTTCAACACTTGAGAAACTCGCGATGACATTCACTATCAATGGACCTCCAAAGTACAGTCCAATTCCGAATGCTACTAGGACCTTCGAGAGACCATCACTGAGCCCTGTGGCGTACAGTATCAGGCCTATAAGAATGAGAAGCAGATAGCCACGTATCGCAAGAGCAAACAGGACATTTAGTATCTGACCCATTGCCACAGACCAAGATTCTGGTAATGCCGCATCGAATGGAAACTGCGCTAGCGTGAGAACTAGCGTAGGAGGAACCATGAGAGCCATAATATGGAATCGATATGCAGGAATATAATGACCACTCAGAGTAATCCAGAACGCAGTATCCTGAAATCAGCAGCCATCAAGGTCTTGACCTTTGGAAATCGCAGTGCTGCTGCAGGATGATAGGTCATGAAAAAGGTTCTGCCCTTTGCCTCAAAGAACTGACCGTGAGACTCTGAAACACTCCACGGACCTACCATCGATGAGATTGCGACACCTCCAAGGAGCACAACCACTCTCGGATTGACCAGCTCAATCTGTTTCTCAACATAGGGTCTACACATCTCTATCTCTGACTTAGTGGGAGTTCTATTGTTGGGAGGTCTTGACTTAAGCACAGATGTTATGAAGACTTCATCTCTTGTCAAGCCGATGCTCTCTATCATATGTGTAAGGAGTTCGCCCGAACGGCCAACAAAGGGTCTGCCCAATTCATCCTCTCTTGCACCAGGCGCTTCGCCGATAAGAAGGACTCTAGCATCATACGGCCCCTCACCGGGAACTGCATTCAGACGTGTTTCATGAAGAGGACAGAGCCTGCAGTTTCGAATAGACTCATGAAGTACGTCTAGTTCCTGTCTACGCATCATCTCGTCCTCATAGAGTGCTTCTGAGGGAATAAATACCACGCTTTGGCTATGCACCATGTTCAGCAAGGAAACCGGATTCAGATACTTCTTGGAAGAGAGACTGAAATTCACGTTCCATCTTCTTCTCGATAGCATCCATTTGACTCTCATAGGAGTCCCAAGGTGTGATCTTCATTCGAGCTACGTTGTCTAGTATACTCAGCTCCAATATCCTTCGGACGTGAACACCCATCTTGACAGCGGCTGTCATTTTTCGTGAGAACCCGATTATGACTCTGAGCATTCTATATGTCTTGCCAATAGGAGAGTAAGTATCAATCTCATGGATTGCACTCTGAGTGAGAAAGTCTTCCTTAATCATCCGTGCAGCCTCAAGAATAGCGCGTTCTGATTCTGGAAGCGCATCAGGTCCGACTAGCTGGACAATCTCGCGAAGCTCTTGGTCCTTCTGAAGTATGGCAAGTGCCTCCTTCACTATGCCAGGCCAGTCTTCGCCGAGATTCGACTTATGCCATTTCTCAAGGGTGCTGTGGTAGAGCGAGTAGCTTGTTAGAGCGTTTATTGCGGGGAAGAACCTTCGTGCTGCAAGATCCTTGTCCAGAGCCCAGAAGACCTTTACAATCCTGAGCGTTGCCTGTGTCACAGGCTCTGAGAAGTCGCCGCCGGGAGGCGAAACTGCTCCACAGATTGTGATAGATCCGAGGCGTTCGCCTGAACTGAGGGTCTTGACCCTCCCTCCACGTTCGTAGAACTGTGCAAGGCGTGATCCAAGGTATGCAGGGTAGCCTTCTTCTGATGGAAGTTGACCAAGTCGACCAGATATCTCACGAAGAGCCTCAGCCCAACGAGATGTTGAATCTGCCATCAGCGCCACGTCGTATCCTTGATCTCGAAAGTACTCAGCGATAGTGGCTGCTACATAGATTGACGCTTCTCGTGCCGCAACTGGCATATTGGATGTATTTGCTATTAGTACAGTACGCTCCATGAGCGGGCGGCCTGACCGGGGATCTTTGAGATGAGGCCACTCTTCAAGAGCCTCAGTCATCTCATTCCCACGTTCTCCACAGCCTACATACACAACTACTTGTGCATCAGCCCACTTTGCAAACTGATGGAGTGTCACTGTCTTTCCAGTCCCGAAACCACCAGGAATAGCTCCGGTTCCTCCTTTTGCTTGAGGCATGAATGTATCAATGACACGTTGTCCAGTGATTAGCGGTGTGTCCATTGACACTCGTTCCTTGAATGTGCGACCGATTCGAACCGGAGTCTTCTGCATCATTACAACATCATGTATGTCACCATGGATGTTCTTGACCTTGCAGATTGTTTCAATGACCGTATATTCACCCTTTGGCACAATCTCCACTACTTCGCCTGCAAGTCCAAAGGGTATCATGATTCTCGAGGTGATGATGCCAGTTTCTGGGACTTCACCAATTATGTCACCTGCCTCTACCTTTGTGCCAACCTTTACGGCAGGGATGAAAGTCCACTTCTTCTTTTTGTCAAGCCCATCAACATTAAGCCCGCGGGATATGAAGTCACCCGATATCTTTCGCAGGATGGGTAGAGGCCGCTGAATACCGTCATAGATGGAACCAAGAAGACCAGGACCAAGTTCCACAGACAGGGAGTCTCCAGTGGATGTGACAGGCTCGCTCGGAGCAAGACCAGAGGTCTCTTCGTAGACTTGTGCAGTAAATTCGTTTTCAGCAACCTCTATGACCTCACCGATGAGCTGCTGCTTGCCGACTCGAACTACCTCATACATTCGAATAGAGGGTAGTCCGGAGCATTTGACTACAGGGCCTGCAATGGTTTCGATTCTTCCGATTTGTTTACTCAATGGAGCACAACCTCACAGTACTTGTCTTAGATCTTGATCTCAATTCCGACTGCTCTTCGTATCAATTCCTTCAGAACTGTTTCGTACGTACCAGTGGACGCGTTCCTATCTGGAATCAGCAGTATCACAGGTACGGGTGACTGGGAGAGCTCGACGATAGTGTCTTCCACTTCTGAAGCGAGAGGCTCAGTGATAATAATGAGCCCCATACTCGGGTCTCGAAAGAAGTCAAGAAGGAGCTCGCGCGTCTCATTTGGTGACTTTGGTGTGGCACACTCGCTGACTCCTACTAATCTGAATCCTGTGACAGTATCCCGATCGCCAATGACCGCTATCTTATTACTTGACACAAGTACTTCCTCTGTGGTCGACTTACGCCTTGCTCCAAAAGCTTGCCTAAAAGCGTTTGGAAACTGACTGAAGACTTGAAGCTCCTCGTTCAGCCAGTAAAGAGGGTAGATACGTCAGATTCGTCAACCAGAGTCCAGCAGTAGAGGCATTTGAGCTGGAGCGGTTTTCGTGAGACGACTTGGTATTTTGTCTTGATTGGTTCACGCTCTTTGTTGGTAACGCATCGTTCATTGGGGCATTTTATGACGCCAGTAATGGTTTCAGGAAGTTCAATACGAGTCTTCTTGATGACTTTGGAGTCTTTGATCAGGTTGATTGTTGCCTCTGGGGCTACAAGCGCGATACGTGCTACTTCAGCAGAACCAAGAAAACGATTCTCAACCTTCACAATGTCCTTTTTTCCAATCCTTGAACTTCTGATGTTCATTGCAAGTGAAACGACATTCCCGGTCTTGCCAGTGATTCCCAGAATCTTCAGGACCTCAAGAGCACTACCGGCCCTGATATGGTCTATGACAGTGCCGTCCACAATCTTGTCAATGCGTATCTTGCCGCCGGCTTCTTCGGACATTGGTGTTGCCATGGGCCTGTCTGTAGTATTCTCCACGTTTTAGACCTTCCCCTCGTCACGGGCCGGACTAGTTCAAGGCGAAAGTTGATATGTGCTAGGGCAGGACCTCTCCTTAACTCGACGATGTGATGGTCTTGGTCCTAGATAATCTTGGTAAATCCCTCAACTCTGCACTGAAGAAACTCTTCGGTGCAAGTGTCATCGATGAGGAACTGGTGAAAGAGCTGGTCAAGAATATCCAGCGGGCACTACTCGTAGCAGACGTAGATGTCAATCTCGTAATGGCCATCACAGAGAGGGTACAAAAAGAGGCTCTAGATGAGTCGCTTCCGAGAGGCGTTTCACGTCGGGAGCATGTCGTTCGGGTCGTCTGGGACACTCTCGCCTACTTCCTAGGAGAAAAGGCAGTACCTCTGACAATTAACCCCGGAAGACCCAATCTTGTCATGATGGTGGGCATTCAGGGCTCGGGCAAGACCACAACAATTGGAAAGCTAGCTCGCTACTACCAGAAACGAGGAATCAAGAGCGGGGTCATCTGCGCTGACAACTTCAGACCTGGTGCGTACAGTCAGTTGAAACAGCTTGCTGAACGATCCAATGTACCGTTCTGGGGCGACGAGGAAGAAAAGGATGCGGTCAAGCTCGCAAAGAGAGGATTCAAGGAGATGAAGGACAGGGGAGTAGAACTCATTCTCCTAGATACCTCAGGTAGGCACAGAGAAGAAACCAGTCTGATCAAGGAGATGAGAGACATCTCAAAGTCTGTCAATCCGCAGGAGATTGTACTCGTCGTCGATGGTACCCTTGGCCAACAAGCAGGTGTCCAAGCAGAGGCATTTCAAAAGGCCACCGATATAGGCTCGATTATTGTGACGAAGCTCGATGGCAGCGCAAAGGGTGGTGGCGCCCTCTCGGCAGTGGCAGCCACGAAGGCGCCAATCAAATTCATTGGAACTGGAGAAGGAATAGATGCAATTGAACCATTCAATCCAACCAAGTTTGCTGGCCGACTGCTTGGTATGTCAGATATTCGAGGACTTATAGACAAGGTAAAGGAAGCGCAGATTGAGGTTGAGGAAGACGCGGTCAAACGAATAATGAAGGGGCAGTTCTCCCTGAAGGACATGATGGCACAGCTGAAGCAGTTGAAGAAGATGGGACCAATCGGTAAGGTAATGGAGATGCTTGGGCTTCAGTACAAACTTCCTGATGGCGTCGCTGAGATTCAGGAAGAAAACATGAAGAAATGGGAAATCATCATGAACTCTATGACCAAGGAGGAGATGGAGGAACCCAAACTGATCAAGGCCTCAAGAATCAAACGCATTGCAAAAGGGTCAGGCACTTCCCAGAAGGATGTTCGCGATCTGCTAAAGCAGCACGAACAGATGAAGAAAATAATGAAACAGATGGGCAAGCAGCGAAGAGGGCGAAAAGGAGGCATTCCTGGGCTTCCTGCTGGTCTTCCCGGTATGTAATTTGGATATGAGTTCCAATGCGGCGATTCCTAGTATTGTTTGACGATTTGCCAATTGACAAAGCGTCTGTGAAATCAGGCGCCAATTCATCAGAGGTCGTCACAGCCTGCAGGTGTGTCAACGTTGGTCTATTCCTGTCTGGAAATCTGCGCAGGGATGTCATAGTTTCGATTGCCACAGGGCCGATTGATGACCTGAGAGTCATATCATTTCTTGGAGAAACCTTGAAACGGGTATCGCCTGACGAGAGATCGATTTCATTCTTTTTGCTTAAGTCACTCGACATGGCTATGGGCCTTGCACAAGATTCACAGAAAGTAATGGACAACGGAATTATTGTCAGAAGGGAAGCGTTCAAGCATCTAATAACCGCGTATAGGCCAGATAATGTCTTCGTCGCATACAGGGGCAGCACGCCCGATTCTGATTCGTCGTACAAACTTGAGAATGCACTCCTTGTCTATGATACTGGGACATGCATAGATGTGGCAAGCTCCAAGATTATGCCGGGGAAATACAGGAAACTACCATGCCCATCGCATCCGGAGAGATTCATCTTAGATGTCAATGACAGGTTAGATGACAATACATCTGATACCTGAGGAAAGCTTCATAATCTCAGTATCGAAAAGATACTCGATTATCATTGCCTACCAACGTGACCCCGCAGTTCGAAAAGCAACGGGAAGTCTATGAAGAAACAGAAGACCTTGCTCAGAGGATAGTAGAGCTTGAGAAGCTCCTTGCACTCGCCCCTAATCACAAGGGAGGCGAGAGAATGCTAGCAGACTATCGCAAGAAACTTGCCCAGCTAAAAGCATTGATTGAGAAGAGAAGAGAACAAGAACGAGCTCGCCGATCCGGAGGCGGTACTGAAGAGGGAGTCATCAGGAAGGAAGGAGCAGGTCAAGTCTGTCTGATTGGAGTAACGAACAGTGGGAAGTCAACTCTCATCAACTCCGTTACTAATGCAAAGCTGGATGTAGGGAACTATCCGTTCACAACAGCAGTTCCGACTCCTGCAATGTTGACCCTGGAGGATATCAACATCCAACTCGTTGAATTGCCGGGAGTCTTCGAGGGTAGCCACAAGACCGGAATCGGGAGGCAGGCCATGTCAGTGGCCAGAAACACGGATTGTATCGCACTGGTGATTGACCTGTCACAGGATACTGATTGGCAGATGAATACAATTCTTGGAGAACTCGACTCTGCAAGAGTCCGTCTAAATAAGGAAAAGACAGCAGTACGAGTGGACAAGGTCGGTCTTGGCGGGCATATGATCTATGGTGCCCAAAACTATCAAGGTGACATTGAAGAGGTAAAGGAGTTTCTTCAGGCACGCAGAATCACAAACATAATTGTCCGGTTTCAGAAACCTGCATCCTTCCAGCAGCTAGTGGATGCCCTGGACACAAGTGTTGCCTATGTTCGAGCATTGGTGATTGCCACAAAGGGTGATGTTCAGGGCTCTGTAGAGAGATTCAAGGAACTAGAAGAAAAATACGGCTCTCGATTTGACATTGTTCCAGTATCCGCGGAGAAGAGAGAGAATCTTGATGGCATGAGCTGGGCATTCTATCGACATCTCGATATACTGAGGGTATATACGAAGAGCCCAGGAAAGGAAAGAGAGAGAAAGCCCATTGTGCTTCCTGAGGGGTCAGTCGTTGAAGATGCTGCAGCCAAAGTCCACAAGGAATTGTTCATCGAACGATTCCGGTCTGCAACGATAATCAGGGAAAACGATAAGATAAAACGCAGAGTGGTCGGCCTCAACTACCCGCTCCAAGATAGCGATGTTATTCAATTATCTCACACCTAACTGACAAGAGGAGTGTGACTGTATGGTAGAATTCCCGAACCTCATTGTTGTCCTTGTGGAGCCTGAAAGCCCAGGCAACGTGGGGTTTGTTGCAAGATCTCTTGCCAATTTTGGCGTCAAAGAACTCAGAATCGTTGGTCCAGATCCGAGGGAAGACTATCAGGCACAGATTTTCTCAGTCCATGCACACGATATTCTGGATTCAGCAGGCATCTTCAAGGATTTGGGCTCTGCCCTCGAAGACACGGATGTTGCGTGGGCAGCAACAGCCAGATCCGGCGGGAATCTCAGTGTCACCAGAGCACTAGTGCCATTGCACGAACTGCCCGATCCAACCTCACTCGATGGCAGGATTGCGCTGGTATTTGGTCGCGAGAGCTCCGGACTCACAAACGAGGAGATTGGCCTCTGCGATGTGTCATTCACAATCCCAACAGCAGATGAATATCCAAGCATGAACCTCAGTCATGCAGTCACAGTGGTGCTCTATCACTTCTTCTCAAACTATGCATCAGAAGAACCTCGAAGAACGTCGAAGGCAAGGCCAGCGACTCGGAAGGAGAGAGAGCAAGTGCTAGTATTCCTTGATGACATGATTGACCATCTCGACCTGAAGGACTTCAGAAAGCCTATTGCAAAGCAGATATTCAGAAATCTGCTCGGTCGTGCATACCTGACTGGCCGTGAAGTGACAACACTGACCGGGGTCGCAAGCAAACTGAATAGACTGGTCAAAGAACGTGAGAACCCTAGTGATCAGACACCATAACCCATCTGGCGTCTGAGAACAGGATCAATCTTGTCGAACACAATCTTGCAGGGTGTCGGCAACTTGGGGGCAGCCTTGTTCAAAGCTTCCATTCCAGCGTAGATATGCTGACGGTTGACTCTGACTGTTATGATTGCCTGATTCGGCTTGATTCGTGCTGCTGAGCCAATGACCTTTCCCCAGGCTCTTCTCATCCCATCCTGCACACGGTCTGCACCAGCACCTGAGATCATCTTGTTCTCTCTGAGATACTGTAGAGGCTTCACACGCATGCGAAGATGGAAGTTCAACCTGCCTGCGTCCTTGGTCAGCTGACGATTGGCAGTGACACGTGCAGCCTCAAGAGCCTGATTCCTAATCTGGCAACGCTCAAGACCAATCAGCGACATCTCAACCTCAAAATCCCCACCAGGATAACCCATGTCAAAGCTGACTATACGGCTTGCTGGTCGCCTGTGGATATAACGCGTCCGCATAAATGGAGGACGATCGCACTCGCGGTAACATTGTCCTGGTCGCTTTCCCATACTGTTCACCTTATGATTGGTCTAGAGTCTTAGCTGCACAGACTCAACGTCACCGCTTGGAGTTCCAATAAAAGGATTATGGCATGTATCGACCAAGACGACAATCAAGCATATCGGAACCATCTCGCTTCTTCATACGAGAATAAAACCCTGAGTTCTGCTCAATTAGTGAGAGAGTACTACCTGGTTGGGACTAGCAATGACCTTCGCGTTCCCGTGTATCGAAGTAGTCCTCGATGATCGGCGTCTCAAACCTAGGGCTGCATGCCATATGCAGCCCATCATCTGGTGATGACAGTGAAGACAACAGTAAACCTCTCAAAGAAAGGAAATTCGATTATGCTTGGATTTGAGGAGGGCTTCTCAACGTATTCAATTGCTGTTCCTACGCCTTATACTGTCAGTTTCTTCCTCAGGGGTCTACTAATCTACCTTGCAGCCTTGGAACAGAATAAAGACCTCCAGAAGAAGATTGAACAAAAGAAGGGCATGAAGGCGGAAATCTTAGAGGAAATTAGGAAAGCATTCGTGCTGTACGAAAACGTGCTCAAAGAAATCGGACGGTAGGAGGGAGATGAATCAGAAGTGCATGATGCTGCGACATCATCAACACTCTTTCTTAGGTTCACAGACTGTTTACAATCAGGAAACGGACTAGGCCATACTTGGTACTTTGGATACGAGCCCACACTTGAAGCACATTGGGATTAAGTCTTGGAACTCGAAGAATTATGATGAGATATCGCTGTCAACGGAATCTAGCATAGGGATTTGGGTGGGCTTTTATGAGGAAGACTTATCACAATCGTTACCTATTCATTTTGGGCAAACATAGGTTTGGTTTAGGTTTTAGGAGGAGAATGGATTTCTATGAGTGACTACGCAGTGTCTATCAACAATGTTACAAAATCATTTGGTAGTGTAAGAGCTCTAGATGATTTGTCACTTAATATAGATTCATGTATATTTGGTCTAATAGGACCAAACGGCGCTGGGAAGACAACTCTTCTCAGAATTCTTCTGGGGCTCATTAGGCCCGATAACGGCACTGCTAATATCCTTGGCCATAGCATTCTAGACCGTCCTGAGGATTACCTTGAGCACGTGGGAGTGCTTCATGAGAATCCATATTATCCTCCTCTGATGACAGCTCGACAATATCTCACTGATGTAGGCCTTCTCTATCCCGATCAAATCCCAGTTGATGAAGTATTAGCTCTGGTAGGACTATCAGAAGCAGCAGACCGCAAGATCAGGTACTTATCTGCAGGCATGTATAGACGCTTGGGGCTTGCACAAGCACTTGTGGGACGGCCACGACTGATCCTCTTGGATGAGCCCACTTCCAACCTCGACATAACCGGACGAGATCTTGTCATGAGGCTTATTGTTGGAATTCATAATGAAGAAAAAGTGTCGTTTCTCATAACATCACACATTCTCTCGGAACTGGAGCGAGCTTGCCATCAGGTGGCAATCATCGTCAGGGGCAAGATTGTGGAGAAAGGAGCCATAGCCGAACTGGTAGAACGACACACGCAATGTAGATTCAGGGCAATTTCCTCTGACTCCTGGAAACTGGAAAAGTTGTTGAAAGGAGAAGAGGGAATTGTCAGCGTTCTCGTGGAGGGTTCTAAGTCACTGATTATCGAGGTTTCATCTGATTATGTTAGAGACATGGAATCGCGTCTCGAAAAGGCGGCAAATCGAGGCGGCATTCAATTCTACGGTATTGAGGCCACTGGGACTCTTGAGGATGTATTTAGGAGGTTAGTCAGTCGTGGTTAGAAGAGAATCTCGCAGATTCAGAATTCTTAGACTCGAAGTGGACGTGTCGTTTCCGTTTCCAACGATTATAGGCATTTTTGCAGCATTCATAATGATTGCATCTTATTCTCTGCTCGGTATGCCGGACATCGGTCTGCAATTTGCTCTGCCCATAGGGTCAATCGACCCAAGTTCAGTAGGAGACCTTGCTGCTGCCATTCGGATAATGATGACACACTCGATAGTTGTTTCGACACTCAATCTGTTTTACGTCATTCTCTTACTGGTCCCTTTACTCATGGCGTTTAACTTTGCCCTCGGCTTTAGCAACGGTCAGATTCGAATGTTGGTGTCCTACCCTATTGGAAGAAAGAGAATAATCATTACGAAATGGGGATTGATTTTCATTCTCTCGTCTGCATCGGTAACGCTGGGTGCGCTCTTTGGATTGGCTTTCTTTTTTCCGTTTACAATGGACATTGCCATATTGGGTCAACTCTTTATTCCCCTATGGATTAACATCTTGCTGGTAACGACAAGCTGTCTGCTCATGGCTGTTTTGTTTCGGAGCGCGCCGTTGACAGCTGTGGGAGGAATAAGTCTTTGGCTTGGCACTTTTGTTTTGTTCACAATGCAATCCTCTTCCTCCTTTCTACTGAACGTACTGTTCCCATTCTTGTCGGCGATTAATTACTTGAATCCTGATTTCATAAGTCCCATTTCGTTCTTGGGTGCAACATCACTGAGCGATGTTCTTCTTGGATGCGGAGCCGCATTTTTGTTGAGTGTGCTGTTATTGTGTTTCAGTGTCTTCGCCTTTCGGAGATTGGAGGTCTGATTAATGAGACTCGGACATTTGTGGAAGTCCCTTTTCGTTCTTGGCATTACTGTGATTGTGATTTCTTTCATTCCAAGTAGCATCTTTCAGGCAACAGATGACCTCTCAAGTGATTATTATAGAGGGCATCTGATACAGTGTCCAGAAGATCCTTTTCTTGTTGTCACTGAAACAGATGGGAAATCGATTGCTCTCTATGTCCTTACGATTGTAGAGAGTGCCAGACTGATGAATGGAACGCCAATAGAAGACGTATCTACAGTCTTTAGTCTCGTCAACGTAAGTGAGTGGTCCGGTATTGCCCATCTTGGGGCTCCTGGTCTATATGTTGTTTTTGTAACAGCTGTGAATCAATCTGAAACATCGTATTGTTCAATCTATGTCTTCCGCAGTGTTCCACAATTCAGAGTGTTGATTGCAGGAATGGCTTTCCTTGTTTTAGCTTTTGCTGGCTACTTGTTCAAATCCCCAAGAATTCCTCGACTAGTGATGAGGCATAGGGAAGGTATGATGGAGCGAAAAGAAACCGGCTGCGAAACCACGGCACCTTCATGAAGAAATGCTTAGAGGAAATGCTGAAACTCACTGAAAAGAGATCCACACGAAGGTTTCAGTCAGTGAACAGATATGGCATTTCTTCTAGGCACCGACCATGGCAAGTTGAATACTTAGTAATCCCATGCGTTATGTACACAGACTGTGGCACTGATTTCGACCAAGTGAGAGAATACTCAGCGTTTTCCATTATCTCAAACTTCAGTTCAAAACTCTACTATAGAAGTACCTGCATGATGCTGCTCAAGTTAGTTTAGTCACCACAGTCCCCTTATTTGTGCCTACCCGGACAGCTGATTCTTGGGATTCAATGAGTATGAGAATATGAAAAACAAGCTAGAACCCAGAATATGGATAATCCGGTTTCTGTTATGGATGCCATGTGCAAGACACTGAATGGAGGATTGCCTCTTTGCTCCATTTAGCCTTCTTTCTGTCACCATGGCGAGACCGGTTCCTTGGGACCAGCGAGGTGCATCAACAAGAGGCCGGTGATAAGTTGTATGGGAATAGGACCAATATAGACAAAAGCTCCTGATGAAATCATAGTAGGAAATGCTACAATCAATGATGTGATTGGCAGGACTAGTGTCAAGGCTCCGACCAGAAGTGTGTTTCTTTTACTAGTCGCACCTCTTGTGAAACGTATCACTTGAAATGCAAAGATGATATTGAAGAACCCCAGCGACAGTCCAGTGGACAATGCGTAGTAGGTCAACACCTGTAATCCGCTCATAGAAGACTCCGGAGGATATATCGCCCAGAGGAGTGCATAAGTTGCTATGCTCACATGCCCATCGTGGCCGCCGAACCCGTATAGAAACGTCGTATACGGTGGCACGACTGTCGCCAACGCAATAACTACTGATGCATGTTTCCAGCTGAGCCGACCCGCTAGATTACGCATGTCTCTCTCCAACCGTTGTATCTTGCAGAGCCACTAGTATTAAAACTTGCGAGTAGCCGATGCTTCTAGTTCCTTAGTAACGGTCTACCAACAAGAGAGCTGCATTGATAACCGAGTGATGCAAGTATTCACCAGTGTAACTTGACAAGGCAACGGAGGAATTGAAAAAATGGGAAAGGCAGGCGTCGCGGCGGGTGTTTTGACATTCATATTTGGCTTGGTCCTACTTGTTGATGACCTTCATGACTTTGTAGCGGGTACAGACTTTCTTCACTTCTTGCCAGATTTCGACCCATACATCATATGGGGCTTTCACCTGCACCATCTCTACATAGGCGCCCTGATCATGCTGATTGGACTGGCGATAGCTGCGAAATACCGTGAGTGAAAAGATCGGACCACTTTACGCATGCAGCTCGATGACAATCCAGAATGATCTTGACCATTACTAACAGTGCATCAGGAACAGCCTAACTACTCGGTAAAACTCCAACTATCATGAGCGGAAATATGACCGTGGCGTCACCAATCACGGTTTCAAAGTTTGCGTCAGGCTGTACCTTCTGCCATGAAATCCCTTCTACAAGAGGCGCACCGCTTTGACTACCTCCCTCAGGTCTGTCCAGCGTGATTTGAATTGCCATATCGAGACCGCCCCTCAAGATTGTGCAGCCCATGGTGAAATGCTTGGTGAGACCTCCCCCCAACATGATTGCGCCGGTCTTTTTCTGTTGAGTGATGATCTCTCCCAGTATCCGAAGGTCCTTCACGAAATCTAATGCCAGTTTCTTGGTCGTGCTGTATGTATAGAGATGGAATCCTAGCATGGAGTCCATCAGGCCTGGCGAGAAGATGGGAACATCATGGACTGATGCCTGTCGAACGAAGGAGGAGTCATCTCTCACGGATTGCCCCAGCTCCCTAAGAAACTCACTGGGTGCGAGCGAATTCATCTTCCGGCTTGGAAGCCCATCAAGAAAGTCATAGATGCCCTTCTCGAACTTCTCGAAATCTTCCTCCTTGACGAAGATATCAGCAATTCTGCCCATCCCCGCTTCACGAAGCTCGCAATCATCCTTGCCAGCTGGGATGCGGTAGTGAGCCCCTCCGTATGCCTCAACAAGATCATGAACGATATTTGCTCCGCTGGTGACTATCGCATCTATGTACCCTTTCTCAACAAGACAGCGAACGGTTTCTCGTAGACCGCCGGGAATCATGGGACCAGACATCGATAGGAATGTGTAGCAATCTGGGTCTGCAAACATCCGGCGGACAATTGTTGTGGCTCGTCCTAGACGACCAGCCCCAAGAACACCCACACGGAGCATCGAGTCGAGAAAATCGGAAACGTTGGTATTTGAACCAACAGGATCAAGATGATGGACCTTATCCATGGCAAGTCACCACAGGTTGCGAAACAGTCTTTGCCATGATAAGTCATTCGATAAGAAAGAGGGGGAGGCGAGTCCAGGTACAATTCCGGGAGGACAAGACCCGGACCCGCGCAAACCAGAATAAACCCGACTCTGCTACTGTCTGCTGCAGAATTGAGCATTTCCTGCAACGAGTGTCAGATGGAGTGAACAATACGGTTCCGGGGAGTGTACCGAAAGTATTAGATTGGTGGCCTTGTTCCATATCTTTAAACGGACTCCCCTGAGGCTACACCTATGCAGTCCTTACTCAATATGGCTTCGTTCACGATAATTCTGCACGGACTCCTCCTTCAGACCATGTGGCTATTTGTCGGGCGAAGGGCACGAGACAAGTATCTCGGTGATATCATGTCCTTCCGTTCTCCGTCCTCAAGCCTGTCAAGGTATTACCATTGGCGCGTTTCTAGCTTTCAGAATGCCCTCATTGAAGGCAGTGTGTTCATGATTATTCTAATAGGGTCTATTATCCTACTTACTACGACTCTCTATGGATTCGAATTGATGATGAGCTCCAGCTTCATTGTGTTCTTCATAGTCTTCCTCTCATTCATCAGTGTAATGCAACACGCGTGGAGAGTAAGAGAGGTTGTTGACAGCCAGGCTCGAATAGTGGCCTCGGTAGGATACTCCAAGGATAAGATCGGAGTGACAAGGGAAATGGTGGAGAATCTCTACTTGCAGGGGCCGATGGGAGATGGCAGAACATGGTTTGCACTGTTCCGACTTGCTCAGAGGCCTGATGTCATTGGATGGACAATAAGAGATGTGCTGATTGAAACGGGAAAAAAGGAAGATACCAGTTTTCGAAGAAGCAACGCAGACTCTAGTTCTCTGTCAGGCAGCGGCCCGGGAATCGGTCCGTAGTCAGAAGTCAGAGAGTTCATTCAGTAACTCTTATATCCGATTCTTTGGGCGTTCACGAGGACCCCCATTGGAGGAACTCCGCATGTCTAAGAGTGACGTATCTAAAGGCAAGAATGGAATTGTCACAAGCTACCGTAGAGGCAGGCATCTACAGCACACAGAGCAAGTCATCTTGATATTCGATAATATCAAGACAAGAGCAGAAGCTGCGGCACTAGTCAGCCGGAAGGTAAAATGGGTCACCGAAGGAGATAAGGAGATACTGGGAAAAATCTTGGGAGCTCACGGAAATAGTGGTGCTGTTCGTGCAAAATTCAACTCAAACCTTCCTGGCCAGGCTATTGGAACACCCGTTGTCCTCTTGTAGGGCCTTCACGAACTTTTATCAGAGTTTCATATTGAGTTTAGTCGCTACTCCAATGATGTTCAATGGCTACTAATGCTCTAATAGAGTGATGAAGTATCATAGTTAAACTGAGGGGTAGCACCTATCCTGAGGAGATGCTAGGACCAGTGCCACTCCTTTCTGGACGGATACGGATATGATCGAGTGGGTGATGTATTTCTCGGCCTACTTCCTAGCAGGACTGATGCTCAAGACTGGAGACGACCTTCTGGACGAACTCGATAGGGG
>Ga0153915_10000752_pt1 | contig 29851 bp, 26 predicted proteins | sample Opewatmetagenome_2_FD_107003 | JGI IMG/M metagenome (GOLD analysis project Ga0153915, IMG submission 107003) | Freshwater wetland microbial communities from Ohio, USA - Open water 3 Core 3 Depth 3 metaG | ecosystem: Environmental > Aquatic > Freshwater > Wetlands | place: USA: Ohio, Lake Erie...
CGTAAGGATAATTATCCCGCAGGTCAAGTTTCGTGGTGAAAGGAAATCGCTTGAGGTCCTTCAAGGATTTTACGTCCGCAGGCTTGAGGCCACACTCGTCGAATCTTTTTTTGTAAAACGGTACAGTGGCATAGACCCTTTCTAAGGTCGAGACCAGCCGTTTGAGCTGCAGAGCTTCCAAGGCCTCCCTCGGCAGGGTCTCGAATTCTTCATCCCAAATCATAGAAAAATCCTCCAGTCCCAATCCATTCAGCAATCAGCTTTCAGCTAAAAATAGAAAAATCAGAGATCTTTCAATAGAAGTCTTTATAGGCTCCTTCTTTATTTTTCTTTTCTTGCTGATTGCTGACGGCTGAGGGCTGATGGCTCACTTTTTTCCCATCCCACCAGAAATCGTTATTCTCTACGGGATCATAATACTTGTGCGATTCATAGACCCGGATCAATGGCGCACTCCGGATCTCATCGGACTCATGGATCAGGCGGTCGAAGGTCATCACAAAGCCGACCAGGAGTCCATGTTTGCGGACCGCTTCCAGGCCATACTGGGAACAAGTGGGATAACTCGGGCATCGATCCCCATCCACGGGACTAATGTATTTTTGAAAAAATCGGAATAACTCCTCCGCGGCTCTCTGCCCGGCAGACCCCACCTGCGTTGGGCTCTCTTCTTTGGTAAATCCCCGAGAAGCTTCCCCGGGCCAGGGTTCTTCCCATCGACCTTCTTCCGCGTAGCTGCCCCCATAGCCAATGGGCAGAAACAAAAAACTGAGGCAGAAAATGGGAATCAATTTTTTAAAAAACATATCGTAAAGAAAAGACTGGGCTTCTTCCCTGGAAAGAAATTCCCAGGGATAATCCTCTCTCCAGGTGGTCGATGTATTCTTGCTTCATTTTTCTGTTATATTTATGAGCACTGGACACCGCACTGTAGACGTTCCCACTATACCACCCCAATTCAAAAAAGGTCAATATTCCGCCAATCACGTTTTCATTGTGCTGGAAGGCTTCAACCATCCCCCAAATGAAGGCCCCGTTCAGAAGGAAAGCGATGAAGGCATCGCGGTAGCGCTCGCAGTAAAGGTGCCCGGCGCCCGGAAGGATGGCTGCCAAAACCCCGGCGACCTGGGGAGATTTTTGCGGTACGGCGTCGATCCGGTCTAAACCTTGAGCAAAATATTCCCCTTTAGGGTACAGTCTACTAATTTTACTAATCTTTCGAAATTCATCGGCGGCTTCTTTCCATTTTTCTTCTTTTACGTACGTAAGAGCGATCTGCAGCTGAGCTTCATCCTCAATGGAGGTGCCCGGAGAAACCTCCTGAGCTTTCAGGAAATACTGCCGGGCCCGGGAATATTCCTTTTTTTCTGTAAGAGCAAACCCCTTGAGAAGAATTGCTTCAGCGGCCGGCGACGAACCCGGGAATTTCGTGATCAGGTCATCGCAGGCGGATATGGCGTCATCCCACCTTTTCCCGTTGAAGTAGGACTTGGCGATCTTCCACAGTGCTTCTTTGGCTTCGGTACTCTGGGAAAAGAAAAAAAGGAAACGCTTGTACTCCGTGATGGCCCGGTAATAGTCTCCCTCTTTGAAAAACTGGTCTGCCAAGTCCATCTGCAACTTTTCATCGATGTATCGCCGGCTCCCTTCTTCCGCCCCAAAAACTTCGGACTCGAAAAGAAAAAAAATGACCAGGAGGAAAATTTTGGCCCATGACCGGCAGGCAGTCCTCTTCCCTCTTGGGCTCAATTCAAGTGCTCCGCCCCAAGCGGAAGGCTTCCAAATTAATCCGCTCAACCTTTGGGGAAAACCGGCGAAGGATATTTTCAGTCCAAATTTTTTCTGGAATGGAAAGGAATGCACAGAGGGCTCCCAGGAGAACAATGTTTACGGCCCGGGCATCCCCGGCCTGCAAGGCCAGCTCCCTTCCCGGAATGCTTTTGAAATGTTTGGATCGTCCAGAGAGAATTTCAGAAATCTTCTCGGGATAAGCCTGATTTCCCAGCGAAACCGACGGGGGGTTCAACCGTTGCTCATTCAGCAGGACGGTCGGCTGGGGGCTTAAATAGTCAAGGTAACGAAGGGCCTCCAGCTCTTCGAAGGCGATGAAAATATCCGCTTCCCCTTCCTTAATCAACGGAGAAAAGACCTTCGACCCATAGCGAACGTGGGTGGACACGCTCCCGCCTCTCTGGGCCATGCCATGGACTTCGCTTTTCTTAACATCAAACCCCGCTTCCATGAAAACATCCGCCATGATCTCGGAAGCTAAAATGATCCCCTGGCCTCCTACCCCGACCAGCAAGATATTTTTGACCTTATTATTTTCCATCGCTTTCCTTTATCGCCCCAAATTTGCACACCTGGGCACAAAGCGTGCATCCGGTACAGAGGAAGCTTTCGATGGAGGCCCTCCCTTTTCTCTTCTTTCCCTCGGGACCCGCCCCATTTTCTTTGACCCATTCGATTGCCGGGCAGCCCAGGCGCAGGCAGGTCCGACACCCCGTGCAGGCCTCCGGGCTCACAAAAAAGGATTTCTCCTGCTCCGTCCTCTCTCTGCGCGATAGGATACAGGGAGCCCGGGAAATAATCACCGAAGGCTCCGGGCGCCGAACTTCGCGCTTGATCACCCGTTCGGTCGACGCCAGTTGGTAAGGGTCGACCACCTTTACGTGCTTCACCCCCAGAGCTTTGGACAATTTAACAAGATCCACCCGCGAAGTTTCCTCCCCCTTAAGAGTAAACCCCGTTCCGGGATGGTCCTGCCTTCCGGTCATCGCTGTGGTGCGGTTATCCAGAATAATCAGCGTTACGGCACCTTTATTGTAAACCACATTCAAGAGGCTGGTAATCCCCGAATGAAGAAAGGTGGAGTCTCCGATCACAGCCACAACTTTCCCCAGGGCCTCTTCTCCCAGTGCTTTGTCCAAACCCATGGCGTGTCCGATGGATGCACCCATGCAGACGCAAGTATCGATGGCGCTGAGCGGGGGCAGAAAACCCAAAGTGTAACACCCGATGTCTCCGGTGACGAACAATTTCATTTTGCTCAGGATCGAAAAAATTCCCCGGTGGGGGCATCCCGGACACATAATCGGAGGCCGTGCTGGCAGATTTTTATAGGTCTCCTCTTTCGGCACCTGGAGAAGACCCCTTAAGCCCCTCTCCACCAGCCCGGGGTTAAGTTCGCCGCAGAGAGGGAAAAGATTCTTGCCCGTAACTTCGATCCCCATGGCTCGCACCTGCTCTTCGATAAAGGGGTCCAACTCCTCCACAATAAAAAGTTTCTCCACCCGGGAGGCGAAAGACCGAATCATCTCCCGCGGCAGAGGATAGACCATCCCCAACTTCAGGTAGGAAGCTTCGGGCATGACCTCCTTGGCGTATTCATAGGAAATTCCGCTGGTGATGATTCCGACTTTGCTTTCTCCCCACTCGACGCGATTTCCTGGGAAGGTCTCGGCAAACCGGGCTAGTTCTTCCATCCGCTTTTCCACGATTGGATGGCGCTTCCGCGCGTTGGCCGGCAGCATGACGAATTTCATCGGGTCTTTGACAAGCTGAGGCTTCCCTGTAGGTTTTGAGGGTTCGCTCGCCAGGACGATGGACTTGGAATGGGATACTCGGGTGGTAGTTCGCAGCATCACCGGGGTGTCAAACTTCTCGCTCAAATCGAAGGCCATCTCCGTGAAATCCTTCGCTTCCTGGCTGTCGCTGGGCTCCAGCATGGGAACCTTGGCGAATTTTGCGTAATTCCGGTTGTCCTGCTCATTCTGGGAGCTGTGCAACTCAGGATCGTCCGCTGTGACCAGCACTAGGCCTCCCCGCAACCCGGTGTAGGAAAGAGTAAAAAGGGGATCGGCAGCCACGTTAACGCCTACATGCTTCATGACCACTAGAGCCCGGGCTCCCCCGAAAGCCGCCCCCATGCCTGTTTCCAGGGCAACTTTCTCGTTTGGAGACCACTCGGTATGGAGGCCTGCGTAGGTGCTCAAGCTTTCCAGGATTTCCGTGCTGGGCGTACCTGGGTAGGCCGTAGCCACTTTCGCCCCGCTTTCATACGCCCCGCGGGCGATGGCTTCATTTCCGGACAACAAGACTCGTTTTCCAGTCATGCCTTTACCCCTTAAGCTCACTGATCTTCCACTGGATAAAGTCGGCCATGCGGGATTTGGGGTTTTTGGCCAAGGCTCTTTGGTATACCTCCAGAGCTTTCTGTTTTTGATCCAGCGCTACATAACAACGAGCTAAGCCAAGCATCCCCTCCCCTTGGAATGGGTTTCCATTCTCCTCGGCGTTCTTCTGGTAATTCTCGGCAGCCTTGGCATAATCCCCCTTGGCCTCATAACCATATCCTAGCCCGCTAAGGGCTACGGACCGAAATGGCCCCTCCAGGCACCGCGAGTAAGCAGCAATAGCCTGATCGTATTCCTTTAGGTTGTAATGGCAATCTCCGATGTAAACCCAGGAAACCTGGGCAGCGTTGCCCCAGCTATAAGCCGACATGGCTTCTCGAAACTTCTCTAAGGCCTTGCGGTAATTTTCCTTTTCCCCCTCGGGGCTGGCTGCATTGCGGAATGCTTCCTGGTAGATCTGTAAAGCCTGCTGTTGGATGACCTGGGCTTTTCCCTCTTGCCAGCGCATGTAATAATGCCCTCCGACCCCTGCTGCCACTATGGCAAGCGCAACCACCCCATATATGCTCATTTGCCTTTGATGCCCACGCAGGAACTGAAGAACCTTTGCAGTGGTGGAAATGAACTCATCCGGCTCTTTGAGCAATTTCTTCCGGGACATTTTTTTCGCGGCCATGGTTCGCCTCTCTTCCTCCACTCGAGGAAAAATTATTATAAAAATTTAAATAAAATCAATAGTTTTGTGCCCATATCGACCTGCACACCACTCTTTGATGGATTGTTTAACGGGGCCTACAGCTGGAATCGTATTGACTTCAGGTCCTTGATCGCGATTTGGAAGGTCCCAAACTCCGCCTTGCCATAAAACTTCGAGCGTTTGTCCACCTTTACTTCGATGCTCTTCTGATCCAGCAGGGTGACCTTGGCCAGGACTTCGCTCCCTTCCTGGCCTTGAACTTGAAGTTCAACCTGGGAAATCTTTTCAAAAGGGATGGCTACGGTTGCGCTTCCACGTTTCCCGCTCAGAGAGACCTTTCCGTCGAAACTAAATTGGGAGAGGGCCGTCTGAATTCCTTCGCGGTCAATGACCAGGGTATTGAAGTTCTTCTCGGGTACCGGGATCTTGTCGGCAGGCGCCGCACCCCCGAGCTCTCCCATTCCCATGATGAATAAAACCGTAGAAAAAATAGCCACTGGGGCAAGGTATTTTTTCATCTCCGGGCCTCCCACATTCAGTCTCTCAATCTAGATGATCTCGTAAAAAGTCAGGAAAGCCGTCACTCCTGCGAAAGCAGTCCCGCCTTTGGCGGGATGGATTCCCGCTCCCCGCTTTCTCGAGGACAAGCTTCGCGGGAATGACGAAAATGGGACCAAAAGGAATTTCTACAAATCCATCAATCTAGACTAGAAAGATACTAAAAATTTCGCCTTCTCTATTCTCAACTGAAAAAGATAATGAGTCAATTTCTAAGCATACAAGGCAATTGGGAACTTGGGAAGAAATTTCCCGATTCCCTATTTTCTACTCACTTTTCAATGCTCTATATTGAGTTTCTTATTTAATAACACTTTTAAATAAAAATAACAATCTTAAATATCCCAGCCCGCCTCCAGTTTTTTAGAAAACCAGGGAGGATACGGAAAAACTCCAATTCCCTGTCACTCCCGCTAAGCTTGTCCCGGTGAAAGCCGGGAGCGCGAGACCATCCCGCCGAAGACGGGACTGCTTCCGCAGGAATGAAGACATAAGTCCGGAAAAGACTTTTTCGTTAACCTGTTAGTGATTCCTAGGCCCAGGCGGAAGAGAATTCAATTCCTTTAGAGGTCCTTGCAAAACCTTTGAAAGCAAGGGGAAATCGTCATTCCGGGCAAGCGAAGCGCGACCCGGAATCCAGGATTTTCAAGCGATTCTGGATTCCGGCCTTCGCCGGAATGACGGAGCAAGTGACTTTTGCAGGAGCCTCTTTAGATTTGGGATTTTACATTTTCATTTTGAATCTTGATCTTTCGACTTTGAGGTTGGAATGCCCTCCACCCGATGATCTTTAAAGATCGACACCTTAGGGTGGTTCGGGAAGCTTCCTGGTGGCCGGGCCATACATAGGATCGGAAAAATTAAGTAGATTCTCGAAAACCTGGGAGTGGCCAGATTAAATATCTCATTGACAGAAGAGGGGGCACTCCGCTATTTTGGTTTTGGGGTTTGCTTGCCACATGTGATTAACGAAAAAGAATATTACCGGGAAAACGTAGCTTGAAAAGTCGGCTTGCGAAGCAGTGGAAAGTCTGCCCTATCAAGGGTTTTGGAAAAGAGTTCTCCCCGGACGAGTTGGGGCTCTCCCCTCTCACGACCCGGGTTCTCCTCAACCGTGGGATCACGAATACGGACCAGGCAAGGCGTTTCCTTTTTCCTGCCCTTTCCGACCTTCCGGACCCATTCTCCATGAAAGATATGGAAAAAGCGGTTGGGCGAATCTCCCGAGCCATCCGGGAAAAAGAAAGAATTACCCTTTTTGGTGATTACGACGTCGATGGAACGACGGCTACCGCTCTGTTACTCCTATTCCTTAAAAGAGCAGGTGCCCGGGTGGACTTTTATCTCCCCCACCGTCAAAAGGAAGGGTACGGGCTAAGTATCGAGGCGATAAAAAAAATCCATGCTCAGGGTACAAAATTGATGATCACGGCAGATTGTGGGATTACCAATGCCGAGGAGATCCGCTGGGCGATGGAAAATGAATTGGACGTCATCGTCACCGACCATCATGAAGTCCCTGAATTCCTTCCCCCCGCTTTGGCTGTTTTGAATCCCAAACAAAAAAATTGCCCCTATCCTTTTAAGGAATTGGCAGGGGTGGGGGTGGCCTTTAACCTGGTCATCGCCCTGCGTAGCGCTCTGCGGCGGGAAGGCTTTTTTTCGGAGCGTGAGGTTCCCAATCTGAAAGAATATCTGGACTTAGTGGCCCTGGGGACGGTGAGCGATGTTGTCCCCCTCATCGGGGTTAACCGCATCCTGGCGAAATTTGGGTTGATGCAATTAACCCTCTCCGCTCGGCCGGGTATTGTGGCCTTGAAAGGAGTTTCGGGTATCGGCGAGATGCCCGTCGACACTACCGGTATCAATTTTCGTTTTGCCCCCCGTATCAATGCTGCCGGTCGTTTGGGGGATGCGGAAGAGGTCGTCCGCCTGTTCGTCTCTAAAGATGAAACGGAGGCCCGGGAGATCGCAGCTCATCTGAATGATCTCAACTCGCTTCGCCAACGTATCGAAGAGAAGATTCTTGCCGAGGCCAGGGATATGATTGACGCTCTGGCGGCGGATCAAAAGAGAAAATCTTTTGTCCTGGCCTCCCACGACTGGCACCCGGGGGTTATCGGTATTGTGGCCTCACGCCTAGCCGAAGAATATAACCGTCCCACCATCCTTATTGCCCTGAAGGAAAATCTGGGAAAAGGATCCGGCCGATCCATCGATCCTTTCTCTCTCTACCAAGGGCTGAAAGCCTGCCGATCCTGGGTGGAAAAATTTGGCGGCCATGAGCAGGCGGCGGGTTTGGTCATTCGCCAGGAATGCATTCCCAGTTTTTCCCAGGCTTTTGAAGAAGTCGTGGCCAGGAATCTTACTGAAGAAGACTTCATCCCCTGCTTGGCCCTCGACGGCTTAGCCAAACTGGAACAGATGAACGAATCGTTCCTCTCCGAGCTCGAATCCCTCGCGCCTTTTGGCACGGGAAACCCCGAGCCGATTCTGGGGTTGGAGGATCTGGCCGTTCTGGATTCAAGGCGGGTGGGTAATGGACATCTGCGCCTGCGCATCAAAGAAGGGAGATTCATCAGAGAAGCCATCGGGTTCCGGATGGCCTCCTGGCACCCCCTGTCTCGGGAGCACATGAATATGGCTTTTTCCCCTCAGATCAGTACCTATCAGGGCAGGCGCACCCTGCAATTGAAGATCGTTGACCTCCAGCCGCTGGATTAGAACCGCCCCATCATTATGCCAGAGACCCAAAGAGCGCTGAGGTGGGGATCAATCAATATCCAAATGGTAGAAAAATTTTTTGTTTTTGATATTTAAATTTTCCCTGCGGCTGCTGCCTGCTCGGCGAGCAGCTAATATTCTAAATCCAGAGTGAGGAAAGATGGATCCCAAAAATAAACCCGCCAAGAAAAACCTGGAGTCTGTTCCCTCAAAGGTCGAGGCTTTGGTCTGGGAGGCAGAAGATCATATACAATCATGGATACAAAATGCCCATTCCCTGTTACAAATGCTGCAGTCCTTCTCCCTTGATGAGCAGGAGAATTTTTTCCGCCTTCTCCTAAAAAAAGGGAACGAGCAGGCTCCCTTTCTTCTGGAAGTGCTCCGCGGCAAGGAGGAAAAACTGGACCTGGCTTTGGCCAGGAGCCTCGGCCATTGGTTCTCCCCCCAAGCCGCCGATCTTCTTCATCGCCTGGCCGCTACAGCCCCTTCCAAAACTGTATCCAAAGCCATCCGCAAATCGATTTTTCGCCTGAAAAGTAAAGGCCTACCTGTAGAAGAATTCGACGACCGCCCCCCAGCGGTCTACCACCCTCCGCAGCCCGCAGCCTCCGAAGGTTTTTTGACCTCCATCGATTTTACCGGGAAACGAATGGTCTGGCTGGCCAGACCCCAAATCCCTCAAGGCATGGCAGCCTTCAGCGCCTTGATTAGCGATTGCGAAGGGATCGTCGACTTCAACGGGTTGGAAACAACCCGGAAGAATTTCCATGAGTATCTGGCGACTTTTCAGGAGCGGGTCCCCTGGGAAATTGTGGAAGCAGATCCTGAATACTGTCTCGGCTTGATTGTGGAAGCTGCCGAAATAGGCCAGAAACAAGGCCAAGCTCCCTCTCCCGAATTTTTGAAATGGCGGCCTCTGATGGGGCCTGCCCCGGCGCTCCCAGTTAAACCGCTCATCTACCAGTTTTTGAGGAAGGAGGAAGCAGAATCCCGTACCGACCTGCTGGATCGATCCGCTTCCCTATTCCAGGCTCCTTCCTTTCAATCCTGGTTCCTGGAAAAGGAGGAGTCTCAAAAATATCTTACTCTTCTGCAGCAGGCTTCGGAATCCAGGTTGGTCCTGACTCCTTACCAGAAGGAGAGTCGGGTTATGGAGATCCACCAACAGGCGGTTCATGAACTTTTTGATGAACCGCGGCGTCTCCTCTGCCGACGAAGGCTCGAGGAAATGGCCTACGTCCTCTGGAAGAAGGGACAGGAGAATGAATCTCGGATGAGTCTGGCCGCTGCCGCTGGCTTGGAGAAAGAAAGCGGGATTCTCTCCCCGCATCCCTTTCTCCTAGAACTCGTTAAAAGAAGCTTAGCCTCTTTGATTGAGGAAGAAAAGGAAAAGAAAGATAAAGAGCCGGGGCTGATCGTCAGGCCTTAATTTTTTTAACCGCGGAGAGCGCAGAGAACGCGAAGATGCGGGCCATGCTAAAAGGTAATAATCAAAATGCAAAGGGAAAAAGAAATTATATCTGGGGGTTTTGATATTTGGAGAAGAAGTTGATATCTTAGTATTCTCTGCGGTCTCGGGGTGCGTTGCGGTGAACGATTACGTTTTAGGGGCTGGGAAAAATGAGGGATCGAAATTCAACGCCGCCGGAGTCCGGCGTGGTAACAACAGGTGCCGTTTTGGAAATTATTATCGAAAATGCGCGTCTGACCATCACGAAACGTGATTTTCACGTATGAAGAACCCCCCTGAACAGACGAATTCCTTTCCTCAACGACAATTCCCGATCCCCATTCGGGGTACCGATGGTGGAAAACCCAATCCCCTACCTTCAAGTATAAATACCTTGTTTCTTCCATATTTGGTTTATACCAAAATATTCCTGCCAGGGCAAGTTGAAAGATCTCAGTGCCCATGCCCACAAAAATGACTCGCTTTTCCGCTAAGTTCCTCCCCGCTTTTTGTCAGGGCATTTCCGGAAGAGAGATTTCTTAATCTCTTTCCCGCATTTCCAGCATTTCAGCGGAACCCTCAGGGCTGCCCGTAAACGTGATCGGGTGGCGAAATTCTGCGTCCGGCAGTGAGGGCATGAGTAAACTGTACCCACGGGAAATTAAAAGTCCATCTCCGTAATATTTCTTATCCCCATGCGCATGGGTATGATGACGGCCATTCCGTTCAATATGGCTACGCCCAAAAAGGAAATAATGATTCCAGCCCATTCGAAATAAGAGAGAGCCCGGCGGTGCAGTTCCGCCATGAGGAGCGTATGGACCGGCCAAGCCTCCAAAATCACAACCATCCCGATGAAAATCATACTCAGGATCATGTAAAAGGCGCCGCCGAAGCCTGAGACAATCTGGGCCGCATTCTCAACTTTAAAGCGCGGATAAACGGCTCCCATCCCTACTCCGAGGCCGACGATCCCAAAAGTCACAAAAAAGATAGTCACCGAGGAGAGGACCATCATGAACGGCGTAACTTGCAAAAGGGTGTTGGAAAGAATGATCAAAATTTCGGCCAGAATAAGAAGAGGGATAAGGCTGGTCCAGAATTTGCTCCAGAGGAAACTACGCGGAGGCATGGGAGAGGAACGGATGATCCAGAAAGAAAACCCTTCCAGGCTTACGGCCGGGAAAACGAATCGACCAGAGACTGCGGATATGACAAACCCGGCCAGGCCCATGTTGAGGAAAGAGATCAAGTTCTGGAGGAAAGAAGTTGGCAGAGGGGATTTATCCAGCGGGAGGACGCGGAAGTTGTAAAGGTACACAACCACCAGGGCCGTGAGCAGGATGAGTTGGGACCATTGGGTGGTATCGCGGAAAAAACTCTTGAAATCTTTGAGCGCCAGAGCCCTTACTCGGAGGCTGAAGGGGCGGGTGCAGAAGTCAAAAAGTCCATTTACCAAAGGCGTTTGAGTCAGGCGTGCTCTCCTGGCCTCTTGTGATTTGGTCCAGCCGTCGAAATATATCGCCCGGAAGACCCAGTTTCCAAACACACACATCGCCCCGGCCGTGGACCAGAGGAGGCCGATAAAAAACCCACAGTTGGCCTGATGGTCTTGGTAGAAAGGGAGCAAGGATTCAGAGGCCCAAAAACTGGGGAGGAAAGGCGAAGAGGGAGTATTGAGGGCAGTAATATATTCGACCAACCCGGCGAAGGACTCGGGATTGACCAATCGCTCGGGCTGCAAGAAGCGTAGGAGAAAATAGAGGCTGATGGCGAAGAAAATCGAAAGGAGGAAGAGGATGTCTTTCGTCCGACGGGCCGGAAAGATGTTCACCAAGATGAGGGAAAATAATGTGCCCAGGGCTGCCGGGATAATCAGAAAAGGAATCAGGGCCCAAGTGAGAATCAAGTAATAGGAGAAAGAAACCCGATAGGCCGAGCCATACGCTAAAAAAACCGGCAGGCCGAAAAGAAGGACCATCCAGGAGCTGTGAGTCAAGGTTTCCGCAAGCCGGGCATAATAGAGCCGATCCGGGGAGACGGGACGAGAAAGAAAGAGATTTAAATCTTCAGCCAGAAAAAATGTGGAGAGAGACGAGATGATATTGCTGAAAAGGAGAATGGAAAAGAAGGTGAGCAGCATCATGCTCATCAGTTTAGAGGCGAGAAGATCTCCGAAGAGCTCCACGCTGCGAAAGTAGAGCAGGACTCTTTGAAACGCCCAGAAGGTCAAGACCCAGAAGGCCACGGCCAGGCTGGTCAGGATTAACAACTTAAAGAGGGATCCCCTACCCGGCCTTTCCAGGCGATGCTTCAGGGAGATTATCTTGGGCTGGAGCAGAGTCAGACATGTTTCCATTTGGACTCCCGTTCAGGGATGAAACTCATCTCCGAAAATCCTCCACCAGACTCCTGATTCCCTCTTCTCCCGTAAGTTTAAGAAAGAGAGGCTCCAGCTTATCGTCGGCGCTTTGGGCTTTTTCCCGAAGTTCCTGCATGGTGCCGAGGGCAATCATCCGGCCTTCGTTGATGATGCCGATGCGCTGGCACATTTCTTCCGCCACCTCCAAAATATGGGTGGACATGAAAATGGCTACCCCGGTTTTGGCCAAATCGAGGAAGAGACGCTTCACCAGCCGGGCGCCCTTAGGGTCCAATCCCACCATCGGCTCATCGACGATAAGCGCTTTAGGGCGATGCACGATGGCGGCGGCCAGGATCAGCCGCTGGCGCATCCCATGGGAGTAGCTCTCCACCAATTCCCGGCTCCAGCCTTCCAGATCAAAAAATTCCAGGAGCTCAGCAATCCGTTTTCGCCGATGGTTCCCGGAATCCAGGCCATGCAGGTCGGCAACGAATTCCAGGAACTCCAGACCCGTAAGCTTCTCATACAGGTAGGGCCGGTCGGGGATGAATCCCAAAATGGCTTTGGCCTCTTCCGGTTCCCGCAAGACATCTTTTCCGTAAAGGAGGACTCGTCCAGAGGTCGGTTTCATCAGACCGACCATCATGCGGATCGTAGTGGTTTTGCCGGCGCCGTTCGGGCCCAGAAACCCGAAGAGCTCTCCCGGTAAAATTTTTAAGGTTACATCCCTGACCGCATGGAAATTCCCAAATTTTTTGTTCAATTGCCAGAGCTCGATCAACGGACCTCCAGTACCTCGACCTTCAGACGACCGATCACCTTCACAATATCCAGTTGCTTGTCCAGATCTCCCTCCGCCAAGCAGATATGCGTGGCATCCGTCGGAATCTGGTTGAGGAGCGGGTCAACGGAGATCCAGCACCCCAGGTATACTTTGGCCCAGGCGTGGTAGAAGAAATTCCCCTCCTGGTAGATGATCCCGGCCTGCATATGCGCGGGGATCCCGACGGCCCGGACCAGAGCTGTGAATAAGACTGCGTGCTCATTGCAGTCTCCCACCTTCTGCCGGAGGACCTCGACCGCGCTGGGAATGGACACCACCGGCCGCTTCTCCACTTCCCTGTAAACCCAGGCGCCAATACGTCGGACCTTCTCCGAGGGGTCCTTCGTCCCTTCTACAATGGCTTCCGCCTGGCGCTTGATCCCGGGGTCGTCACTCTGAATGAAAAGGGTAGAATGTAAAGCCTCCTGCCGGGCCTCCTCCAGGAGAGGCTTGCAGGTAGAAGGCCTGGGGGGAAATTCCTCCTTTCGCACGATGACCTCATTTCCGATGCGCAGTTGACGATCTCCTCCGATCTTCAGGCCAGGGAGTGCCGGGGAAAGAAGTCTAGCCCGGAGGTAATGGGTCGACCGCGGATTTTCGATTTCTCGATTTACAGGAATGGACGTAAGGGCAATCAAGTCGGCAATTTTCCCCCGGCCCCAGTTCTTGTGCATGGCGACCTGCTTATTCTCCCGCATTAAAACCAGGCCGGTGGGACTTTCTTCTTTCCAGATTTCACCTCCCTTGTCCATCCAGGACCTGACCAGGATGCCCCGAAACTCTTCCCGTACTCTGTATAGCTCTCTCTCTTCCCCACCGATCTCCAAGCGGTCGATCCCTTCCACTTCGGCGATCATCTCTGCATTGCTCAGGGTGGATGGATCGAAGGCTGGGATTCGGTATTTCTTGCCCTTCTCCAAACCTTGGGCCAGAAAATAGAGTTTTGTTTGACTCAGAATGTAAGGAACCTCCGGGAGGGAAATCTCCTGCTGCCATTCCTTTCCACCGGAGTGGATGATTATATGTAATCTTTTGCCCGTGCCCGACGGGCCATCGTCCACGCGTCCGGCCAGTTGAAACTTAATCATTCCAGATTTTAGGAGAAAATCAAAGGATTCCAGAATAAGTTTTTGATTGGTCCGGTATTCTAAGGTCTGTTCGATGTTCTGGGGAGTACCCAAGACGCTCAACTTCAGCGAAAGCCTTTCTTTCACTGAAATCTTGTCTCCCTGCTGTTGCCGAGTCGTCACGGCATATCCGATTTTTTCTTCTTTTAGATAAATTCCCCACCAGTCTTCCCCTAATTTTAAACCCTCCTTGGCCAGGGCGGGCGTCATTCTCAGGGCCTCCGGCCTGAAGAAAGTCCTTTCGACGAGAAAGCCCATCATCAGCGACCAAGTCAGGACAATGCCTGCCTGCAGAATGAATCTTCCCCGTCGCGCTAAGAACCTTCCTCCTAAAGTTAACAAACGGTTCATGCCTTCCCTACCCACTTGACTTTCTTATCGGCGGGCAACCATCGGGCTGTAAAGTTATTCTTTGTTCGGGGTTTATACCCTGGGAGAAAATCAAACCATACCCTAAAGTAAAGATAAATCATGTGAAGGGTTACGGAAAATATTCTATCAAAGAGGGGATGGGTTGACAATGTTGAAAGGTTGTTTTCTGCGTGAGCAAAAGGTATGGACTGCGGAGCCGGTCCTTCAACCGTCGGGTGGCCCAAGATGAAGAGCCAGGTTCGGGATGAGGTCGCGTAAATCCAGGCTGCAAATGGAAAGGGTGGCCACCGAATTTAATTTCGGGGAGAAAGAGTTGAAAGCAATCGAGAGTCCGGCCATCTGGAACATATCCACGTCACCCGTGCTGTCCCCAACAGCCAGGATTTCTTCTTTCCGGGCCTGAAACCTGCGCTGGGCTTCTTGAACCCACTCTTTTTTGCGGTCATAATGGACATTAATTTTTATGGACCCGTTGAGGACCCCATTCTCCACCCCCAGCTCATTGGCCACTGCATAATCAAAGCCGTATCGGTCCTTGATCCAGTCGGATAAAAAGGAAAGGCCCGAGGAGATGATCCCCAACTTCATCCCTTTCGAACGCAGGTACCGAAGAAGATCTTCCATTCCCTCGTAGAGGGGAATTTCCCTTAAGATCCGCTCCAGCTCAGAAGCCTTCATCCCCTTCCAGATTTCTGCGTCCATCTGGCAGAAGCGGCCGTAGGTGATTTCACCGCGTAGAAAAGCTTCTTGAAATCTTTCGGCGTACCCGTCCCAAACCCCCAGCCGTCTGTGGATGTATTCCCAGGCACTCTTCTCTTTCGTCAGAGTGCCATCCAAGTCAAAGAGCGCCAATTTAAACGGTTGCCCCTGATTCATTTCTAAATCAAAATTTCAATGGGTCGTCTTTTTTTGAAGAACTTTTTGGGCGAGAGGCGGAAACTTGGGTTCGTTAGGCGGCCGAGCCGGGGAATGAATCCCTCACATCTCCGTCTTAAAATCTTCGGGTTTCAGCTTATCGAAGAGATCGTCAATCCATTTATCGGAGACTTCCTTCTTGGCCTTCGGTTCTGCATGACCGGCTGAATCCAGCACTTTTTCGGCTACAAAAATGGGCGCTTTCACCCGCAAGGCCAAGGCGATGGCGTCACTCGGCCGCGAATCGATTTCCACCATACGTCCCTCGACCTCCAGGGAGATCATGGCATAAAATGTATTGGAACGCAGGTCATTTACCGTAATCTGGCGTACGTTACCATTCATTCCTTCAATGATATTTTTGATCAGATCATGGGTCATCGGGCGGGGAGTCCAGGTGTGTTCAATTCCCATGGTGATGGCATTGGCCTCGAAGAGCCCCACCCAGATGGGTAGCGTTCTCCCTGTGGCCTCCTCTTTGAGGACGACAATGGATTGGTTGGTCTCTGAGTCAAAAAATAACCCCTGCACTTTCATTTCCACCATGGTCCCCTCCCCTGTAAAAGTTAAGGTCGCGGATCTGACTCAACTTGATTATATGGCCACTCCTCATAAAAAGCCAGTTCTTTTTCAGCACCCCTCATCGATTCCCTATGATTTCATCCAGAAGGGCTTGAAGGATAAGGCTGGCCGAACCTTTGAGGATCCAATCGGAGAGATACTGGGTGAGTTGGGTTTCCTCCAAGTTCACTTCTACGATGGTCGCCCCAGCCTTCTTGGCGATTACCGGTAAATCGCAGGCCGGGGAGACCACGGCGGATGTCCCGATCACCAGCATTAGCTCGCAGCTTCCGGCTTCTTCTCTCGCCTCCATGTGCGCTCCCCAGGGAATGGGCTCTCCAAAGAAGACCACATTGGGTTTCAGCACCCCGCTACAAGTACAGCGCGGGGGAAGAGATTCCATTCTGACCTCTTTGCGGTCATAAATGCGGCTGCAGGTCAAACAAACCAAATTCTTACTATTGCCATGAAATTCGATGACCCGCTTACTCCCGGCAGCCTGATGCAGGTTATCGATATTTTGCGTGACGACGGAGCTGAGGAGACCCATTTCCTCCAGCTTGGCCAGCGCCAGGTGAGCGGTGTTGGGCTGGGAATTTTCCACCAGCTCTCCCATCTCCCGCAGCATGGCCCAAACTTTTTTAGGATTGGCGGTAAAGGCTTCAATCGTGGCGTAATCCATCGGATCAAATTTATCCCATAGGCCTCCGGGGCCGCGAAAATCCGGAATCCCACTTTCTACCGATATCCCGGCTCCAGTAAGAGCCACGACTTTTTTTGATCGACGAACGGTCTGAGCAGTTTTTTTGATCAGGTCTTCGCCCATACGCCTTCCCTCCATCTTTTCTGAAGGTGCCAAAAAAGCAAATTCATTTTACCAGAGTGGTGGATTTTGGCAAGGATATACGAAAAAGATGTATAATGAATCTAACCTGCGGGGACCTTACCCCATTTCGAGCGAACTGAGAAAAGACATTGACAAGAAGGGGCTGAATTGTCTATCTTTCCGCAAGGTCCTTTCTCATCTTGACCAAGGAAACACCCCTTCGTCCAGGCGGTCTGAGCAGAAAGAATTCCATTGCCGATTTTCAAATTTTAATGAATTCTCTGGAGGAGGAAGCCATGGCCATCTGCGCGTATATTTTCATCGAAACGACCCAGGGGAAAGCCAAGACGATCGCCCGGGAGATAGCCCAAATCCCCGGAGTGAAAACCGCTCATACCGTCACCGGCCCTTACGACGTAATCACGTACGTGGAGGCCGAATCCATCAGGGTTCTGGGAGATTTCATCGTCTCTAAGATCCAAGCTACGGCTGGAGTATTACGCACGCTGACCAATGTGGTCATCGATGCCGAATGAGGGCGAGATCTCCCAAACGGATTTACTCCCCCCGCTCCCATCCCATTTGGAGAAATCTCACGGCTTCCTCTGAACGGTGATGTGCGGAAGGATGGCGGCCAGCTTCTTGGGCCCGATTCCCGGCACCTGGAGCAGGTCTTCTGGAGAGGCGAATTCTCCGCGCCTCAGGCGATGCTCAACAATCGCCTGGGCGGTTTTGGGCCCGATCCCGGGTAAAGTATCCAATTCTTCCAGGTTAGCTGTATTAAGGTCAATGGGGACGGAAAGGACCTTCAGCTTTTTGGGGGCCAAGGGTTCAAGCAATACCTGGCCTTTCCCTTCCCCAACGGGGAGGATACTTAAACGGCAAGTTTTTTCGATCTTCACGAAAAGACTCTCCGGGGGAAGGGAGAGTTTCACGCGAATCCCCCCGGCTTTCTCGATAACATCCAATACGGTCATGCCCGCGCGAATCGCATAAACGCCCCGCCGGTTTACACTTCCATCTACTTCCACCATGAATTCTCCCTCCGCAGGCTTCTTCGACGGGAAGTCGTCATCCGCAGCCACTCGCGGCGCTTCGTTTAAAACGAAGGGAGGAGTGGTTAAGAAAAAGAGAAGGGAAAGAGAAAGGGAGAGAAAGAGAACGACCCACTGCTGCTCGCGACTCATTTCTGGATCTTCTCATCTTTTAAGAGTTTATAGTTGATGGAATCCACCAAAGCCTGCCAGCTGGCTTCGATGATATTTTCGGAGACGCCCACCGTTCCCCATTTATCCCGATGATCTCCGGATTCCACAAGCACCCGTACTTTCGATCCTGTGCCTTGGCCCGTGGAAAGGACGCGCACCTTGTAGTCTACCAGTTCCATGTCGGTCAGTTGCGGGTAGAACTTTTCCAGGGCTTTGCGGATGGCGTTGTCCAAGGCGTTCACCGGCCCATTGCCAGTGGCCGCAGTATGCTCCACCCTCCCCCCCACCTTGACCATGATAGTCGCTTCGGAAACCGGAGCCCGATCCTCCCGAAGCTTCTCGGAGAGGATCCGGAATCCAATCAGGTCGAAGTACTTCTTCTGGGTACCCAGGGCTTTCTTCATCAGAAGCTCAAAGGAAGCCTCGGCTCCTTCGTACTGGTACCCTTGGCTTTCCATCTCCTTCAGGGTATTTAGAATCTCGTGAGTCAGGGGGTCCTTGCGATTCAGGTCGATGTGGTATTCCGCCGCCTTTTGTAAGATGTTACTCTTGCCGGCCAAGTCTGAGATGAGCACGCGCCGGTGGTTTCCCACCCATTCCGGAGATATGTGCTCGTAGGTCTGGGGGTTCTTCTCGATCGCATTCACATGAACCCCTCCTTTGTGCGCGAAGGCACTCGACCCAACGTAAGGCTGGTGTTTGTTCGGCTGCAGGTTGGCCAGTTCGGCCACAAAATTGGAGACCTCTCTCAGCTTGGCCATCTGAGCCTCGCTGAGGCAGTCCAGCCTGAGCTTAAACCGCAAGTTGGGAAGGACGGAGCAGAGATTGGCATTGCCACAGCGTTCTCCGTAACCATTGATCGTGCCCTGGACGTGGTGAACGCCTAACTCTACGGCGGCGATCGTGTTGGCTACGGCCATCTCGGCGTCGTTGTGGGCATGGATGCCCAAGGGAAGGGAAATCTGCCTCTGGACGGCTTGGATCATTCCGGCCACCTCGCTGGCCATGGTACCGCCGTTGGTGTCGCAGAGGATGATGGTGTCCACTTTCGCATCCTGGGCGGCCTTGAGGGTGGCCAGGGTATAGTCGGGGTTGCCCTTGAACCCATCGAAGAAATGTTCGGCGTCGTAATGGACTTCCCCCGCAGCAGCTTTCAAAAATCTCAATGAATCACGGATCAGGGCCACGTTCAGCTCTAGGGGGATCCGCAAGACTTCCCGAACGTGCACATCCCAGGACTTTCCGACGATGGTGACCGCCCGGGTTTTGGCCCCGAGCAGGGCTTTCATGTTGCCATCGTTCTCCGGAACAGTATTCGCCCGGGCCGTGGACCCAAAAGCCGCCACCGTGGCCTTTTTTAAGGAATAATTCCGTATTTCCCGGAAGAAGGCCATGTCCTTGGGGTTGGACCCCGGCCACCCACCTTCGATGTAGTCGATTCCCAGTTCATCCAGGCGCGTGGCGATGCGCACCTTGTCTTCAACGGAAAAGGAGATGTCCTCAGCCTGGGTTCCGTCTCGAAGAGTGGTATCGTAAACCTTAATTTTCTCCGGCGAACGTTTTTTGGGGCTCATGGCTCTTTCCTGAGTTCCCCTTTGTCCAGGCCGAAAGCCTGATGCAACACCCGCGCTGCCAGCTCCCCGTATTTGGCATCGACCACGCAGGAGATCTTGATTTCCGAAGTACTGATCATGAGGATGTTGATATTCTCTTTGGCCAAAGCCCTAAACATCTTAGAGGCCACTCCGGCATGGCTGACCATTCCTGCCCCCACGATGGAAACCTTCGCAGTGTTCTCGTCAGCCAGGACTTCTTGGGCTTTGATCTCTTCGGCAGTTTTCTTCACCAGTTTCAGGGCTTTTTTGAAATCCGCTTTGGGGACGGTGAAGGTTACGTCGGTGTGCCCGTCGGCGCTGCTGTTCTGGATGATCATGTCCACGATGATGTTAGCCTCCGAAATAGGGGTGAAGATCCGGGAAGCAATTCCCGGCTTATCCGGGACCCGAACCACAGTGATGCGCGCTTCGTTCTTATTGTAAGTAACGCCGGAGACTAATACCCGTTCCATCTTCTCATCCTCCTTGGTGACGAAAGTCCCATTCCGGTCCGAAAAGGACGAACGCACATGAATGGGAACGTTATATTTCTTGGCAAATTCCACCGACCGAATCTGGAGCACCTTCGCTCCCAGAGAAGCCAGTTCCATCATCTCATCGTAGGTAATGCGAGATAACTTTCGGGCCTCCGGGCAGATATTCGGGTCGGTGGTATAAACCCCCTCCACGTCAGTGTATATCTCGCACACATCCGCCCCCAGGGCGGCGGCCAGGGCGACACCCGTGGTATCGGACCCTCCACGGCCTAAGGTCGTGATGTTCCCTTCTTTATCCACCCCTTGGAAGCCAGCTACCACAGGAATCCGGCCCGCTTTCAGCTCCTTATGCAGGCGCTTCACTTCCACATCCTGGATGCGCGCCTTTGAAAAGGCGCTATCCGTGAGAACACGTATCTGTAGGCCCAAAAAGGATTTTGCCGGAACGCCCATCGATTGTAGGGCGATCGCCAGCAAGGCCACGCTCACTTGCTCCCCGGTGGATATCAGGGCATCGTATTCCCTAAGGTTCGGGTTTTCGCCCAATTGGTAAGCCAGCTGGATGAGTCGGTCGGTTTCCCCGGACATGGCTGAGACCACCACTACAACCTGGTTCCCTTCCTGACGGGTCCTGGCCACCCGGCGGGCCACGTTTCTGATTCGGTTCAAATCCCCCACAGAGGTCCCGCCGTATTTTTGCACAATCAGCGCCACCTCATCCCTCCTTCATCCATTTTTGGCCAAGACGGTCCACTAAATTCTTGGCGGTCTTACCCTTCCCGATGAATACGACCCTTCGCGTCCCGGCGCTGATCCATTGCAAGCGGACTTCAATTCTTTCTTCGGGCAGAAGGTTTGGCACTTTCTCTGCCCATTCGACGAGGGTCACACCTGGCCCGAAGATCAATTCTGCCCAGCCCAAATCTTCCACTTCGCCAGGACTCTGAAGGCGATAAAGATCCACGTGGTGCACGGGATACCTCCCGTGGTACTCGTTCACCAAGACAAAGGAGGGGCTGGTGACTTCCCGTTCATCTTCCACCCCCAGACCCTTGGCAATGCCTTTGGCCAAAACGGTCTTTCCCGAGCCCAGCTCCCCCATCAGGGCCACTAGGGAGCCCTCGGCAAGCATTCCTCCGAAAATGCGGCCAAGGCACAGGGTCTGCTCAGGCCCCTCCGTCATCAATTCCCAGATTCCTTCCCTCTGTTCCCCTTTGATCATCGAGGATTCAATAAGAGACTGGCATCCGAAAGGAACAACAAAAATTATCGATTTGGTCTTTCCCGGCAGATAGGGCACGCAAAATTTTGGGAGTCTCTTCGATCAGGTCTGTAGCTGCCATTCCGCGCTCTCCCTTTTGACAGGCCACAAAATCCCCCACCAACCCATGCAAGTATACACCCAATTTTGCCGCCTCCAGCGGAGGGAAGCCTTGAGCCAGGAACCCTCCCACCATTCCCGTAAGCACATCTCCCATCCCTCCCGAGGCCATCCCCGGATTCCCCGTGGGGTTGATGAAGATATCTCCTTCGGGACCGGCCACGATGGAACGGGCCCCTTTCAAGACAAGAATCAGTCTATTCTCCTGGGCGAATTTCCGGGCGACTTCAATCCGGTTCTGCTGGACTTCCGGCACACTGACTCCCAGAAGCCGGGCCATCTCTCCCGGGTGAGGGGTGAGAATCAAGCCTTTCCTGTTCTTCTTGATTAAATCAATTTTGCCCACGAAGGCACTCAGGCCGTCTGCGTCGATGACTGCCGGAAGGTCAGCACTTCGAACCATCCGCTGGATCAATCGGGCGGTCTCCGGATGAAGGGAAAGACCCGGTCCGATGGCCAGAGCATTTTTCCCGGAATAAAGCTCTGTGATCCGCTGGAGGGCTGGGAGGCCGAGGGTGTGATCCTTCGTTTCCGGTAGGGGTTCGGTCATGGCCTCGGTCAGTTTTGCTTCCATGATGGGGTTAAGGCTTTTGGGAATGCCCAAGGTGACCAACCCCGTTCCGACCCGTATGGCCGCCTGACAGACCATGGCCGCTGCGCCAGTCTTCCCTGGAGAACCGGAAAGGACCAGCAGATGGCCAAATTCGCCTTTATGGGCATCCGGATTTCGCGGAAGCAGGAAAGGCAAGAATTCCGACCCTTCAATGAGAAAATCCTTGATCGTCTCTGCTTCGATGGAAGGCTTGGGAAGGGAGATGTCCACGATGACCAGTCTCCCGCAATACTGTGCCCCGGGTTGAACCAAGAGGCCCCTCTTGGCCAGTCCAAAGGTAACCGTCATGCAGGCCTGGATGCATGTCCCTAGGACTTGGCCACTATCTGCGTCCAGACCGGAGGGGATATCGATAGAAACCACTGGAAGACCCAACGAATTGACAAAATCAATGATCTCACGGAAGAAGCCCTTCACCGGCCCTTTCAAACCCGTTCCCAAGATTCCGTCCACTAGGATTTCCTTCTCGGCGATCTTAGCTCTTTGAGCTTCCCATGCCTCCGGGTTCAGAATTTCTATAATATCCGCCCCCATCCGCTTCAGGATCTCCAGGTTGGCCGCGGCATCGCCCTTGACTTCTTCCTTTGCGGTCAGCAGGTAGACCTGGCAGACCAGGCCTCGATTGAGCAGGTAGCGGGCGACTACAAAGGCGTCCCCCCCGTTATTTCCCCGGCCAGCGAGGATACCGACGCGTTTTGTCAAGAGGTCAGGAAAATGGCGAAACAGCGCGCTAACCGTGCCCCTGGCGGCGTTCTCCATCAGCACCAATCCTGAAATGCCAAATTCTTCGCTGGCCTTCCGGTCCAGCTTCCTCATGATCTCAGCAGTCGCTACCTTCATGCCTGCACCTTATTTTTTCTTTCCCCAATCTTTTTTTCCAAAATGACCATCGCGCTGCTGTACTCGTGATCGTGAGTGAGGCTCAAGAAAAGGCCCTCAATCCCCCCCTGCTGACAGATTTCTAAAGCCCGACCGCTTACTTTTAAGGTCGGCTTACCCAGCGGGTCATGCTGCACCTCGACCTCTTTCCAATGAACTCCCCGGCGAATTCCCAGGCCCAAAGCTTTGACGAAAGCTTCCTTGGCGGCGAAACGGGCGGCAAAATTCGGGAAAGGATTCCTCTTCTGTAAACAATAAACTATTTCCCCGGTAGTGAAGACCTTCCTCTGGAATCTCTCCCCCCATCGCTGAAGCGCGTCTTCAATCCTCTTCACGTTAACCAGGTCGATCCCGATGCCGTAGATCATCCGTCTCAATTCAGACCTCAGTATTCTGGAGCCAGAAGTCAAAATAAGAATTTTCGACCTTCTCTCTTCTGATTTCTGTCTCTGGAATTCCTTTTTTAACTTACGCTTCCCGATTGGATCAAACTCTTCATCTCGCTGACTGCCCGCTCCAGCCCTACGAGGACCGCCCTGGAAATGATGCTGTATCCAATGCTGTATTCTTCAATCTCGGGAATCTTCGTAAGGGGGAAAATGTTTTGGTAATCCAGGCCGTGTCCAACGTTCACCCGTAAACCAAGGCGATGGGCCTGGTGGATGGCCCGGGCAATGCGCTGGAATTCTTTCTGGCGAGTCCCTTCGTCCGGAGCATCGCAGTATTTCCCCGTATGAATTTCCACGAAGTCGGCCCCCGCCCGTTTACTGGCTTTTACCTGTAGAGCATCCGGATCGATAAAAAGGCTGGTTCGGATCCCCGCCTTCTTCAGTCTGCGAACATTTTTTTGCAGAGATTTCTGGTTGGCCTGAATATCCAGTCCCCCCTCGGTGGTCAGCTCTTCGCGGCGTTCCGGTACAAAGGTGACTAAGTCGGGCTTAACCTTGAGGGCAATGGCCATGACCTCGTCGGTGTTGGCCATTTCCAGGTTTAGTTTTGTCTGGATTACTTTTCGTAACAGTTCCAGGTCTCGGTCCTGGATGTGCCGTCGATCTTCCCGCAGGTGGATAATGATTCCGTCAGCGCCGGCGAATTCAGCGAGGATGGCGGCGGCGATGGGGTCCGGGTACTTTCCCCTTCGGGCTTGCCGCAAAGTGGCTACGTGGTCAATATTCACCGCGAGCTTGGGCACGGATTCTTCCTCCTGTTTATCAGTCATCCGTCTTTAGCGAACAACAAAAGATATAATGTATAGATGGGTCGGAAATCTACCGGGCGCTGCGGATCAGGTTGTTTTTTCTTGGATCTCAGTTTACCCATTACCCATCATCGGTCCCAAACTGGCGGAGGCTCTTCTTTATTCCTCCATCTTTCTCCGGATGCACTCGGAGATCTCTTCTGCGTGAGCGGAAATTTCTTTCTCGTTCTCCCCTTCAACCATGACCCGGATCAAGCTCTCCGTCCCGGAAGGACGGACCAGTACGCGCCCGCGATCTCCCAATTTCTCTTGAATTTTTTTGACGAGTGCAGCCACCTCGGGGATCCGATGAGGATCTCTCTTATGGCGTACCCGAACGTTGAGCAATACCTGAGGGAAGGGGGTCATGATGGAAGAGAGCTCCGAAAGCTTCTTGTTCTCCCGCTTCATGACCGCCAGCACCTGAAGCGCCGAGAGAACACCATCTCCGGTGGTATTGTAATCCAGGAAGATGAGGTGACCGGATTGCTCCCCGCCGAGATTATAGCCGCTGCGGGCCATCTCTTCCACCACGTACCGATCCCCAACCTGGGTATGCACTACCTTAATCCCTCGTTCTTTCATGGCCAGGTCCAAGCCTAAATTGCTCATCACCGTAGCCACTAAAGTATTCCGCTTCAGCCGTTTGGCTTTCCGCAAATCATCGGCGCAAATGGCCATGATCCGGTCACCATCTATGAGGTTCCCCAGTTCATCGGAGAAGATCGCCCGGTCGGCGTCCCCATCCAAGGAGATGCCAATGTCCGCCCCCTCCTCCTTTACCTTCTTCATGACCATTTGGGGATGAAGGGAGCCGCACTGGTAGTTAATATTTTCGCCGTTGGGCTCTACCCCCAAGGGAATCACCCCTGCTCCCAACTCTTCGAAAACTGCGGGGGCCACACGGTAGGCCGCCCCATGGGCACAATCTAAGACAATCTTCATCCCGTCTAACGTAAGAGCCTTGGGGAAGGAGTTCTTCAGGTAAACCACATATCTCCCCACGGCATCATCCACCCGGAAGGCCTTGCCCACTTCGGTGGCCGTGGGCCGGAGGGAATCAATCTGATCAGAGAAAATCAATTCTTCAATTTTGTTCTCTAATTGATCGGGGAGTTTGAACCCATCTCCGGAAAAAATTTTGATTCCGTTGTCCTGGAATGGGTTGTGGGAAGCCGAGATGACAATCCCGGCATCCGCCCGCATGGAGGAAGTGATGAAAGCAATCCCCGGGGTGGGCAGGGGGCCGACCAGAAGCACATCCACCCCCATGGAGCAAATCCCGGCTACTAGGGCATTTTCAATCATGTATCCAGAGAGGCGGGTATCTTTTCCGATGACGATACGATGCCGCTTCTCTTTGTTCTTGAAAATGTAGGCTGTTCCCCGCCCCAGTTGCATGGCCATCTCCGTGGTCATCGGATGGACGTTGGCCACGCCCCGAATGCCGTCCGTTCCAAATAGTTTCCCCATATTTTCTTTCTCCTCTGAGGGCACCCTACTGACCAGAGTCATCCGGAGTGCACCGCAATACAGCATCCACCATTTGGACAACCCTGCGCATCCGCTCCACCTCATGTACCCGCACGATGTTTGCCCCGTTAAGAATGGCTACAGCGACGGTGGCCATCGTCCCTTCTTCCCGCTCCAGGGGTGGAAGGCCCAGAATTGTTCCGATGAAAGCCTTCCTGGAAGTACCGATCAGCAGAGGCTTACCCAAAACTTTGAATCGCCGAAGATTTTTTAGAAGGACCAGGTTATGGCGGCTCTCCAGAGATTTTCCGAACCCGATCCCCGGGTCCAGAATGATGGAGTCTGGAGAAATACCACGGGATTCGGCATGGGCGATACGTTCCCGGAAGAATTCTAGTAATTCCCCCATTAGGTCGTGATAATGGGTGTCGGTCTGCATGGTCTCCGGCTCTCCCCGCATGTGCATCAACACCACGGGAACTTGCCTTTGGGCGACCACCTCGGCCATTCGCCCATCGAACCGAAGGGCGCTTACATCGTTGACCATTTCCGCGCCGGCCTCCAAAGCCTTTTCCGCCACCCGTGCTTTCCGAGTATCCACAGAGATGGGTATGTCGATCTTCTGATGCAAATCCTGAATGACCGGAATGACCCGCTTGGCCTCTTCCTCTTCATCCAAAGGGTTTGCCCCTGGCCGGGTCGATTCTCCGCCGATGTCCAGAATATCCGCCCCCGCTTCCGCCAGCCGTAAACCCTGATGTACTGCTTTTTCCCTCTCGAAGAAGCGCCCTCCATCAGAGAAAGAGTCCAGCGTGACGTTTATCACTCCCATGATGAGAGTGCGCTGGGAAAGATCGTAATTCCGGCGGTCGAAACGGAGAATGAAGGGCTCCATAAAAAATGAGGGTCTTCGGTCAAGAAACAAGGGCAAAGAATAATAGGCAACCCTTGGCCTTTGACTTTGACCCTGCTCTAAAGAAGCCTTGCTTCCTTATCTAAATCCCTGGGCGCGATTTCAGGAACGGGAGGCTTTAATCCCAGCACCTCGTCGATTTCTTCCCCGGCAAGGACTTCCTTCTCCAAAAGGGCCGATGCCAAGCGGTGCAGTCTCTCCATTTGTTGCCGGATAATATCCTTCGCCCGATCATAATTTTCCAGCACGATGCGCTTGATCTCGGTGTCGATATCCACGGCGGTCTGTTCGCTGAAATCTTTATGCTGAGCGATATCCCGGCCGAGAAAGATATGTTCTTCCCTTTTTCCGAAGGTCAGAGGGCCCATTTTATCGCTCATCCCATAATCGCAGACCATCTTCCGAGCCCATTCCGTGGCCATTTCTAGATCGTTCCCGGCACCAGTCGTTTGCGTTTGCAAAACCAATTCCTCCGCCGCCCGCCCCCCCAAAAATATGGCGATCTTGTTGAGGATATACTCCTTGGAAAGGGTATGCTTGTCTTCTGCGGGCAATTGTTGGGTAATACCCAAAGCCCGACCGCGGGGGATGATGGTCACTTTGTGGATGGGATCTGCGCTGGGCAGATATTTGGCCACCAGCGTATGGCCAGCCTCATGATAGGCGGTGAGGCGTTTCTCTTCCTCGCTGATGATCATCGTCCGCCGTTCCACACCCATAAGGACTTTGTCCTTGGAGGCTTCGAAATCGGCCATCTCTAGTTTGCTTTTTCCACGGCGAGCCGCCAAGAGGGCCGCCTCGTTCACCAGGTTTTCTAAGTCGGCTCCAGTGAAGCCGGGTGTGCCCCTGGAAAGCACCGAAAGGTTTACGTTATCGGCTAAGGGAGTTTTTCGAGTATGAACTTTTAAAATCTCCTCCCGCCCTTTCACATCCGGCCTAGGAACGACCACCTGGCGATCAAACCGTCCTGGCCGGATAAGCGCGGGGTCCAGGACGTCCGGTCGATTGGTGGCGGCAACGATAATCACACCCTCATTGGATTCAAAACCGTCCATCTCCACTAAGAGCTGGTTGAGGGTCTGTTCCCGTTCATCATGCCCTCCCCCGAGTCCAGCCCCCCGATGGCGGCCTACGGCGTCAATTTCATCTATGAAGATAATGCAGGGAGCATGTTTTTTACCCTGGATGAAGAGGTCCCGTACTCGGGAGGCGCCCACGCCCACAAACATTTCCACGAAATCCGATCCGCTCATGGAAAAAAAAGGAACGTTGGCTTCGCCGGCGATAGCCCGAGCTAAGAGTGTCTTACCGGTTCCCGGTGCCCCCACTAAGAGGACCCCTTTGGGGATCCGTCCTCCCAGCCTAGTGAATTTTTTTGGATCCCGGAGAAATTCAATAATCTCCTGTAGCTCTTCTTTGGACTCTTCGATCCCAGCCACATCGATAAAAGTTACTTTCTGTTGTTTCTCGGTGAGTAGTTTGGCCCGCGCTTTGCCGAAGGACATGGCTTTGGTTCCTCCAGCCTGCATCTGCCGCATGAAGAAGATCCAGAAGCCGATCAGGAGAATCATGGGAAACCAGGAGATCAACATGGTCATGTACCATGGGGATTCCTCTTCGGGCTTGGCCGAAATCTTCACATCCTTTTCCCTCAAGGCCTTAATCAGGTCAGGATAACTGGGAGCAAAGGTTCTAAATTCCTTCCGGTTAACGTAGCGGCCGGAAATATTTTGGCCCTGGATGTTGACCTCCTTTACCTCTCCCCGTTCCAAGGCCGTCAAGAAATCGCTAAAGATCACTTTTTCCTGTGTCGCCCGGGGTTGGTTGAAGAGGTTAAAGAGGAGGATCATCATCAGGCTGATGATCAGCCAAAGGGCTAAATTTTTATAAAAGGGGCTCAATTTCCCCCCCCCATAAGTTTCTTTCGCAAGCGTTGTTAATAACTTGAAATTTTTAAATTATAATTCCTGACTTTTTATAACATAAATAAGAATTTTAAACAATAAAAAAGGCCGGATGAAGGATTTCAACTATGGTGGCAAAAAGCTTCAGATGAACTCAACTCGCAAAACCCGCTGGGTCCCAGGTTTCAGCCGTGCCCGGTGGTCGATGCGGACACCCACAACCCACAGAAGCCGATCTTCCTTGAAAAGCAGCGGGGTTCGTTTTCGCTGAATGGTTGGAATTTTGTAGTCGATGAAAAAGTCCTTCACTTTCTTCTCCCCTTCCATGCCCAATGGTTGGAAGCGGTCTCCAGGGCGGAAGGAGCGGATGGTCAGCGGGAAATCAATGGGGTCAAAATCAAGCCAGGCCAAACCGGAGGAATTTTGGGGGCGCCCGCGCGGGCTGTCGGTCTGTACGGCAAATCGCATCCCCCGTCCGATCTCCGGGATCTCCACGTAGCCAGGCCCCGGAACCGAATGCTCAAAAGGAACGACTTCCTCTTTGGACCTGCAAAAGGTCAGGGCCTGATAGGCCTTGGCCACGCAGAGCCCCTGGGGGAGCTGGAGGCTTTTATTGGGCTCCGGGTTTTGCACCACATTCTCAATGGTTAAGATGTGCGAGAAGCCCACCCGCCGCAGATGTCCCAGCACTTTTTCTATGGCGTGCCGAAAGGACCTGAGCCGGAGGGGAAGCGGTTGGCCGGCTAGGGAAGGGATGTCCAGGGTTATGGAATCTTTCTTCCGGTTCCGCACCAGCAAAGGAAATCTTTCCTCCAGAATTTTTTCCCAGAATTGTTCTTCCGCGCGAAATAAGTCGGCCATCTGTACGAGCATTTGGCGAACCCTGGGGTTGTATTGCTGGAGGAGGGGCAGAAGCTCGTGCCGCACCCGGTTGCGCAGGAAATGCAAAGAGCGATTGGAAGGGTCGGTAAGATAGGTCACTTTCCTTTCTCGAAGAAAAGATTCCACTTCTTCCCGCCAGACCTCGATGAGTGGCCGGATAAAGATTCCTCCGCGGACAGGGGGGATTCCCGAAAGACCCCGGGTCCCGGAGCCCCGGAGAAGCCGCATGATCACAGATTCGGCTTGATCGTCGGCTGTATGTCCCAGGGCAATTTTGGTGGCCTTTTGAGTTTTGGACGTTTCCAGGAGGAAAGCGTAACGCGCTTCGCGGGCTGCTTCCTGAAGGGTAAACCCTTTCCTCTTTTGCTGCACGCGGACATCCACCCTGCGGCTGACGAAAGGAATGCCCATCCCGGCAGCGACTTTCCGGACAAAAGATCTTTCTTCCCCCGATTCCGCCCGAAGACCGTGGTCCAGATGGGCTACGACTAAGGTGAGGTGAAAATCCCGCCGAACCTCCCAAAGGGCATGGAGGAGAGCCATGGAGTCTGCTCCGCCGGAAACACTCACCACCACCCGCTCCCCGGGCTGAAGCATATCATATTTCTGGATCGTCTTCTTCATCCTCAGGACTAAGGCGGGCATGGTTATCCCTGGCTTTCTTCATACCTGGCCAAGGTAAAGAGCAAGTCTGCCAGCCGGTTGAGGAATCGAA
>Ga0153915_10000753_pt1 | contig 29813 bp, 30 predicted proteins | sample Opewatmetagenome_2_FD_107003 | JGI IMG/M metagenome (GOLD analysis project Ga0153915, IMG submission 107003) | Freshwater wetland microbial communities from Ohio, USA - Open water 3 Core 3 Depth 3 metaG | ecosystem: Environmental > Aquatic > Freshwater > Wetlands | place: USA: Ohio, Lake Erie...
AGATGCCGGAGAAAGAGGAGCAGAAGGAACAGGGACAGACGACGGGGCAGCAGGCCCCGCAGGAGCCGAAGGTTCCGCCGGGGACGCAGGCTCCGCCGGACCTGCAGGTTCCGAAGGAGGAGGAAAGGAAGCCGGGGGAGGAGAAAGGGGAAGAGCAGGCCGAGGACCTCTTTGATGTCATCGTCCCCGTGGGTACCCCGCGGTCGGTGCTCCGGGACGTGCTCAGGAAATTCCCGGTGCAGCTCGTCGAGCGGAAGATTCCTGCCTATTTTGCCAACATGGAGGGGGACGAGCGGGAGATCCTGGCGTTCCGTGGACCACGGAAGGTGGTGGAGGAGGTAGAGCAGTTCATCCGGAAGGAACTGGAGGCATTCATCGAGACCGGCGGCTGGGACCGGCACGGGAAGCAGAAGGAATCCTGATACCCGCGCCGGGCCCCGAAGGGGTGGGGATCCGGCTCACCGGCTGCGCCGGGTAGCGCTCCCCAACAGGCGGACGAGAAGCGCCTTCTGGGCATGGAGCCGGTTCTCTGCCTGGTCCCAGACGGCACTCCGGGATCCCTCCAGCACTTCGCCGGTGATCTCCTCGCCCCGGTGGGCCGGGAGGCAGTGGAGCACGATGGCCCGGTCCGCCGCAGAGGACAGCAGTTCCTCCGTGATGGCATATCCCTGGAATGCCCTGAGCCGTTTCGCCCGCTCCTCCTCCTCCCCCATGGAGACCCACACGTCGGTATAGACCGCGTCGGCATCTTTCACCGCCTTCGCCGGGTCGGTGGTGAGGGTCACCTTCCCGCCCCCCTCCCTGGCAGCCGCCACGATCCCGGGATCAGGCCGGTATCCGCGGGGGGTCGCCACCGCCACCCGTATCCCCGAGAGGGCCGCCGAGAGGACCAGGGAATGGCAGACGTTGTTGCCGTCCCCGACCCATGCCACCCGGATACCGTCCAGCGATCCGAAGCGTTCCCTGAGTGTCAGGAGATCGGCGAGGACCTGGCAGGGATGTTCCCGATCCGAGAGGCCGTTCACGATGGGCACGTCAGAGAACCGGGCGTATTCCTCCAGCGTGGTATGACGGTAGGCCCGGATCATGACCCCGTGCACGTAGCGGGAGAGGACCCGGGCGGTGTCCCGGATCTCCTCACCCCGGCCCAGCTGCAGGTCCCGGGGGTTCAGAAAGAGGGCATGTCCCCCCAGCTCGTACATTCCCACTTCGAAGGAGACCCGGGTCCGGGTGGAGGACTTCTCGAAGATCATCCCCAGGCTCTTCCCCGTAAGCAGCGGGTGGGGAACCCCCTGCTTCCGGAGTCCCTTCAATCGGGCAGCCTCGTCCAGGACCCACCGGAGGTCATCGGCCCCCAGGTCCCGGATGGAGAGGAGATCCCGCGTCATCGCAGCGCCTCCATGTGGGCCACCCGCTTTGCGAGGAGGGCGCCGGTGCCGATGTCCCGGCGGTGGCGGACCCTGCCCCGAACGCCGGCGGCCGCCTGTTCGGCGATGGCCTCGGCGGTGGAGAGATCCGGCCCCTTCCCCACGACCGCCAGGGTCCGGGAGGAGAGGGTGGCGAGCTTCCCCTCCTCCTCTTCCACGCTGCCGCAGTACACGAGCGCCTCTCCCGTCTCCCCCAGTGCCAGGGGCTGGCCGGAGACCGGACTGTCCGGGTAGCCCTCCGGCACCAGGTACTTGCAGACGGTGGCGAGCGGTTCCCACTCCACCCGTGACGGGAGAGACCCCTCTGTAATGCGGCAGAGGATCTCGGAGAAGTCAGAGGAGAGAAGGGGGAGCACGTTCATGGCCTCGGGATCGCCGAACCGGGCATTGAACTCGATGACCCGGGGGCCCTTCGCAGTGTTCATGAACTGGCCGTACAGGATGCCGTAAAACGGGGTTCCCTGCCTGCGGATGGCCGCCACCGCATCTGCCATGATGCTCCTCGCCTCAGCCTCATCCTGTGCCGATACGAAGGGGAGGGAGTGGTTCGCCATGGAGTAGGAGCCCATGCCGCCGGTGTTGGGGCCGGTGTCCCCCTCAAACGCCCTTTTATGGTCCTGGACAAGGGGCATGTACACGAGCCGGGTTCCGTCCACGAAGGCCTGGAGCGTGAACTCCTCTCCGAGGAGCCGCTCCTCCAGCACCACCGGGCCCGAGAGCGTGCGGACGTAGGCGATGGCCCCTTCCCGGTCCACCTGCTCCCCCATGATCCGGACCCCCTTCCCGCCGGTCAGCCCCGCGGGTTTGACGGCCAGGTCCCCGTCATGGTCCCGGATGAATGCGGCCGCGTCGGCCGGCTCGCGGAAGACCCGGTAGAAAGGGCAACCCCCGATCCCGTGGGACTGCATGAGATCGCGGCAGAATGCCTTGTCGGTCTCGAGCCGTGCGGCGGCCCGGCGGGGCCCGGCGGTCGGGATCCCGGCCCCTTCCAGGGCGTCAACGACACCGGCATCGAGCGGGGCCTCCGGCCCGATGATGGCCCGGTCGATCCCCTGGGTCCTGGCATAGGCAGCCACGCCTGCCACATCGGTCTCCTTCCGGATCTCGATCCCGCTGGCCAGCCGGGCGATCCCGGGGTTCCTCCGGGTCGAAACGCAGTAGACCCGGACGTCCCTGTTCCGTGCGAGGGCGGCGGCAATGGCATGCTCCCGGCCGCCACCCCCCACCACCAGCATCTTCAGCACCATCCGTATCGCCTCCCCTCTACCGGTCCACCAGGTCCCGTGCCCGGACCATGGGAAGCAGGGTGACCTGTTCCTTTTCGAGCGCTTCGCCCGCCCCCTGCTCCCGGTCCACGACGGTCACCACCGTGTCCACCCGGGCTCCCGCCTCCCGGAGCACACGGATCCCGAAGAGCACGGAATCCCCCGACGTGGTCACGTCCTCCACAAGGAGAGTCTGCTTCCCTTTCACATCGCCGATCACAAGGCCAGCCCGCCCGTGGCCTTTCTCCCCCTTCCGGATGATGGCGTAGGGTCTGCCGCTCGCAAGCGATGCGGCAACGGCGAGGGGAATCCCGCCCACCGCGACCCCGGCCACGACGTCGAACGGGGCCAATGCGGCGATGCCGGAGCCGATCCGGGAGAGGACCTCCGGCTTCGTGAGCACGGATTTGATATCGATGTAATACCGGCTCTTCGCCCCCGATGCAAGGACAAAATCGCCATATTTCACGGCGCCATGCTCGACGAGCAGCGACGCGAGTTCGGTCACCATGGCACATCCTTGACACCCAGGGAGTAGCCCAGCAGGTTGACAGCCCGGTGCAGGAGCGGGGTCAGTACAAGGATCCAGAGAAAGATGGGGATCGTGATATTCGAGAGCACCCAGGCGGGGGCACCGGCAAGCGTGAGGAGGAGGGCACCTGCCACAAAGTCGTACTGGTCCGCCACCGGCCACTTCTGTCCCTGCGGGATCCCACGTCTCCGCTTGAAGTAGGACTTGACGAGATCTCCGGCCAGGGCCCCGGTGGCCAGCAGGGAGACGGAGAGGAGGGTGTGCCGGGGAAGGAACTCCGGGAGGCCCTGCGTCTGTAAAAGGATCTGCACGCTCCCGACGAGCACACCGGCGAGGATACCGAGCAGCAGGCCCCGGACCGTCTTCCCGTCGCCCAGCAGGCGGTTCCCGTCGGCGTGGAGCCTGCCTCCGTCGATGGGTATGCCGCCTCCCAGGATCACCGCAGCGGGATTGGGGACATAGGAAGGGAGCATGATCCAGAGCGCCGAGAGGAGCGCAGCTATCCAATAATCAATATGAACCACGGGCGCCAATAGTGGTATATTGGCAGCGGATACAAAGATTAAGGTATCGAAAGAGAGAATGATCGGAGTCCACGTGGTGTGAAGGCATGCTCCTCAAGAAGACTTCGACGCTCTGCCCGGTCTGCAGCAAGGTGATCCCCGCCGAGATCACCGAGAAGGGGGGGAAGGTCTGGCTGGAGCGTACCTGCCCGTCGCACGGGCATTTCTGCCACATCTACTGGTCCGATGCCGCCATGTACCGGCGCTTCGACGTATGGGACGCCGTGGGAAGGGGGGTGGAGAACCCGCAGCGGGACGGTTCCGCCGAAACGTGCCCCTCCAACTGCGGCCTCTGCTCGCATCACCAGTCAGGGACCCTCCTCGCCAACATCGACCTGACGAACCGGTGCAACCTGACCTGCGACTTCTGTTTTGTCAATGCCAAGGCCTGCGGGTACGTGTACGAGCCCACCTTTGACCAGGTCGTGGAGATGCTCTCGCTCCTCCGGAACGAGAAACCCGTGCCCACCCCGGCCGTCCAGTTCTCCGGCGGCGAGCCCACGATACGGGACGACCTCGTGGAGATCATCAAAAAGGCCAAGGAGCTGGGATTCCCGCAGGTCCAAATCGCCACGAACGGGGTACGGATCGGCAAGGACCCGGCGTATGCCGCTGCCCTGAAAGCGGCGGGCCTTTCCACGGTGTACCTGCACTTCGACGGAGTCACCCGGGAGACAGACCCCTTCCTGCAGATCCACCAGAAGGCCATTGAGGTGCTGGACCAGGTCCACCTGGGAACGGTGCTGGTCCCCACCGTCATCAAGGGACGGAATGACCATCAGGTGGGGGATATCATCCGGTTCGCGGCCGAGCACACCTCGGTGGTGCGGGGAGTGAACTTCCAGCCGGTCGCCTTCACCGGAGCGGCAGTCGAGGAGGACGTGGAACGGTCCCGGATCACGATCCCGGAGCTCCTGCAGGATATCGAGGCCCAGATGGAGGGGGTGATCCGGGCGGATGACTTCTATCCCATCCCCTGCGTGGTCCCCATCTCGGACCTGGTGGAAGCGTACCGGGGCAGCCCCCAGATCCGGTTCACCGCCCACCAGCACTGCGGTGCCGCGACCTACGTTTTTATCAACGAGGGTGACATCGTGCCCGTGAACCGCCTGCTGGACGTGGACTCGTTCTTCCAGGCCGTCGGAACCATGGCCGATGACCTGAAGAAAGGGGGGTCCATCAACAAGTACCGGGCGCTGCTCGCGGGCGTGAAGAACCTGCACACCTCGGTGCAGAAGGGGGAGAAGGGGGACACCTCCCGGTTCTGGAAGATGCTCGGGCAGGCGCTTGTGAAACAGAACTTCGATGCACTCAGGGAGTTCCACTGGAATGCCCTCTTCATCGGGGTCATGCACTTCATGGACCGGTACAACTACGACCTGGGACGGGTGCAGCGGTGCTGCATCCACTACGCCACTCCCGATGGCCGGCTGATCCCCTTCTGCAGCTACAACAGCGGGCCGGTGTACCGGGAACAGGTCTGGCGGAAATATTCGAGGCCCCTCGGGAAAGAGGAGTGAGGGGTCACGGGAAGGGGAGATCGATCCACTCCGCCCCTTCCAGTGCCAGGCGGGCGATGGCCAGGTCCTGGATGGCGAGGCCGGTGGAGTCAAAGACCGTGATCTCGTCCGGCCGTTCTCTCCGTTTCTTCCCGATGACCACCTCCCCCAGCGTCCCCGCGATCCGGTCCGGCGAGTAGAGTCCCCGGGAGATGGGCACGTTCACCTCGCCGGAATGGACCGCCTGGGCCATGTCGTCGACAAAGACCCGGGCCCGGAGCAGGATCCGGGGATCCAGCTCCTCCTTTCCCGGCGCATCCGCCCCGATGGCGTTGATATGGGTCCCCTCGTGGATCCATTCGTCCGCAACCATTGGTTCCCGCGAGGGGGTCGTCGTGATCACCACGTCCGCGTCGCAGGTCCGTTCCAGCCCCGCCGCCGCTGCCCCGTAGTCGTGGAAACGGGACGCCATCGCTTCGGCATTCGTCCCATCACGGCTCCAGATCCGGATCCCGCTGATATGGCGCACGTCGGCAAGCGCCCTCACCTGTGCCTCTGCCTGGCGTCCGCTCCCGACGACACCGACCGACACCTCCCTCTCTGGCGAGAGGTACCTGGCCGCCACGGCACCGGCCGCCCCGGTCCGCATATCCGTGAGGCTGGTTGCGTTCAGCACCGCACGGGGTACACCCGACTCGGGGTCGATCAGGATCATGAGGGCCATCACGGTGGGCAGGCCGTGCTCCCGGTTCCCGGGGTGCACGTTGACGACCTTGACTCCTGCGATGTCCAGGGCAGGGAGGTAGGCCGGCATGGTGCGGAAGTCCCCCTTCGGGAAGGTGATATACACCTTCGGGGGCATCTGGACCCTTCCTTCGCCATGTTCCCGGAAGACCGCCTCGATGGCCCTGTTCACCTGGCTGTACTCCAGCCGCTTCTCAGGCTCTGCGCAGTATCTCATCCCCTTTCACCCTCCGATTTCTCACGCCATACGGTCCCCGCACGCACATGCTCCGCGTACAGATACGTACTGCGGGGATTGCTTAAACCTGTCTCCGAGAGAAGATCCCTGTCGGGGGAACGGTTCTGGAAACTGAGACTGAAAAGAAAATGAGATGGGGTATAGGGTCCGGGAGCACCGGGCGGGATGATGCCCCTCACTTCAGGTTGTCGATCTCCTTGAGTGTCCTGTCTGCCAGTTCCTTCATCCTGGCGGAGATCCTGCCCGAGGCCGAGAACTCCACGTCCCTCATGGCATTGGCCAGTTCTGCCCCCAGCACAAAGATCGCGTACTTGTGCTCCATCTTGGAGCGGTGCATCTGGGACGGATCGATCTTCAGGGCATAGTACTGGGTGAACTTCAGCTCGGGATTGATCCGCTCGAAGTAATCCTTGATCTCCACCATCATCTGGTGGAGGATGATCAGTTCTTCCTTGTGCATCCCTTCCGGTACGGTGTACACCGGCATGATAAATAGATTTGGCCAGACGTGGGGGCTGGCTCAATAGATTTGGCCAGACGTGGGGGCTGGCTCAATAGATTTGGCCAGTCGTGGAGGCTGGCTCAGGAGATGTGGCCAGACGTTAGAACTGGCTCATCTTCAGGATTTTTACCGAGAGCGGCCGCTTGATGATGCCGCGATAGTCCCGTGCCACCACGAACTCGATGCCCTTCGCAGCCAGCTGGTCCAGGAGCCGCTGGTCGATGATCCTGTCGACCACGAGGCCTGTTGCGTCCCCCTTCAGGGATTCCAGCACCCGTTCCAGGTCCTGTGCCTTCATGTCCAGGAGCACCGAGAAGTCAGGGGAGAGGAACCGGCCGGAGGACCTGCCCCTCACCTCGTCCACGTGGTCACGGAGGGTGACGGGCCCTGATGCCACCGGTTCGCGCTGTATCCGTGCAGCGGATGGCTTCCCCCCCTCCATGCGTGCCCCCTCCTGTGTTCGGTTTGAGACAGCCGCTTCAGGGTGGGGAGTCTTCGCAGGTTTCCCCTCCCTGGCCCCGGCATCTATCTGTTCCCTGAGGAACTCCACCGGAACCTTGTTCCGGAGTGCCTTTGTGATCTCCTTCCGGCTCATGTCCTCCACGGATCTCCCCCGGGGGGCATAAGCCACGAAATCGATGTCTGCCACCTGCAGGAGCTCGCGCAGGATCAGTTCGCCTCCCCGGTCCCCATCCAGGAATGCCGTCGCAGTCTTCGTCTGGCAGAGTTCCACGATCGTGGGCGGTACCTTGGTCCCTTCAACCGCCACCGCGTTCTTGATGCCGAACCGGAGCAGGTTGATCACATCCGCCCGCCCCTCCACGATGATGATGGCATCGGAATCGGCAACGTTCGGGCCTGCGGGGACACTGTCGGCGCCCACCTCCGAGACCTTCTCGATCCGCAGGGAGTCCCTGACCTCGTCCAGGAGCACGGTGGATTCAATGGCACCCTCCTCGAAGCGGTCGATCAGGAGCTCCTTGGCCCTGTCCACGACCTTGCGGCGCTTGGTGACCCGGATATCCTCGATCTTCTCAACGGTCACGTGGGCGATGCAGGGACCCACGCGGTCCACGGTCTCCAGGGATGCCGCAAGGATAGCGGTCTCTGCCCGGTCCAGGGAGGATGCGATCAGGATCTCTCCCCGTGTCTCGCCCTTCTTGCTTGTGATCTGGACGTCGATGCGTCCGACACGTCCGGTTCTCTGGAGATCCCGCAGATCCAGGTCTTCGCCGAGCAATCCTTCAGTCTGGCCAAAGATGGCCCCAACTACGTCGGACTTCTCGACCACCCCCTCCGCGTGGATGGTGATGTGAATGAGATACTTGGTGGTATCAGATGAGTACACGCGAAATCACCCCCCCCAGTCGGGAAGGCAGCCTCATGCGTCCGCGACTTTCGAGAATCCGACAACATAGGCACCCACATATATATTTTTTGAATTATTTAAAACTCTCCCTGCCGACGGCGGGAGATTGTTGCAGGAAACAGCCGGGGATTCCTGCAGAAAACCATGGAAGCGGACTATCCTCACGGGGGGTGGGATCGGGAGGGGGGAGACCCCCCCCTCCCGTCACCCTCTCCCCGGGAGGATAGGTGATCTTCGGATTTCTCCGATGAACATCACCATGGATCTCTTCCTCCGGACCCAGGAATACCGGAAAAGTCCCCCCCTCGTATCCCCTTCCGTAGGGTAGCCCCGGCCGGAAGAAAACATATCCCCGGAGGAGCTTCTGCACTACGACGTGCCGGGCCCGGAATCCGCAGCCGCGTGCAGCCCGGCCAGGGCATCCTGTTCAGAAAGGCCGCGGACATGGACCCGTTTTTCGCGGGAGGCCGCACCGGAAGCGAGGGTCACGGCGGAGGCGGGTAACGAGAGGACTTCTGCCATGAGGGCCACCACGTCCCGGTTCGCCTTCCCTCCCCTCGGGGGGGCGGAGACCGTGCACTGGACCCTGCGTCTCCACGGGTTGTACCCCGTGATGGCGGCACCCCGCCGGCTCCCCGGCGACACCTCCAGGAGGATGCCCACCCCGTCACCCTCCTCGGTTACGGCACCTGCCCACGGGTCCATTCGAAAGCCTCCGGAGAAGCGGGAAATGTCGCCCGGCAGTAACACAGCAGGATCACCGGTGGCTGCTGCCGTCCCTCACCCGCGTAACGCCCTCATGCCGGGCGGTGCCTGTCGCACACCCGGGTTGTCCCGTGCCTCATCACCGGGCGATCACCCTTTGTTCGGACGGGGACCTATGAGTGCGCTGTGTCGGCACACTCTCACATGGACCCCCGGGGGATATAACCTCTTCCCGGGAACCAGCGGGCAGGGGCATCCGTGAACTCGCCCCGGCGGAAGGCCACGTCCCCGTCCAGCAGCACGAGTTCCGGGAAGATGGCCTCACGCCCCTCGAAGGGGGTCCACCCGCACCGGCTGTGCAGGTCCCCGGCCCGGATCGGTTCCGGACGGAGGGGGTACAGGGCCAGGTCTGCCCGCTCACCGGGCGCAGGACCGGCGCGGGGAATCCCCAGCACCTCGGACGGATTCCAGGAGGTTTTTTCTGCCACCGAGAGGGCGGTGAACTCGCCGGCCCTCACCCGGGCCACGAGAAGAGGCATCATGGTCTCCACGCCGGGCACCCCCGAGGGAGCATCCGGGAATGGTGTCTGTTTCTCCTTCAGGGTATGGGGTGCGTGGTCCGAGGCAATCACGGGAATCTGCTCCCATGCCCGGAGGAGCCTCTGCTGCACTACCCGGGACCGGAGCGGGGGATTCACCCGGGCGAACCCGTCCCGGACCGGGAAATCGTCCCGCGAGAGGAAGAGGTGGTGGGGAGTCACCTCGCAGGAAACGGGGGTGGCAACAGCCAGCGCCTCTACGGAGGTCAGATGGCAGAAGTGGAGATGCCCTCCGGCGCCTGCCGCGTTCCTGACAGCCCGGATGGCCTCCATTTCGCCCTCCGCCGGCCGGCTCCTGTCGTGGGCGCCCAGGTCGACCGGTGGTTCACCGGTGACCTGCTCGGCATGGATCGTGGCCAGGGCGCCGAGGGCCGAGATCTCCTCCAGGTGCTTTGCCAGGTCCGGGAGGGGGATGCCCTCACCATAGGACGAGGGGGCCGCGAAGAGCTCGCCGAAGGCCATGGCCCCGCTGCGCCAGAGCACGGCGGGATTGGACCCCGGGGCCACCCCCGCGTTGATCGCAAAATGGCACCGCGAGCGGGCGCGGGCATCTGCCACCCGGGCAGTGAAGGCGTCCTGCGTGGTGAGCGGCGGGACGGTGTTGGGCTGGTCCACGACCAGCGTCACTCCCCCGGCGATGGCGGCCTCGCTCCCTGACCTCCAGTCCTCCTTCCGTCGCTGGGTGCCGCCCCGCATGTGCACGTGCATGTCCACGGCACCGGGCAGGCAGAGGAGACCGCTGCAGCGGATCGCCTCGCGGGAGGAAAGGGAGGAGCCGGCATGGACCACGCGTCCGTCCCGGATCGAGATATCCGCGGTTCTCCCGTCGGGGAGAGTGACGTCTGAGAGCACCAGGTCTAGCATACCCGGGGCACCGGATCCCCCATGGGGGGCTCGATGAACCGTTCGCCGCCGATGGTGGTCTTCAGGATCACCCGGGATCCCGCTGTGACCCGGCCCACGATCGCCGCGTCCTTCCCGTAGCGGTGGGAGCGGAGGCTCGCGAGAACCGCGTCCGCATCCTCGAGAGGGACGCCCATCACCACCTTCCCCTCGTTGGCCACCTCCAGGGGGTCGATCCCCAGCATCTCCGCGGCAGAACGGACAGACCGCCTCACCGGGAGCGCAGCCTCCTCGATAACCACCCGGACCCCGCTCTTCCGTGCCATCTCGTTGATGGCCGAGGCGAAGCCCCCCCGGGTGGGATCCTTCATGGCATGGATCTCCCCGGCAGCGAGAGCCCCCTCCACCAGCTCCCAGAGGGGTGCCACGTCGGAACGGATCTGCTCGCCCAGGGAAAAGCCTTCCCGGTGGGTCAGGACCGCGAGGCCGTGGTCCCCCAGGGTTCCCGAGACGAGTATCCGGTCCCCCTCCCGGAGTCCCCGGTCCTGCACCACCGTCTCTGCAATCCCTATCCCGGCCGTATTGATCACGATCCCGTCCAGGGCACCCCGCTCCATCACCTTCGTATCCCCGGTCACCAGGTGGGCGCCGGACTCGGTGAGGGCCTCGTCCATGGACCGGACGATCCGCTCCAGGTCGGAGATGGCAAATCCTTCTTCGATCACCATGCCGCAGGAGAGGGCGAGGGGTTTTCCCCCCATCATGGCGAGATCGTTCACGGTGCCGCAGATGGAGAGGCGCCCGATGTCGCCACCCGGGAAGAAGAGGGGGCGGACGATGTGGGAATCGGTGGTGAAGACGACCTGGTACTCCCCGATGGGGATCACGGCGCCGTCATCCAGTGCCTCCAGGCCGATCCCACCGGCGTTCCGGTTCTTCACCTTCGTGAGCGTGCGGAGGAGTTCCCCCATCACCTCGCCGCCGGCCCCGTGCATCAGGCTGACCTTCATGGCTCTTCCACGTCGATCTCCAGGGTGGTCACCACGATCTCGCGACCCTGCGTGAGCTCCGGGAGGCCCCCGCACCGGGGACAGACAAAAACCTCGTCGCCCTCGTACCCGCAGGTGCACCGGGTCCGGGCAGGGACCCTGCGGTAACTGAGTGAGGAACCGGAGAAGAGAGGGTCGTCCCCGGTAATGGCATGGAACAGGAACTCCACCTGTTCCGGGTTCACCATGGCCAGGTCACCGATATCGATGAGGACCCGTTTCACCGCGCGTGCATGGTGGTCCTCAGCCGCACGGCGTGCGGTGGCATAGATGTCGTACGCGATCCCGTACTCGTGCATCACTCCTCCATGGCGGCGTAGACCTGCCGGAAGAGTTCTCTCGTCTCCAGGCCCTCCTCCCGCGAGAGCTTCTGGATCGCAAAGCCCACGTGGACCAGGACGAAGTCGCCCACCGCCGCGTCCACCAGATCCAGCCGGACCTCCTGGCGGAGGTCACCGTAGTCCACGAGACCGATGTTCCCCTCCCTGATCTCAATCACTTCTGCCGGCACTGCAATGCACATGGTGGTTCCTCCGTGATATCGCTCCCCAGAGCCTCTGTCGGCATGAGGAAACGCCGGGAAGGAGATTTGAACTCCTGAGGTGCGGACGCACCAGTGGCTTTCAAGGCCACCGCCTTTCCGGACTAGACTACCCCGGCTCCATAGGAGGTTGGCACCGGCGGGTAAAAAGGGTGATGGAGATCCGCTATCTCCGCCAGAGGGCGAGGAAGATAAGCGAGAGGAGCGCGATGGCTGCCGGGAGAGGCGTCTCCTGCGTGGGTGTGGGGGTGGGGGTCCCGGTAAAATATGCCGCGCAGGTGGTGCAGACGGACACGGCGTCCGCGTTCTCGGCGGTGAGGGTCACGGTACCCTGGTCGGTGTAAGTGGCAGGATACACCTTCACGTACACCGGTCCACCCCGGGTTTCAATGGCCATGGATTCTCCCCCCACGGTCCCCTTCTGGTTCAGGGTGAACTGGTCGCCGCTCTCGTCCATGTACTCCAGGATCCAGTCTATCCCGGAGGAGGTACGGATCCGGAGGGTGCCACCGGCCGAGTCCACGGCGAAGTAGGCGGGCTCGTTCCGCGAGGCCGGAGCGAAGACCACGACATCGGGTTTGGAGGTGGGGGTTACGGTGGCGGTCGTGGCGGCCTCTGTCACTGCAAACTCCGCCATGCCGATATAACCGCGGGGATCTGAAAAGGAGACCTTGTAGGTCCCGCCTTCAGTGATGGGGACCGTATCCATGAACTCCCCGTCTTTCGTGGCGATGTACTCGGGTCCGAAGATCACCTGGCCGGACTTCTGCACCCGGATCTCCGTGCCGTTGTTGCCAGTCATGGAGAGGGTTCCTTTCAGGTAGAGCACGCCGTTGAAGGGCTGGACACGGGGGGAGGAGATCGTGATCTCATCCGACCGGTCCACCAGGGTCACGTAACTGAACTTCTTGGCGGCGCCCCCGAAGACTTCATTTCCGTTGGTATAGGGATCCACCAGCTCCAGGATGTATTCCCCTTCCGGAAGTCCTTCGGTGGGGAACGAAGCCGAGAAGATACCCCCCTGCTGGACCACGATCTGCGCCCGGTTGACCTCTTTCTTCGTGTACAGCATCTGGTAGAAGATCAGATCCGTGGAGAATCCCGGCTGGAGGGTTCCCAGGCTCGAACCCTCAACCTGCAGTATCTCCCCCACATTGATCTTATCGGGGGCCGTCATTTCGACGTAGGCAGCCTGCGCTCCCCCGATGAGCAGCAGGGCTGCGAGTATATACCCGAAGGCCCTAATCATAAGAATAGCATCAGCCGTGGGAGTATAAATGGTTCGTGTTGCCGAGGAGAAACCCCTGGCCTGCTGGGCAGGAAAGGACCGGATCGGCGATGAGGTGCTCCCTTCCCTTACCGTGATCTTCCGGACCGGCGGGTGCGCATGGAACCGCTGCCTGATGTGCGGGTACCGGTCCGTGAGGGTGGAGGGGACCCCTGACCAGCTGGCGGCCCGGGTCCTGGCCCAGCTCCACTGGGTCCGGGTACACCATAACCCTGCCTCGTACGACCTGGTGAAGATCTACACCTCCGGCTCGTTCCTGGATCCCCGCGAGGTCCCCCCTGCCGCACGGGACGCGGTGGGGGATGCCTTCCGGGGAAAGATCGTGATCGCCGAGACCCGGCCGGAATTCGTCACCCCTGAGGAGATCGGGGATTTCATCGCCCGGGTGGATGACGGCTCCCGCGCCGTCCCGTGCTACGCTGCGATTGGCCTGGAGACCACCGATGATGGCATCAGGGAGAAGTGCATCAGGAAGGGGTTCACCTTCGCGGATTTCCGGCGGGCAGCCCGCAGTGCCCGCGACGCCGGGGCAGGGGTCAAGGCCTACCTGCTCCACAAGCCGCCGTTCCTCACCGAGAGGGAAGCACGGGAGGACATGTCCCGGTCCCTCTCAGCGCTCGCGGGGCAGGCGGATCTCATCTCCCTGAATCCCTGCACCGTCCAGTCCGGGACCACGGTGGAGTGGCTCTGGCAGCGGGGAGCGTACCGCCCGCCCTACCTCTGGTCTGTCGTCCAGGTCCTGGAAGGTGCCCCGGTGCACGTCACCTGTGACCCGGTGGGGGGCGGGTATCCACGGGGGCCCCACAACTGCGGCCGGTGCGACCGGGAGCTGGTGGCCGGGATCCGGGACTACTCCCTCACCGGGGACCGGGGCCTCCTGAGAGCGCTCCTGAACTGGGAATGCGGCTGTAAGGCGGAGTGGGAGATGGTGATGGAACGGGAACGCCCCTACGCCATGCCCCTCACCCGCTGAGGATGGGACGCTCCCCGGGGTTTCCGGGATGAGAGGGGGCATCTCGGCTCAGACTATCCTCACGCGGGAGGTGCCGCAGCGGCAGGGGGCGGTAGCCCCCGAGAGCGTCCACCACTCCGGATGCAGTTCAGGGACCTGGTGCGGGAGGGAGCGGAGCCCCCTCCCGGTCCCTCCCCCAAGAGGATATCTCTCCATGTCGGTATACTCCGATGGATCACCCCATCCTCTCCGGGGATGCCCACACGGCGGGGGCGGAGCCCCCAAGAGCGTATCACCAGTATTCTGCATTCCAGAAATACCATTGAATGGAAGATATCCGCCTGGGTCGCGGCGGGGGCGGTGGCCCCGGGGAGCGTCCAACGGATTTAATAAATGAAATCTCGGATAGAAAAAAGGAGGAGAGAAGATCCGGGTCACCCGGACTTCTCTACTTTTTCCCGGCGGCGGACTGGATGTCCAGCTGCTTCTCCAGGAGGGGCAGGAACGTGCCGGCGTCTGACACGATCCCGATGGCCTGCAGGGTTCCCCGGTCCATCAGCTTCGTCACCGAGGAAGGGTTGATGTCCACGCAGACCGTCTTCACGTAGGACGGCAGGCAGTTCCCCACCGCCACGGAGTGGAGGAGGGTGGCCACCATCAGCACCATGCTGCAGTCCTTCAGCTGCTCCCGCATGGCGTCCTGCGCCTGGATGACATCGGTGATGACGTCGGGGAGGGGCCCGTCATCCCGGATCGATCCTGCCAGGACGAACGGGACATTGCGCTTCACGCACTCGTACATGATGCCCCCCGTGATCACCCCGGACTCCACCGCCTTCCTGATGGACCCTGCCCGCATCACCTCGCTGATGGCCCGGATATGGTGCTGGTGGCCTGCCGTCACGGGGATCCCGGTCGAGAGGTCCATCCCGAGCGACGTCCCCATCAGGTTGTACTCGATGTCGTGGGCGGCAAGGGCGTTTCCGGCCAGGAGCACGTCAATGTAGCCTTTCCGTATGATCCCGGCGAGGGCCGGGGCTGCACCGGTGTGGACAATGGCCGGGCCTCCCACCAGCACGATCTTTCCCTTCTTCTTCTTCAGATTCAGGATCTCGCGGGCGATCTGGGCGATCAGGGTCTCGCTGGGCCGTTCCGGGGAGACGGTCCCGTGCATGAACTCGAAGGTGGAGGTCACCCGTGGGCGGGGGGGTGGCACCACCTTCACGCCCTGTTCCCCCACGACGACCAGGTCCCCGGCTTTCAGTTTCGAGAGTGTCTTGCAGACAGCCTGCGTGCCCCGGTGATCGAGCACGATCAGGCTGTCCATCTTGATCTCATCGACCGGGATCCATTTCCCGTCATTCCTGACAAAGGTGGGGTGGTTCGTGGTGGAGTAGAAGTCCCGGGGAACGATCCGGTCGCCCTCTGCAGGCACCAGTACCGCGTCCACGATCTCGACGGGCCGGGCACCCAGCCGGTGGAGCTCGCTCGTGATCTGGGTGAGGTTCGCCTCGTCACGGGCTGAGAGCCGGAGCTTGGCATAGCTCGTGTCCGTCTTCTTCTTGCCCACCTCGAACTCCAGGATCTCGAAACTCCCCCCCATGTCCATGATCCGGTCAAAGACCTGGGTCATGATGCCGGAGTCGATGATGTGGCCCTCCAGCTCGATCTCCCGGGACGCTTCCATGCGTATACGTCGGTGAAGAAGGTTTATATGGTTTCCCCATCTCCTGCCCGGGAAAATGGCCGTAGAAGAGTGGAATCAGGAAACCGGGCTTTCCCAACCGCTGGCTCCCGTGCGGGAGCACAGGGGATCAGGACCGGCCGGACCGGTGCCGGCCGGCAGCTGCTGCCCGTACCCGTTCCAGTTCCTCCCGCGTATTCACGTGGTAGGCCAGCCGCCGGTTGCGGAGGAGGAGGGGGGTCTCCTCCTGGGTAGTGGTGATCCTATCGCCACGCAGTATATTGATTCCGGCAGGAAACGCCGGGATGCCCTCCACCACCTCCTGGTAGGGTACTTCAAAGACGTCCCCCGGGCGGAGGTCCAGGGGCACCCAGACCGAGAGTGCCGGTGTTCCCGCCGATCGGTATGCCTGTTCAATGGTCCGGATGAGGTCTGCCGTGAGGCACGGCAGGTCGGAGGTGCAGGTGAAGACCGGATCTGTTTCCTCCAGCTCCGTGACTGCCTCCACGAGATCCGGGATGTAACCCCGGCCTTCGCCAGAAAAGAGGGCGATTCCCTGGACCCGGCAGAAGTTCCGTGTCATGGGGGTCCGGAGGGATGCCACCACCACCGGCTCGTGGCCGGCCTCCACGAAGGCATCGATCACATGCCGGATCATGGGGATACCGCCGATTGTGACGAGGGGCTTCTCGCCAAGACCCAGCCGGCTCCCCTCGCCCCCGGCCATGATCAGGGCACGCATGCAGCGAGGGCCTCCGCCAGCCTCCGGTTCTCCTCCCGTGTCCTTACGGCCACCCGGATGCTCCGGGAAAGCCCGAAAGAGGTGCAGTCCCGCACGAGAATCCCCTGGAGAAGGAGCCGGGAGGTGAGTGTGGGGGCTGGAACCGGGAGGTGGAGGAGCAGGTAGTTGGCCGAAGAGGGGGAGCAGGTGAGGCCCAGGTCCCGGATCCGCGCCTCCAGCCACGCCCGCTCCTCCCGGATCCTCCTCCGGGACTCCTCCAGGGCGGGCAACCGGGGGATGGCTGCCATGGCGAACTGCTCAGCGACCGCGTTCACGCTCCAGGGCAGGCGGAGCACCTCCATCTGTTCCACGAGATCCGGATCCGCAAAGCCGTACCCGATACGAAGGCCCGGGACAGCGAAGGCCTTCGTCAGGGAACGGGAGACAAAGAGTGAGGGGTCGCGGACATCCGCGAGGCTGGCGGCAGGGTCCGAGAGCTCGATGAAGGCCTCGTCCAGGAAAAGATATCCTCCCGCCGCCCCACACTCCTCCAGGAATGACATGGTGCGGTCCCGCGGGACAAGCGCCCCGTCCGGGTTGTTGGGGTTGCAGAGGAACCGGATCCGTCCGGCCTGCGCGGAGTCGCCTTCCTGTACCCTCGCCCCGCAGAGTTCTGCGGAGAGGGCATACTCCCCGAAGGTGGGGGGGTCGATCCGGACCCTGTCTCCGGATTCCAGCACCGCGCGGCAGAAGACCCGGATCAGCTCGATGGAACCATTCCCCACCGTCACCTCTTCGGGTTTCCTGCCGAAGGTGCGGGCGACGAGGCCGCGCAGGGCCTCGTACCGGTCGTCCGGGTACATGGAGACCGCGGCCTGATCGCAGCTCCAGTCCACCCGCGGGGGGAACGGGTTCAGGGACGCCGAGAAATCCAGCACCTCCCGGCCGTCGTGCTCCTGGACCCATTTGCGGGTGCCGCCATGGAGAACTCGACCGTAAATCCGCTGTTTCATGTGATTCTGGCCTGATTGCAGGGATAATTGAGTATCATGCAATAAAAGAATTGTGAATACCTGCCGATCTTAAAACAGAAGGTTTAAATACTTATAATGGAATTCTATTTTATCGGTCGAACGACAATTGACATCTTCAAGTCTGACAAAAAGCAGACAAAAAGCTGCTATGTGTCAGAAATGAATGGTAATGGCCATGGAACGCGTCACCATCCGGTTGCCCAGACAGCAGGTGGATATGCTGGAGAAGCTCGTGGAGGCCGGGGAGTTCCCCACTGTCTCCGAGGCCGTCCGCTACGCGGTGCGGGAGCTCATCGAGAAGCATGCGAACCGGGTCATAAAAGAGACCGACCAGATCTCCTTCAAAGTGTAAGAGGTATTCGGTATGCAGTCCCTGATTGATGAAGCCGTGAAGAACGCAGAAATGGAAAAGACCGACGGAAAAGTGAACGAAGACGAGGACTTCCTCGGCAACCCGAGGATCATGGTCATCGGGTGTGGTGGCGCCGGCAACAACACGATCAACCGGCTCTACCACATGGGTATCGCCGGAGCAGAGACGATTGCCATCAACACCGACAAGCAGCACCTGGACATGATCCAGGCAGGGAAGCGTGTGCTGATCGGCAAATCGCTGACCAAGGGACTGGGCGCGGGCGGGTACCCTGACATCGGCAAGCGTGCTGCCGAGATGGCAAGACCCACCCTGGAGAGCCTGATGGAGTCCGCGGACCTGGTCTTTGTCACCGCAGGTATGGGTGGCGGTACCGGTACCGGGGCTGCACCCGTCGTTGCCCAGGTCGCGAAGGAGCAGGGCGCCATCGTGGTGGGCATGGTCTCCTACCCGTTCCAGGTCGAAAAGGCCCGGCTGCTCCGCGCTGAGGAGGGGCTGGAGAACCTCTCCAAGAATGCCGACTCGGTGATCGTGCTGGACAATAACCGGCTCCTCTCCTACGTGCCCAACCTGCCCATCGGCCAGGCCTTCTCGGTGATGGACCAGCTGATCTCAGAGACGGTGAAGGGTATCTCGGAGACGATCACCGAGCCCTCCCTGATCCAGCTGGACTATGCCGATGTCCGGGCTATCATGTCCAAGGGCGGCGTCGCGGTGATGCTCGTCGGTGAGTCCAAGCAGCAGAACAAGGCTGAGTCCGTGGTGCACGAGTGTCTCTCCCACCCGCTGCTGGATATCGACTACCGGGGCGCCACCGGGTCCCTGATCCACATCACGGGCGGGAACGACCTGACGCTGGCCGACGCCGAGGAGATAGCGAGCTCCCTGACCTACGAGCTGGACCCCCACGCCGACGTGATCTGGGGTGCCAGGATCCGGAACGAGTTCGAGGGCAAGGTCCGGGTCATGGCCATCATGACCGGTGTCCGCTCCGCCCAGGTGCTGGGGCCCTACCAGACCCACGGCCAGACCGTGACCACGGCGAAGCCCACCGCAACACCGGCCACCCATGCCCCCACTGCCCGGCAGGTTGCCCCTGCGGCGGACCGCAGGAGCGGCGGGCTCATCGATTTCCTGTAATCTCCTGCACGAACCCTCCCTCTCTTTTTCGTGATTCCGTCGAAATACTTAAGAATTCCAAGGACATTGGATTATGGGAAGCCCTGGCATCATACCTCCATTTTGTGCGCGTATTGTGCGGGCTTTGGGCGTGCGGCATACGCTGCCTGCCCGGATGGAACCGGGGGTCGAACACCATGTATCGCCAGACGAAAATGAGGAGGACGCAGAGGGGTGGCATCTGCGCCCGGAACTTCTCAGAATGTCCGCTTTTTTCGTGTGGCTGCTTTGACTCCCGCACCCGCACCCTGTCGCCAGTGGGGTATGGCACCGGTACCGATTGTTGAGGATGGAAGGGTATGCTGAACGAGCTATTGGAAAAGAGGAAGAAGGTTCTCGCGGAGTCTGAACAGCACAAAAATCGCAGGAACGAACTGAACGCGCAGGCCAGCAAGAGTGCCAGCGAGCGGAATGCGTTGAACACCCAGACCCGGGGGTTCGTGGATGAGGCCCAGAAGAACAAGGAGCTCCGGGACAAGTTCAACAGCGAGGTCCAGGCCTTAAAGGAGCAGCGCAACGACCTGAACAAGAAGGCCAATGAGATCTTTGACGAGATCGAGACCTACAAGAAGGATCACGGCACGATCCGCAACCGTGGTGCCAGGGAGCTGCTGAAGCAGATCGAGTTCCTGGAGTTCCGGCAGCAGACCGAGGTCTTCTCCACCGACAAGGAGCGGGAACTGATTGAGAAGATCAAGCAGATGAAGGAGCAGGCCCGGGAACAGGAAGCGGAGCTGGAGCAGCACCAGGAGATCCGGACGAAGCTCGGCCAGGGGAGGGATTTCCGGAGGGATGCATCGGATATCCACGCGAAGGTGACGGAGATGGCCGATCTCGACCAGAAGCACCACGATGCCATGGTGGAGAGCTACAAGAAGGCTGACAAGTCCCGGGAGGCGGCGGACGAGGTGCACCGCAAATTCGTGGAGGCCCAGGAGGCGGCCGACGCCGAGCACAAGTTCTTCATCGCCTGCCAGAAGGAACTGCGGGACTACGACAAGGTGATCAGCGGTCTCCGCAAGAAGACCAAGAAGACCAAGGTCTCGAAGGAGCAGAAGGCGGTGAGAAAGGAGGCCGAGCGGATCTTCAACCTCTTCCGGGGCGGGGAGAAACTCACCACCGACGACATTTTGCTCCTGCAGAGATCGAAACTCATCTGAACCCCCTTTTTCTCCATTCATTTTTCTGATGGTCGCTGACTGTTCCGACCCCGAGATTACACCGAGAGGAATGCCTATCCTCACGATGGGGCTGGGCCACATGCTGCGGGAGGGGGCCCGGGCTGCTACGCCCGGCCCCCTCCCGGCCCCTCCCCGATGAGGATGGACCGTCAGGTCAGTGGGTGGCACGGGATGGATCGCCGTTTCCCGGACACCGGCGGGGGGTGCCCACGCGGCGGGGGCGGAGCTGCGGCGGAGTCCCCGAGAGAGTCTCACCAGTACGCATCACTCAGGGAAAGCCGACAAAGCACGATGATTGCGATCAGCCGCGTGAGGCGCGGCGCTGATCACGGCCCGGGAGCCCTACGGATTGTGTAAAAACGCTCATCTCCCATTATCCGGCGTGACCAATAAATAGATCCGGGGCACAAGTGAGTACAATGACGGCATCCGGGACGCTTGTCCTCTGCGTGGATCGCGATGACGATATCGGCTTCAAGGCCGAGATTGCGAGCCCGGTGATGGGGCGCGAGGCATGCCTGGCGGCGGCCAATGCCCTGGCCCTCCGGGACCCGGAGGATTCGGATCTGAACGCCATTTTCCAGGGGGTCCGGATTTACGATTCTCTCATCGCCCGCGGGGAGACCGCCTACGTGGCGGTCCTCGCCGGAGACCACATGCAGATGCTGGAGGGGGACCGGAAGATCGCCTCTTCCCTGGAGGACGTGATCCGGACCACAGGGGCAACGTCCTGCATCCTGATCTCGGATGGTGCCGAGGACGAGTACGTGCTTCCCATCATCCAGTCCCGGATCCCGGTCTCCAGCGTACAGCGGGTGATCGTCTCCCAGATGCCCAACCTGGAGAGCTCCTACTACACGATCAAGAAGCTCCTGGACGACCCCAAGGTGGCCCGGGTGCTCCTCGTGCCCCTGGGTCTCGCCATGCTCCTTTTCGCCACCGCGTACCTGATGGGCTATCCCGAGGGGGCCACCATCATCGTGGTGGGAGTCATCGGCCTCTACACCCTCCTCAAGGGGTTCGGCGTGGACGAGGTCTTCGGTTCCGGGATGGAGACGATCCGGACCTCCTTTACCCGGGGCCGGATCTCCTTTGTCACGTACATCGTGGCGCTGCTCCTCGTGGTGGTGGGGGTATACCTGGGCTTTACCAGCCTGCTCCAGTACTACTCCGCGGCCTTCAGTCCCGGCCTCTTCCTGTACCTGGTGGCCTTCCTCTACGGTGCCGTGGGGTGGTTCACGGCTGCTGGCCTGATCATCGTGGGGGGAAAGGCCATCGATACCTACATGACCGATCGGGTGAACCTCCCCCGTGCGATTGTGCTCCCGTTCTTTGTGGGTGCCATCGGGGTCATCGCCTACGGGGCCAGTATCTATACCCTGTCGCTCTCCAACCTGGCCTACTTCCCCTTCACGCAGGAACAGGGCGGCACCTACATCATCCTCTCCATCGTCGGCGGGCTCTTCTGCGCCTTCTTCGGCGTGTACCTGCGGTCGGTGCTCGAGAAGCGGATCGGAGGTGGCGAGGGAGTGTCGGGCAGCCCCGGGGAAAGATCGGGATTCCGGTGAAGCCGCCAACGTGAACGCGGCCGGGACAGTCCTTCCCGTCACCTCTCTTCTTTCCCCCCATCCCCATGGGGAGCGGATTATCCAGCCCCGCATCCATCCCGCAGCAGGAATCAGGAATTGAATGGTAGTCTCAGGTCTGCTGCGAGAGGTGGCCCTGTCACGTGCAGGGATACCACGTCTCGCGGATCCTCACCCGGGTCAGGTCAGATGAAGAATGAAGCGGGGAGGTTTCACACCCGGTAATACCCGATCCCCCGGGGGATCTCAACAGACATCCGGTGGGCCTGGGTGTACTGGGGCGTCTTCACCGTGACCAGGGGCACGGTCACCCCGAACCGGTGTTCGGGGAACCAGTAGGTGCCGTCGCCGTAATCGACGGCAGCGTCCTCAACCCGCACCAGGGCATGGGAGGTGTCGATCTCCTCAACCCGGGCGCCCTCAAAATTCAGCACCCGTTTCACCTTCCGCTCCAGGTCGCGGGTCCCCAGCAGGTAGACAAGAATCCGCATCCCTCCGGCCAGGTTGTACTCCATCCGTACCTGGGCATCCGCTCCGTCCAGGGTGATGGCCACCCGGTCCACGTTGAGGTAACCCTCGCTGCTGGTGGCTGCAGCGGCTGCGGGGAGCACCAGCGCCAGAAGGACGAGGGAGAGAAGGGCGTACCTCACAGGGAACATAACCGGAGTACGATCCGCACAGGGTTATAAATCCTTATCGGTCCTCACCTGCGGCAGGATGCCGCGGGAATTGAAAGTACATACCGCGCCGGAATCGCAATATCACTTTGATCCGGGCATATTTCTGGTGATATCCCGGCAGGTATCAGTGGCGGAAACTGTGGTACAGGGCATAGAAGCCCGTGACCACCGCGGAGATGTAGACCAGCGTGGCAAAGAGGTTGGCGACGCTTGCAGGACCATCCCGGGACGAGAAGATGACCAGGGACGACCCGATGACAAGGGCTGCGACGATCAGGCCGACCAGTATCTTGTCCGTGGACTTGTCCATCGCGTTCTGCAGCCGCTGCAGGTCGGTCTCCACCATCTCGAGCCGGAGGGACCCGCTGGAGAACCGCCGGAGGATCGCGTTCAGGTTGGCAGGGAGCTCGACCAGGCCCTCCACGGCAGTGGTGGCCGAACGGCGGACCCGGTTTGCCATCTCCTGGGCGGTCACATCGCGGGCTGCCAGGTCCTCCAGGTACGGCTCAACGTAGCGGTTGAAGTTGAACCCCGGGTCCAGCACGACGCCCACATCCGCCACCATCATCACGACCTTCAGCATCAGCATCAGGTTCATGGGCACGAGCAGGCTGTAGCGGCGCATGACGGCGGTCAGCTCGTTCACCATCTGGCTGAAGTTCACCTCCCCCAGCTGGAACTCGCTGTAGTCCATGAGGGCGATGTACAGGTCATCACGCAGGCTGTCCATGTCCTCCGGCCGGATGCCGATACCCAGCTTCTCGAAGGACCGGAGCATCAGGTCGATGTCGTTCGTCACGATGGCGGTCAGCAGGTTCGTGAAGACCCATCGTTTCTCCGGCCGGATGATCCCCACGATTCCGAAGTCCAGGAAGACCAGGTCTCCCCGGGCCGTGACGAGCAGGTTACCGGGGTGGGGATCGCCGTGGAAGAACCCGTCCTCGAAGATCTGTTTCATGTACGCGGTGAAGCCGGCCTTCCCGATCTTCTTGGGGTCATGCCCCATTCTTCGCAGGGCTTCCACATCATCCCCCCGCACCCCGTCAATGAACTCCATGACCAGCAGCCGGGGGCCGGTGAACTCCCAGTAGATCTTCGGGCACCGGACACCGGCGATCCCCTTCAGGTTGCGGCTCAGCCGCTCGGCATTCTTGCCGTCGCGGATAAAGTCCAGCTCCTTCCTGATCTGGGTGGCGAAGTCCTCCACCATGCCCCGGGGATTGTACACCTTCAGGGCCGGGAAGAGGGCTTCCACCCGGGCTGCCAGCCACTGCAGGATCACGATGTCTTTTTCGATGATGGCGGCGATCCCCGGCCGCTGCACCTTCAGGGCCACCGGTGTCCCGCTGGCGAGCACCGCCCGGTAGACCATGGCGATGGACGCGGAGCCCACAGGATTCTCGTCGATCTCCCGGAAGACGCAGGAGAGATCCCCGCAGGTCTCCTCAAAGACCGACCGTACTTCAGAGAACGGCGCCGGGGCGACCTTGTCCTGCAGTTTCTGCAGTTCCCGGATCAGCTCCGGTGGCAGGATCTCTGTCCTCGTGGATGCTATCTGGCCGAACTTCACGAATGTGGGGCCCAGTTCCTCCAGGGCGAGACGCATCCTCTGGTAGACGGGCAGATCCTGGGGGAAGTGCCGCTGCATGAACCGCCAGTTCCGGACGGACGGGAGGAACTCGTCCAGCATGATGCCGAACCCGTACTTCCAGAGCACGTCTGCGATTTGCTTGTAGCGACGGAACCGGGTGACCATTGGCTAGAGATCAGGCACCGGGAGAGAAAGAGATAGTGGTTCGTTGGGGAGCGTGATATGGCAGGGAGACCGTGTTCCAGTCGATTGAAACGTTCCTCATCTCATCCCTGAGAGCACCCCGTGGCGAATGTCCTGTGGAGGGCGACGGGAGGGGGCCGAGGCCCCCTCCCGGTCCCACACCACGTGAGGATAGTTCATTGCCCGGCAAGACCTCTCAGGTGGATACGATACGGGATGGTATGGTTGTTCCCCGAAGCCAACCGGCAGGAGACGCCTTTCCCCCTCAGCAGGACATGTGGGGATCGATGGGGAATTTCGTGGCCAGCTTGGCGTACTTCTCCGGTTTCTCCTCGAACTTTTTCCTGCAGCTCGCGGTACAGAAATAGAATTCCTGCCCCTGGTAGTTCACCCTGTGCGTCGCGTTCTCTTCATCCACCTCACCATAACAGACCGGATCCATCGCCATTTCAGGTCCCTCCATCCTCCCACTCTCCACCCGCACCGATAAGAAGGTGACGGTGTCGGATGGAGGGGAGAGGGAATATCAGGGATTGCCATGCGGATATCCCCGTACTCCGGATGGTCCATGCCCGCATGCGAAAACCGACGGGAAGACGATATCCTCATCGGGGAGGGACCGGGAGAGGGCAGGGCCCCCTCCCGCAACCACCCCCCGAAAGGACGGGCGATCACTCCCTGGTAGTGTCCCCGGGTTTTCTCCCCCGGTACGGCAGCACCACCATCAGCACCGTTGCCGCGGCCAGCGCGGGTATCAGCGAGGAGAGGGCGCCGGCCAGGCCGATGGTATCGGCGAGAGACCCGATGGCGGCAACCCCCAGGCCACCCAGGCCCATGGAGAATCCCAGGAGGAGCCCGGAGGAGAGGCCCAGTTCCCCGGGCATCAGCTCGTGAGCGATGGCCAGCGTCACCGAGAAGCTGGACCAGAGGGTGAAGCCGAAGAGGAGGAGGCAGAGAATGCTCACCCATCCCCCTGTCGAAAGGAAGGCAGCCAGCCCCGCGATGGCGAGGGCCATCCCCACGACGATGATCTCCTTGCGGCCGTGGCGATCGGAGAGAGTGCCCCCCACCATCTGGCCCGCGACCCCTGCGGCCAGCATGGCGGTGGCGAGCGTATTCGCAGTCAGGAGATCGTATCCCTGTACCACCAGGTAAGCGGGCAGGAAAGCCACCGAGCCGAAGATCACCACGGCCCGGAGGGACGAGGCGGCCAGGAGCACCGCCATGGGCTGCCATGCCCTGGGCTGGCCTGATCCCTCACCGGAACGGGAACCGGGATCCCGTCCCCCCCCGATCCCCGCGGGGGGGAAGATCCTGAGGAGGAGGGCGATCCCGATGGCCGGGAGAGCCAGGAGCAGCGTTCCCGGGAGACCGAAGACGTCCAGGGCAGCACCCGCAGCCACCGGCCCCAGGGCGAACCCCAGGTTCCCCCCCATCACGAAGTAGGAGAGGAGCCGGCCCCGGTTGGCATCCTCCGAGAGCCGCCCGGTGGTGGCGAGGGCCACCGGGTGGAAGGCGGCGTGGCCCAGGGCTGCGATGGCGCAGCAGAGGAGGATCAGGAGGTAGTCCCCGGCGACGCCCACCAGGGGGATGAAGAGACCCGAGATGAGGATGCTCACTCCGAGGGGAAGTCCGATCCCCCGGCGGTCATGGATCCAGCCGATGACCGGCTGGGCAAAGGAGGAGACCGAGTTGTAGACCGTGATGAGGAGCCCCGCCGCCAGGTAGGAATAGCCCTGCTGCAGGACGAGAAGCGCGATGATGGCCGGGAGGGCCGGGCCGTAGAGATCTGCCACCAGGTGACCTGCCGAGAGGACCCAGACGGTGCGGGGCGCCCGGGGGAGTGTCACCGGCGTACCATCCTCGCGATTTCGACGGATATTTCCCGCACATCGTCCTGGTGGAACCGGAAGGTGCGGCGGAGCGGGAACCGGGCCTCCACCCTATCGGTGATCTCCGCCCGGCCTGAAACGTACGATGCCAGGAACTGCCGGGACCCGGCATTGAAGATCCCGTATACCACCGGGGCCAGTGCCAGGGCGGCGTCGATGAAGGGCCGGTCGGCATGGGCTTTCTGGGCACCGAAGGGCGGGTTCATCACCACCGTATCATAGGGACCCGCCTCCCCGATTCTCGGCAGATCGGTGACATCTGCCTGGAGAAAGGTCACCGCCACATCCAGGCGGCGGGCGTTCTCCTCCGCCGTGGCCAGGGCGGCGGGGTCCAGGTCCACCCCGACAGCCCGCCGGGCGGAGAGGAGCATGGCCCCGCAGGCCAGGACCCCGGTACCGCATCCCAGGTCCAGGATCTCCTTCCCCTCAATATCCCCCCGGGACCAGGCATGGTGCAGGAGACGGGCGGCCAGCACCGCAGGTGTCCGGTACTGCTCCAGCGCCGGCGATGGGGCCGGAAAACCCTCCAGCCGCTCCAGCGCCATCTCGAGCTTGCGGAGCCTCATCCCTCGCCCCACTCGTCGGCCACGTAGTCCTCCCAGGACCGGATCCCGAGAAGGATCTCGAACTCGGCCGGGGTCAGGACCGGCACCGGGAACCGGGCCTGGTCATCGTACGCGAGGCGGGGGCAGGCGGTGTTCACGTACGCATTGCATCCCAGGTCAAGGAGCGCCTCCGGGGTCACCTCCCGCATCATGACAAGAATTGCCCTCCCGGAGAGGCCTGCGAGCCTGCGGGCCAGGTCCAGGCGCCGCTGCCCGCTCTTCGCTGACACGATGACGCCGATCCGTTCGGCAGTACGTGCCCGTTCGATCAGCCCGAACCGCTGCCGGAGGAACCGTTCCGCTGATACCTCAGTTGCCTGCCCGGTGAACGGGTCCAGGGCCACTACCCGGGCACGGGTTGCCATCTGCACGCCGAGGGGGTGGAAGAGTCCGGTGCCCACGTAGAGGATCTCGTCGGCACCGGTCTCCCGCGCCGCCCGGAAGGAGCAGCCCAGCACCTGCCCGGGGTGAGGGGTCCGGCCGGACCCCCCGGCCACCACCGGATCGAATCCCGCCCGGCGCAGTTCGTCAGCCACGGCCTCTAGCAGGTGGACGTGCTGGACGGTGGTGACGATACCAATACGGGGGCCCCTGAGCAGCGGCAGGGCCTCCCGCACCATCCCGGGATCGAAGTCCATGGAGACGGGTTCGTGGATCACCCGCTCATGGGGGCCCACCGGTGCATGGCCGAAGTGGACCAGCACGTCTGCCACCTCCAGGGTGTCCAGCGCCAGGTCGCAGGCACCGTAACAGGGGTCGCCGGAGAGGATCACGTCGAACCCGGAAGCCCGGAGCTCCTGTGCGAGAGCGAATCCCCGTCGCGTGAGGCCGGCCGGGAACTGGAGGGCCACGGACCGGGCACCCCGTCTCCGGAGGTCATCGGCGAGGCTAGAAACAGGTCTCAATCACATGCACCCGGCCGTCCCGGACCTCCACCTGAACCAGGCGGGTGAAGGGGCGCCCGATCTCTGCATACCCCCTCCGGATCACGACGCAGATATCGGCGATCTCGGCACCGGTCGTCTCAATGGCGTGGATAAGGGCCCGCATCGTCCCCCCGGTGCTGATGACATCATCGATGATCACCACCCGGTCCTCGTCTGTGACGCCATTCAGGTACAGTTCGCCCTTGGAGTAGCCGGTCACCTGGTGTACCGCCACCTCACCCGGGAGCTTATAGTTCCGCTTCCTGACAATGGTGAAGGGGATGTCGGTGGCCATCGAGAGGGCGGTGCCGATGTGGATCCCCATGGCCTCGGCGACGACGATCAGGTTCACATCCTTTAAATTCAGCACCTTGATCATGGCGGCGCAGACGTCCCGGAGGATCGCCGGGTCCACGCACGGCACCCCGTCGGTGATGGGGTGGATGAAGTAGTCGTAGTCACCGCGCTTCACGATGGGACAGGTCTCCAGCGACTGGATCAGTCTCTCAAGCATACAGTTCACCCATGGCGGAGAGGAAGGATTCAACCACGCTGCGGCTGACATGCGGCATGCAGACCACCCGCAGGTGGCCCCGCCGGGTCCGGGAGATCCGCCATCCCTCCGGTACCCGGTCGCAGTCAAAGGCAGCCACGTTCACGTCGGGGAGGGTGGCCACCGGGATCCCCAGCACCTCCATCCCGTCGATGAGGCGCCGGGTGTTGGCCATGCAGCCCTCCACGATCGCCCGCATCCCCTCCCTTCCCAGGTACTCCAGCACGGCAAAGGCCGCAGCCACCGGCCCGCCGGGGCGCGTTCCGGCCAGGGTGTACTCCTGCTTCACCGTGAGATAGGGTGTGGGGATGTTCAGGAGATCCAGCATCCGCTGCTCCCGGACGAGAAAGCAGCCGGCCGGGATTGTGGACATCCCCATCTTGTGGGGGTCCACCGAGATGCTGGAAACGCCCGGGAGGGAGAAGTCGAAGACCGGAGGGTTCTCCAGGAAGGGGAGGACCATCCCGCCGAACGCGGCGTCGACGTGGAGAAAGATTCCCCGCTCCTCCGCGATCTCGGCGAGGCGGGGGATGGGGTCCACCATCCCGTATTCGGTGGTCCCGGCCACGCCCGAGAGGGCGATGGTGTTCCGGTCCACGAGCGTTTCCACCGCCTCCGCGTCCATCCGGAACCGCCCGTCCAGGGGGGCCGTGCGCATCTCGATCCCCAGCATCCCGCAGGCCTTGTCGAAAGAGAAGTGGGCGGACTCCGGTACCACGGCATTGGGCTTCTTCACCGGTTTCATTTTCCTTGCGATCCGGAGGGCCTGGATGTTGGACTCGGTACCCCCCGAGGTGGCATAGCCCCCAGCCCGGGGGTGGTGCATCAGGCTTCCCAGCCGCCCGACAAGCAGCCGCTCGATCTCCGCCGTACCCGGGAAGAGGCCGGGATCGCCCAGGTTCGTGCACCGGAAGAGCGCGTCCGCTTCCAGGGCCAGGGGGTGGGGATCGGTGCACATGGAGGAGAGGATGGTGCAGGAGGGGCAGTCCTCGCCCCGCTTCCGCCCCAGGTAGGCCAGGAGTTCTTCCCGGGAACACCCCTTCTCACGCATGGGTACGGCGGGCCGCCTCCAGGATCATCCGCTGCTCTGTCCTGGCCACCCGGTCCCGGATCTTGGCCACGGCGTCGATGTTGGCCGAGAGGGACGCGATCCCGTGCTCCACCAGCCACTCGGCCATAGCCGGATCCGATCCCGCCTGGCCGCAGATGGAGGATTCCACGCCGTACTTCCGGCAGACCTGGATGGCATCGTGGATGAGCCGGAGCACCGCCGGCTGCCGGGGGTTATACATGGATGCCACGTTCTCGTTGTTCCGGTCGATGGCCAGCGTGTACTGGACGAGATCATTGGTACCGAAGGATGCGAATCTGATCCCTGCCTTCACAAAGTCCTCGATCAGGAGGGCGCTCGAAGGGATCTCGATCATGATCCCGAGCGTCGCCGCCTCCACGTCCACCCCCCACCCCTGCATCAGCTGCTTTGCCTTCAGAAACTCGTCCGGGTGGGAG
>Ga0153915_10000754_pt1 | contig 29812 bp, 18 predicted proteins | sample Opewatmetagenome_2_FD_107003 | JGI IMG/M metagenome (GOLD analysis project Ga0153915, IMG submission 107003) | Freshwater wetland microbial communities from Ohio, USA - Open water 3 Core 3 Depth 3 metaG | ecosystem: Environmental > Aquatic > Freshwater > Wetlands | place: USA: Ohio, Lake Erie...
ATCGATTACCGTTTCATTGAAATAAATCCTGCATTCGAAAAAATAACTGGTAAGTCGGCAGCTTCCATTATAGGCAGAAGAATAAAAGAAATTGTTCCCGGCACAAGTCAGGCGATGATTGAGACGCTTGCTAAAGTAGCCGAAACCGGAACCCCGGAAGCTTTTCAAAACCACGAAAAGGAACTCGATAAGTATTATGATATACTTGCTTTCTGTCCCGAAAAAGGGAAATTTGCCGTTGTATTCAACGATATTTCCGAAAGGAAACGCGCCGAGCAGGCGTTATTAAACAGCGAAGATAAATTGAAATTCCTTTTTGAAACAATGGCTCAGGGAGTGCTGATAAGGGACGCTCAGAGTAAAATTGTGGAAGCAAATCCTTCCGCGTGCAAAATACTTGGGTTGACAATTGAACAGATGATTGGCAAAGAGGCTGTTCATCCCGAATGGAAAATTGTACATGAGGATTTTTCACATTTTAGACAGGAGGAGATGTCGTCAGTTATAGCAAGCAGAACCGGCCAGCCTGTATATAACATATTCTTTGGGGTTTATATACCGCAGATTGAAAAATACCATTGGATAGTATCCGGCTCTGTTCCAAGATTTAAACCGGGAGAGGAAAAACCGGGGCTGATTATTACAACCCTTACAGATGTTACAGAGCAGAAGAATGCCGTTGATGAATTAAACAGGCATAAAGAGAAACTTGAAGACATTGTTAAAGAAAGGACAGGGGAACTTGCAGAATCGAACCAGCAGTTAAAAACTGCAAAAGAAACTGCCGAAGCCGCTAACCGGGCAAAATCAATTTTTCTTGCCAATATGAGCCATGAACTCAGAACGCCAATGAATGCAATAATCGGTTTTTCCGAAATTCTTGAAAAGATTATTGAAGACCCGAAACAAAAAAACTATCTCTCGAAAATTCAAGCCAGCGGCAATACCCTTCTTTCGTTAATTAATGACGTGTTAGACCTTTCCAAAATAGAAGCCGGAAAACTTGCGCTTAAATATGCTCCGGTATCAATTCATAAAATATTCGACGATACATTCCAGATTTTCGGGCACAGAATGGCCGAAAAAAATCTTGAAAATTCTCTTGAGATTTCCGAAAACATTCCACAATCTGTTATTCTTGATGAAGTCCGCCTACGGCAGATTATACTTAACCTTCTAAGCAACGCAATTAAGTTTACCTCCAAAGGGAAAATTACTCTTAAAGTATGGGCTGAATTCCCTCAAGAAAGCCAGCAAAGCTGTGTGGATATATATTTTTCAGTTGAAGACACCGGAATTGGAATACCTGAAGAGCAGTATGATTCAATCTTCGAGCCATTTGAACAGCAGAGAAGTAAAAGAACCTATGATTATGGCGGAACCGGATTGGGGCTTTCAATAACGCGTAATCTGGTTACGGCATTGAATGGTTCCATTACAGTTAAAAGTTCAATCGATAAAGGGACAATATTTACCGTCGCGCTAAGATCGGTAGAAGTTTGCATCTCTATTTCCGGTTCCGAGAATGAAGCCGGAGCCAACTCTTTTGATTATGATTCACTGGAATTCCGCAAATCTAAAATCATTATTGTCGATGACATTGATTATAATCGGGATTTAATAAGAGGTTTCCTTGCAGGATTCGGATTTGAGTCCCTTGATGCCGAGAACGGAATGCAGGCAATTGAGCTTATAAGAAAGCATAGACCCGATTTAATTCTGCTTGATATGAAAATGCCGGTGATGGATGGATATACGGCAGCGGCAATAATAAAAAGCGACCCCGAACTAAGGGATATTCCTATAATTTCTGTAACTGCGTCAGCTTTAAATGAGGATGAGAAGAGGATTTCTATGCTTTGCGACGGTTATTTAAGAAAACCTTTACACAGGCATCAGCTCATTGATATGCTTACTCAATTTATTCCCTGCGCAATGAAATCATCGAAAGAGGATATTTTATTCCCCGATCAGGTTTCCGAAAACACATTAAGAACAAGCATTACTTCCCTTTCCCCCGGATTTATAAAAGAAATGCAAACAGCGGCTGATATGGCGGACTTAGGAAAATTAAGAATATTAATAGATCAAGTTGAGAAAGAGGATAGAACCCTTGCCTCTTTATTGACAAATTATGTTGATAAATATAATTACGACGCTCTTAAAAGTATTTTAAAGTTATTCGGGGGTGCTAAATGAACACGAACAAAAAGAATATTTTGATTGTCGATGATGTAGCGGATAATTTGACCGTTCTTTCAGAGCTTTTAATTGCCGAAGGTTACTTGGTCCGTCCGGTTACAAGCGGAGCTGCTGCACTTAAAACAATTACTACGGGAATACCCGATCTTATTCTACTTGATATAAAAATGCCTGAAATGGATGGGTTCCAAGTATGCCGGAGAATAAAAGTTGATGAAAAATTAAAAGATATCCCTATAATTTTCATCAGCGCTTACGGCGAAGAAGCCGAAAAAGTTAAAGCTTTTGAAGCCGGCGGAGTCGATTATATTATTAAACCTTTCCACGCGGGCGAAATATATGCAAGAGTAAAAGCTCACCTTACTTTGGCTGAGAATAAAAAAACACTTGAACAAATGAATTATAACCTTGAAAAAATGGTTCTGATGAGAACAAAGGAATTGGAAGAATCGAACCTGCGTTTAAAGAAATCGCAGGAAACATTTTTCAAAGTATTTCAGTTCAACCCTGTCATTATGGTTATTTCTTCACTGAACGACAGAGTTGTTGTTGAAGTCAATAAAACATTCGAAATACGGACAGGCCATTCACGGGCTGAATCTATAGGGAAACCTGCAAAAGCTCTTAACATTACTTCTGATCCCGTACAATGGGATTTACTTTACGAACTGGCGCTGAATAAAGGGCATTATAATAATCAGGAAGTAGAACTACTAACGAAATCAGGCGACAGAAAAACGGGATTGTTTTCATGCGAGATAATAGAATTTAACGGCGAACAGTGTATTTTAACCGCTGCAGAAGATATAACGGAAAGAAAACAAAGCGAAAATAAAATAAAAGAACAGCTTCAGGAACTTCAGCGCTGGTACAGTTTGAATATGAACCGCGAAGACAGAGTGTCTGAACTTAAAAAAGAAGTTAACAGGCTTTTAGCAAGGTTAAATGAACCGCCCCGCTATAATAGCTCCGGCGGATAATTTAATAAGGAGAAAACGGATATATAAATTTAATAGACGGTTTCTTTATACAGAGGAAATCTTAATATAAATGTAGAGCCTTTACCGAAAACGCTTTCAACCTTAATACTGCCTTTCATCATTTCGACATACTTCTTTGCAATCGAAAGGCCAAGCCCCGTGCCCTGAAACTCCCGGTTAATGCCTTCGCTCACCTGCCTGAATTCCATGAAAATCGATTCGAAGTATTCTTCTTTTATCCCTATGCCGGTATCTTTTACAGTAAGAAGAAAAGTATCGTTATTTTCCTTTGAAGCTTCAATTACAATGCTTCCCGAAAGCGTAAACTTAATAGCATTATTAATCAGATTTTCCAATACCACCGTGAAAAATGAAGGATCGGCATTTATTATTAGCCCTGTTTCTTGGATCTTAAGGGCAAAATCGAGATGTTTTTCTTTTGCAGCCCCAAGAAATGTTTTATATAGCAATTCAAGCTCATTTATAACATTAATTGGTTTAAGCACAATTTCATATTTTTCCGATTCAATCTTTGAAAAATTCAATATCATATTTAATGTATTAAGAAGCCTTTTGCCTGAACGCTGAATACCCCTCGCCATTTCAGAAGTTTCTTCATCATTAATTATTTCTGTAAGTAAATCGGAATAACCGAGAATTCCAATTAATGGGGTTCTTAATTCGTGACTCATATTTGCAAGAAACAAATCTTTAGTCCGGTTGGCTTCTTCGGCAATATTCTTAGCTACTATAAGTTCTTCTATTATTTTCTTTTTATCGGTAATATCTTCTTTTACTGCAATAAAATGAGTTATTTTTCCTTCATCATTTCTTATGGGAGAAATAGAAGCTGATTCGCAGTAAATTGAGTTGTCTTTCTTTTTATTTATAAATTCTCCGCGCCACTGTTTTCCGTTTAATATCGTATCCCACAATTCCTTGTACTCTTCGTATGATTTTACTCCCGATTTAAAAATGCGGGGATTCTTGCCGACAACTTCATTAAACGTATAACCTGAGACGGCGGTAAGATGAGGGTTTACATATTCAATATCTCCGTTAAAATCCGTAATAACAATTGAAACCGGACTTTGTTCGGTTGCCTGATATAATTTTTTCAGATTCTCTTCATATCTTTTTCTTGAAGTAATATCCATCTGCATTGTCAGAATACCGTTCTCTTTTCCCGAAAAATCATACAGCAAAACAGCGGAAATGCTGACGTCAATTATCGAACCATCCTTTTTCTTTCTTTTACAATCATAATGTGTAAATGGATTACGCGAAATTCTTTCGAGCAGTTCTAAATTCGATTCTTTGTCAAAATCGGGAATAGTACGCTTCGGCTTACCAACAGCTTCCTCTCTCGTCCATCCATAGATTCTTTCAGCGGCGGGATTCCACACTGTAACAATTCCCTCCATATCGAGGGCAATTATTGCCAAAGGGGAAGATTGTATAATTGTAAAAAGGGTTTCATTGGTTTTCTGCAATTCATTTTCCGCCTGTTTCCTGCGGGTTATATTATGCGCCACCCCTTGAAGCCCTTTTACTTTTCCATCTTTCATAACAGGGTATTCGTAAACTTCAAGAATAATAGGAAAACCGGAAGCATGTTTAATTTCCAGATATCCGCTTCTCTCGGAAAAATCCCCTTTTAAATGAGATTGTGTTTTCCTAATCGCATCCTTATTTATATCCGAATCTGTAAGAAACCAGCTTTTTTCCTTCATCCATTTTTCCGGCGTGTATCCGGTTATCAATTCAACTGTCGGAGAAACGTAAGTTGTATTTGCATTAGCATCCTGAGTATAGAAAAACAAATTCGGAGTTCCTTCAACAATCGCTCTCATTCTTTCTTCATTCTTACGCAAAGTCTCCTGCGAAATTCTTTCGTCGGTCTGGTCTCTGAAAACGAGAACAACTCCGATTATATTTCCGTCTTTGTCCCGTATCGGAGCTCCGCTATCCGCAATAGGGTGTTCCGCCCCGTCTTTGGAAATAAGAAGCGTATGATTTGCAAGCCCGACTATTATGCCTTCTTTTAATACTCGTTCAACAGGGCTTTCAACTTCCTTTCGGTTATCTTCGCAAATAATCCTGAAAATTTCCATCAGAGGTTTTCCGGCAGCTTCCGCTTCGCTCCAGCCCGTCAATTGCTCCGCCACAGGATTCATCTGCCGTACCCGTCCGTTCCTGTCGGTGCTTATAACCGCGTCTCCTATGCTGTAAAGCGTAGTACGAAGTTCTTCCTGTAATTCCCATTGCCTCTGCTCGGCTTTTTTTCTTTCGGTTATATCTCGCGTAACAGACAATATGCATTCTTCCCCGTTTATGTCAATCAACGTAGCCGACATAAGTCCGTATGTATATGCCCCGTCTTTTTTCCTGAACCGGGTTTCAAGGTTCTCATATTTACCATACTGGTTCAGGCCTGCAATTAATCTTTCTCGCGCTTTATCATCCGCCCAGATATTCAAATCGCTTGAAGTTTTACCTTTTACATCTTCTTCGGTGTACCCGGTCGCTTCGGTAAAGCCCTCATTGACCGATAAATAGAGGCCGTCGGAGAATCGGTTTATATTTATAGAATCGGGGCTTGTATAAAAAACGCTTCTGAATTTTTTTTCGCTTTGCGCAAGCTGTTCTATGCTCTTCTGTCTTTCGGTTATATCCCTTATAACGGAAAGCATATATTTTTTGCCCTGAATTACGATCGGGCTCAATGAAAAAGAGCCTGTAAATACTGAACCGTCCTTTCTTCTTAACTGCACTTCCTGATCGGAAACGCTTCCGTACAGTTTAGATAATTCAATAAGCCTTAATCTGTCAGCGGGATTTACCCAAAGATTCAATTCATAAACCGTTTTGCCTATCATTTCATCATTGGTAAAACCTGAAAGTTTTTCATTTGAAGTAAAAATTTTCCCGTCGTCAATTCCGCTTATAAAGATTGCATCGTTAACCGTAGCAAAAATGGTTTTATATATTTCCTGAGAATCCTGCAGAGCCTGAAGAGTTTTCTTCGAATCCGAAATATCTTCAACTGTTCCTTCATAATAAAGGACTTTTCCTTTATTGTCTCTGATTGTTCTGGCGCTTTCCCTTATATGAATAACGGAACCGTCTTTCCGTTTCCAGGTATCTTCCCATCCTTTAATTTCATTGTTTTTTTCAATCTGTTTCTTATAATCTTCCCTTTTATAGGAAGGCTTATAGTTCCTTCCTTCAAGATTCAGCTTTGAACATTCTTTAAAAGAGGAACAACCCAGCATTTTAATAAATGTCGGGTTTGCCATTATTATTTTTCCATCGGGGGTAGTGCGGTAAAAACCTATAAATGTATTTTCGTACAGGCTCCGGAATTGCGTTTCCCTCTCTTTAATAAGGTCTTCATTTGCTTTGTAATGCGTAATGTTTTCAACATTAAGAAATATCTCTTCTTCTTCATTCCTTTTTACCAATACTCCGAATACTTTTACAATTATTATTTTGCCGTTTTTTTGTATAAGCTCTTTTTCATAAGGGCCGTAATACCCGGTTTTGGCAATCATTTTAAAATATTTTTTTTCCGGTTTATGGTATTGCGGCGGAGTGACATCAAAAACCGATATTTTCAGTATCTCGGCAAGTTTTCTGCCGAGTATTTTTTCATAAGCCCGATTCACGTCAATGTGAGCGCCGTCTAAACATATTATTGCCAGGCCTATTGGGGATTGCTCAAAAAGAAGCCTGTTAAATTGTTCGCTCTCTTTAAGCTTATCAAGCGCATTTTTTTGCTCTTCAAGCCGGCTTAGAAACAGCGATTTGGGTTCTATTTTATTTTGTTTGCCTTTTCTTTTCATCTTGGAACACTTTCAGTCTTTATCATTCCTTCAGTATGCGCTTTGTTTCTCAATCTATAATTATCGGTTATTATTATTTCCACTTTAGAAAAATTATTATCTGGAAATAATACTGCATCAATTTTATGGTTTATAATTCCTGAAAAAGAATATTCGACTTAAATTCAGCTCAGGTAATTTCCCTGCCGCAAAAGCGGCAGATTTTTGCCTTCGCCTTTATTCTTTCGGCACAATAAGGGCATTCAATTGTATCGTCATTTAAAGGGGAATCGTTCGGTGTGGATGAATCAGGCCGTGAAATATTGAAAAGATTTCTTTTGTATTCTTCCTGCGCGGTGGTTAATGCTTCGCTTAATTCCTTAGGCATTTTAAGCCCTTTGTAAACTGTCGCCCCCTGTTCAGCCGCTGTCTGGATTTCAACATCGCCGAAACCAAGCATTCTTCCTAATAATGGCTGAACATAAGAAACATTATTTATTTTATCAATCGGACTCTCTTTAACCTTAACTGTAAAAACCCCCTGCTCATCAATAAGGCGAAGGTTGGTTATTACCCAGATATTTAAACGCCTGTCATAAATTTTATAGATCAGATAAAGCAACGAAAGTATAATAATCGATAAAGGTATGTATCCGGAAATATCAATTTTTAAAAACAGATAAACGGACAATAAAATAAATATTAATACTGTTAAAAACGGCATGGTTAAAAAATACCAGTGAAGTGTTGTAGTGTAAATAATTTTTTCATTGTTCTTAAGTATAGTTCTCATTTTCAGTCTCAATAATATTATTCTCTCTTTCTCCCTATGCAGCTTGAACCTCAAATGACCTTTTAGGCAGAATAATCCAAGATTTTAAGCTTAATTGTTAGAATATCGCTTAAAAATTATTAAAATTCAAATTTTTATACTGATAATACCGGTGAATTGAATTAATGAAGATTAATTTGACAAGGGGAAGGCATATCGATATATTTATATCGATAAAAATATAGCGATATATAAAAATGGAAAAAGAAGAAAAACAAATCAAACCGGTACCGGAGCCTACCTTGAGAAGGCTTCCCAAATACATCAATATTCTTACAAAATTAAAAAGAGAATCTGTCCAGTTTGTCTCGAGTAATACAATATCAGAGGAACTCGGCCTTGATTCAATTCAGGTAAGAAAGGATTTAAGCCTTACAGGAATTGCAGGAAAACCGAAATTGGGCTTTAATCTCGATGAACTTCTTCATTCGCTTTATCATACTTTAAACTGGGATAATATTAACGACGCCTTTCTTGCCGGAGCAGGAAGCCTCGGCTCTGCCCTCTTAGGCTATAAGACATTTAAGACCTATGGATTGAACATTATTGCGGCATTCGATAACGATCCAGAAAAAATAGGAACGACACTCAACGGCATCGAAATTCTTCCTGTTGAAAAATTGACCGGTATGATTCAGAGAATGCATGTAAATATAGGGGTAATTACACTGCCCGCCGATGAAGCGCAGACCGTAACCGATATGATGATTGACGGCGGAATAAAAGCAATCTGGAATTTTGCCCCGGTGCATCTTAAAGCGCCGAAAGATATATTGATAGAAAACGCTCAGCTTTCCCAATCCCTTGGAGTGCTTACCCATAAACTGGCAGAAAAATTAAAATCAAATCCTTTATAAAAGAAGTAAATAGTAACGGAGAAACCAATGAACAGAAATGATTCAAATGATTCGGCAATGGCGAGGAAATTTGATAGAGTATGCTCAATACTTGAACAAAACGATTACAATCCCGCAAGACTGATTCCTATCCTTCAGGCAATTCAGGAAGAATACAGATACCTGCCTGAAAAAATTCTCACTTTCACGGCTACATCTCTCGGAATTTCACCCGCGAAAGTTTTCGGAGTAGCGACTTTCTATTCTCACTTTGCGCTTAAAGCAAAGGGGAAATATGTAATAAAGATATGCGATGGAACCGCCTGCCATGTCCGCAATTCAATTCCTATTGTTGAAGCGCTTAGAGAACGTTTAAACCTGACCGCAGAAAGAAACACTTCGGAAAATATGATGTTCACGCTTGAAACAGTCTCGTGCCTCGGAGCGTGCGGCCTTGCCCCGGTTGTTGTAATTAACGAGGATGTTCACTCCTTAATGAACCCGGAAAAAGCATTAAAACTTATTGAAGACCTGATTAAGGAGGAAGAATATGAACGCACCCTCAGCTAACCTTGAAAAGATAAAAGACAATTATCTTAATAAATCGAAGATTATTAAAAGGCGGGTTATAATCTGCGCCGGAACCGGATGCGTTGCCAACGGTTCGCTTAAAATTTTTGAAGAATTCCGCCGGCAGATTGACATTAAAGGATTAAACCATATAATCGACCTCTCTTTTGAAGAAGAGAAAAAAGACCCGATACTTATTTCAGGCAGCGGATGCCAGGTCTTTTGTCAGATGGGGCCTTTGGTTACGATTGAGCCTGATAATATAATGTATGTTAAGATAAAACCGGAAGATGTCGTCAGAATAGTCAATGAGACATTATCGGATAATAATATTGTAGAAGAATTTCTTTACTCAGATCCGACAAACGGAAAGAAGTGCAAAGGCATAAATGAAATTCCTTTCTATAAAAGACAAAGCAGAATTGTTTTGCGGAATTGCGGCAGAATCAATCCGGAAGATATAGATGAATATATATCGCTCGGCGGGTATGCGGCCGCGCGTAAAGCTTTCCTTGAAATGAGCGCAAAAGATATCTGCGATGAAATAACATTTTCCGGGCTGCGCGGAAGAGGAGGCGGTGGTTTCCCCACCGGCAGGAAATGGGAACTTACTAGAATCCAGAAAAACGAGAAGAAATTCGTAATCTGTAACGGCGATGAAGGTGACCCCGGAGCTTTTATGGATAGAAGCGTTATGGAAGGAAACCCTCATTCGGTAATTGAAGGAATGATGATTGCCGCAAAGGCAATAGGCGCCGATGAAGGATACATTTATGTGCGTGCAGAATACCCTCTTGCGGTTAAGAGAATAAGAAAAGCAGTTCAACAGGCTGAAAAATTGAACCTGCTCGGAAATAATATTTTCGGTTCCGGTTTCAGGTTTACAGTTAACGTTATGGAAGGAGCCGGGGCTTTTGTATGCGGGGAAGAAACCGCTTTAATGGCTTCAATAATGGGTGAAAGAGGAATGCCAAATCCGAAGCCCCCATTCCCTGCACAATCAGGATTATTCGAAAAACCCACTGTAATTAATAATGTTGAAACATTCAGCGCTGTTTCTCTTATTATTCTAAACGGCGCAAAAGATTTTTCATCCATAGGCACTCAAAAATCAACAGGGACAAAGACATTCGCACTAACGGGACACGTTGCAAATACCGGTTTGATAGAGGTTCCTTTCGGAACAACACTCCGTGAAATTATCTACAACATCGGAGGAGGCATACTGAATGAAAAAGGGGAAATAACCGGCGAAGGATTTAAATCGGTGCAGATTGGAGGCCCCTCGGGTGGATGCCTGACCGAAGAACATCTCGATATGCCTCTCGATTTCGATTCTCTTACTGGAATTGGAGCTATGGTGGGTTCCGGCGGACTTGTAGTAATGAACAAACAGACCTGTATGGTTTCAATTGCCCGCTACTTTATGCAGTTTACACAAAATGAATCGTGCGGGAAATGCGTTCTATGCCGTGAAGGGACAAAACAAATGCTTTCAATGCTTGATGACATTATTGAAGGGAGAGGCAATCAGGAAACAATAAAACTTCTTGAAGATCTCGCTTATGCGGTTAAAAAAGGTTCTTTATGCGGCCTTGGAAAAACAGCTCCCAATCCGGTTCTTTCAACTTTGCATCATTTCCGCGAGGAATATAATGCGCACGTTATCCAGCACAGATGCCCTGCAAAGAAGTGCAAATCCCTTCTCTCATTTGAAATAGACGCCCGGCTTTGCAAAGGATGCGGGCTCTGCCTTAAGAAATGCCCTGTTAATGCAATTACCGGGGCAAAAAAAGAAGCTCATGTAATAAATGAAGAAATATGTATTAAATGCGGCGCATGTAAAGAAGCCTGCAGATTAAATGCGGTTATCGGAGGTTAAAGTGAAATCGAAAACAATGTTAATAAACGGCAAAGAAGTATCATTCAACACCGAAAGAAATCTTCTTGAAGTTATAAGAAATGCAAATATTGAAATACCTACTTTCTGCTATCATTCCGAATTAAGCGCTTACGGCGCCTGCCGTATGTGCATCGTTGATATTGAAGGAAGGGGAATTATTACATCCTGCACAACCAAACCGGAAGAAGGAATGATTGTTAAGACTCATACAAAAGAAGTAAGGGATATCAGAAAAATAGCTCTCGAACTTCTTCTTGCCAATCATGAACAAAAATGCACTTCCTGCGTTAAAAGCCCTAACTGTAAGCTTCAGGATTTATCGAATAAGCTCGGCATTGATAAAGTAAGATTCAAGAAGACAGAAGCGGTTTCTCCATGCGATTTATCGAGCGACGCATTAATGCGGGATCCAAATAAATGCATTCTATGCGGCGACTGCGTCCGCGCCTGTTATGAAATTCAGGATACAGGGGCAATTGATTTTGCCTACAGAGGGTCTCAGGTTGCGGTTTCTCCTGCTTTCGGAAAAGAACTGGCTTCGGTTGAATGCGTTGACTGCGGACAGTGCGCAAGAGTATGCCCTACAGGCGCAATTACTCCTAAGTATAATACGGACGAAGTATGGAAAGAAATTGATAATCCCTGCAAAGTTGTCGTTGCACAAATAGCCCCCGCAGTAAGAGTAGCCATTGGGGAATTATTCGGAATGAAACCGGGCGCTCTGCTGATAGGGCAAATTGTAGCCGCATTAAAAATGCTCGGATTTGACAAAGTGTTCGATACATCTTTTGCGGCGGATTTGACAATTCTCGAAGAGACAAATGAATTTTTATCAAGAAAAACAGATAATAAAAACCTGCCTTTATTTACTTCGTGCTGCCCCGGATGGGTTAAATTTGCCGAACAGCACTATTCCGAATTTCTTCCGAATCTTTCAAGCTGTAAATCTCCCCAGCAGATGTTCGGAGCAGTGGCAAAAGAAATACTGCCCGAACAACTCGGAGTTAAAAAAGAAAACCTTGTTGTTGTTTCCATTATGCCCTGCACTGCTAAAAAGAGCGAAGCCAAGAGAGAAGAATTTGCAAATGGAAAAATAAAAGAAGTAGATATTGTTCTTACTACTCAGGAACTTGCATCGATGATTAAACAGGCTGGTATCAGGTTTGAAAATTTGACGCCTGAGTCTCTTGATCTGCCGATGGGTTTTAAAACAGGCGCAGGAGTTATATTCGGCAACAGTGGCGGCGTTTCCGAAGCTGTCCTCCGTTATGCTTGTGAAAAAGTTAACGGCGTTAAACTCGATTCTTTTGAATTTCTTGAAACAAGGGGAGATGATGCCGTAAGAGAAGCCGAAATAAATTTAAACGGCGCAAAAGTAAGAATAGCTATTGTAAGCGGTCTCAAAAATGCGAAAGCTCTTCTTAATAAGATAAAGAAAAAAGAGGCCGGGTATGATATTGTTGAAGTTATGGCATGCCCGGGCGGATGTATCGGAGGAGCCGGGCAACCCTTTATTTTTGAGGAAAACATAAAAAAAGAAAGAACTAAAGGTTTATATGATTCCGATAAAACACTTCAGCTCCATAAATCGCAGGATAACCCGTACATACAGGAATTGTACAAATCCTTATTAATTGAGCCCGGGAGTAATAAGGCACACAAATTGCTTCATACAAAGTATAAAAACAGGAAACGTATTTTGGAAACGGAATTAAGTTTTATAAGCAGCGGAGATTCTCAAAAACTGGAAATTAAGGTTTGCGTCGGAACAAACTGCTATTTGAAAAACTCACAAAAACTGATATCCCGCCTTTTCAAATATATTGATGAAAAAGGGCTCAAAAATGCGGTTGATGTAAGCGCTACTTTCTGTATGGAAAAATGCGGCGAAGGCCCCAATGTTCTTGTCGGCGGAGAACACATTCCGCAATGTACATTCGAAAAAGCCATTGAAGTCCTGCTCAGAAAAATTAATCCTGTTTTAATTTTATCAAAAACAGAAGTATAATAAGTATGTCTCCCAAAACGATTGACAATCAGATAATATTTACAAATAAAGCAAGGTGCCGCGACTGTTACAGATGTCTGCGGGAATGTCCGGTTAATGCAATAAAGCTTAAAGATAATCAGGCTTCGGTAGATGTTGAAAGATGTATATTGTGCGGCACATGTCTTAAGGAATGCCCTCAGGGGGCAAAACAATTCCGGCGCGATCTTGAGAAAGTGAAATGGCTGATAAAGAATAACGATAAAGTTGCAGTAAGCATTGCCCCCTCTTTTCCTTCCCTGTTTGAAAACTGGCAGATCGGCCGCATACCATCCGTTCTCCGGCAATTAGGCTTCAATTATATTTGCGAAACTGCCGAAGCCGCATTTTATGTGGCTGTAAAAACCGGAGAGTTCTTTGCGTCAAGAAAATTCAAAAGCTGTTTTGCAACGGCGTGCCCCTCTTTTGTAAACTATGTGGAAAAGTACAAACCTGCATTTGTAAACAGCCTGGTTCCGGTTGTTTCGCCTATGGTTGCTCATGCCAAAAGAATAAAAGAGAAACATGGAACCGACTGCAAGGTTGTTTTTATAGGCCCCTGCCTTGCCAAGAAAGGAGAGGCGGAACGCCCTGAAAACATTGGAATTATTGACGCCGTTCTTACCTTTACAGAACTGCTTGAATGGATTGAAGAAGAGAATATCGATTATAAAACGTTTGAAGAAAGCGGTTTTGATGAAAAAGTTTCAGGCGGCGCGCGTCTCTTTCCTCTTGCCGGTGGATTAGCCAAAACTGCTTCTCTCGAATCGGACAATCTTAACGCTTCAGTTTATTCTCTTACGGGATTGCCTGAAATATCGGATGCTTTAAATTCTTTAAGCACAGATCCGCCGAAAGCCCTTATAGAACCTCTTATATGCGCTTCGGGATGCGTTAACGGCCCCGGCCTGCCGAGGAACGACAATATCTTTACCCGGAGGCAGAGAGTAATAGAATATTCTTCAAAACATATTTATGAGAAAAGCGCCCCCTGTAAAGAAACAGTAAATCTTTCAGCGTCTTTTTCTCATAATGTTTCAATAACCGAGCGGGAGTTCGGAGAAGAAGAGATACGCGGAGCGCTTGAGCAGACGGGAAAATTAAATGAAGAGAACCAGCTAAACTGCGGAGCCTGCGGTTATTCAACATGCCTTGAGAATGCAAAAGCAATATTAATGGGCATGGCCGAAAACGATATGTGCATGCCTCATATGCGCCGGCTTGCAGAGCAGAGAACCGACCGTATAATTGAAACGAGCCCTAACGGAATTGTAATACTCGATTCCGAATTGCAGATTCTTCATATGAATCCCGCTTTTAAAAGTTTTTTTAAATGCACTAATTCCGTAATAGGAAAAAGAATTTCATATTTAATGGATCCGGAACCGTTCGTGCAGCTTACCGGTTCGGATGAAGAGAAAATTGAAGTTACAATGAAGCACGAAAGTTATCATATAACCTGTCACCAATTATTATATAAGCTGCAGGAAGAGAAACAATATGTCGGAATTTTCGTTAATATCACCAAGAATTTGGCTGATGCAGAAAAACTGGATTCACTACGAGAAAAAACAATCCACAAAGCAGAAGAACTCCTTCAGCACCAGCTCGATATGGCTCAGCAGCTCGCAAAACTCCTCGGAGAAAATACAGCAAAAGGAGAAGAGCTTGTAGAAAATCTTCTTAAGCTTACGCAGGATGAAAAAAACAATAAGGGCAGAAACAATAACAACTGGTTATGGGATATATACACCTCGAAGTAATAACCGAGCAGATTTCGAAAAAAGCGGAACAGCCGAGCGGAGACGTTATTGATACCGAAAGGGATAATAATTCTATAATTCATATTCTATGCGACGGAGCCGGATCGGGAGTTAAAGCAAATATAACCGCTACTATGAATGTTGCAAGGATGAAAGAGTTGATTAAATGCGGTTTCACTGTGCGGCAGGCTTTTGCAAGCCTTGTTAAATCTATGGAAGAGACCAGGAAAAAAGACATGCCATGCGCATTCTTTACGGTAGCCCGCGTTTTGAACGACGGCGTTGCATCGGTATTAACTTACGAGATGCCTGACGCTCTCTTCGTTGCGCAGAGATATGCGGCTCCACTTAAAAGCAGCGTACAGGCTTATTTTGAAGGGCTTGTAGGAGAAGCAGATTGTTCGCTGAATCTCGGCGAGGGAATCCTTGTTGTAAGCGACGGGATAACACAGGCCGGGCTTGGGAAAGGGATAACAAACGGATGGGGCATTGAAGGGCTGAACAAATTTGTAAACGATTCCCTTAGAAACGGAGCAAAAATTACTGAGCTGCCAAAGTTGATACTAAGCGAAGCAAAGAAGATGTGGAAACATAAATGCGAAGATGACTGCTCTGTTTCGCTTATTTACTGCCGTAAAGGGAGGGTAATAAATATTTTTACAGGCCCCCCCGCCGATCCTGATAATGACTTAATGATAGTGAATAAATTTTTATCCAACGACGGATTAAAGATTGTCTGCGGCGCAACGACCGCAAAAATAACAGCCCGTATAATGAAAAAGCAGCTCCAAATAAATCCTAATTTTACAAGCATGATTGCCCCCCCGAATTATGAAATTGAAGGGATTGATCTTGTTACCGAAGGAGCGGTAACTTTGAATCAGCTTTATAACATTTGGGGCGAAGACCTTGCGAAGCTCGAGAAAGGAAGCCCTGTAACTGCTCTTTCAGCATGGTTAAACGTAGCAGATAGGATTAATATTTTTGTAGGCAAATCGGAAAACCCCGCCGGAGACGACATAAGCTTTAAGCAAAGCGGAATACTTGCGCGGAAGAAAATCATTTCCTTGTTAATCGATAAATTCAGGAACGAAGGAAAATTCGTCTGCATAGAGGAATGCTGAGAACCGGCCGGCTCCGCAATTTCCGGCCATGCTTTCCATGATCACACTACCCTAATTTATGCAGCGGCGTTGCAAGCGCTGAAATATCGAGCAGAATATAAACTGTTTCATCCATACGGACAACGGCTTTAATGAAGTTCGCTTTTTCGGTTTTCCCGAATGTAGGAGCCATATCAATATCTTCAGCTTTAACATCGCAGACGACATCAACTTCATCCACAATAAAGCCTACTCTCATCTTTACGCCTTCCAATTCTTCCTCAATAATAACGATTCTTGTTTTATTTCCGTATTCTTTTTCCTGCATTCCTATTTTAAGGCGTAAATCCAGCACCGGAACGACAGTGCCTCTTAAATTTATAACGCCTCTTACAAAATCGGGGGTGTTGGGCACTTTTGTAATAGGAACAAGCTTAATGATTTCTATAATCCTCAGAATTTCAATTCCGAATCTTTCGCCGCCGAGGGCAAACCTTAAATACTTCCCTTCCATATTAAGAAGTTCTTTTGTTTTTATATCCCCGGCCTGATCTTCGTTCCTTTCCGTAAGTTTCTTTACATTTTCCGCAATGTATTTGTCGCTTACTCTGCTTCTTGCGGCAGATTTATCCTGCTCTGAGCAGGCATCATCGGCAAACCGGGTATCAACAAAATCGTCTATATCCACGATGGAACCCATTCCCATTTTATCGTGCATATAATGCTGAATGAAATTCAAATCCTCCTTTACCGGGTAAAGGTTATTCGTTTTAATTCCTTTCGGTTCGGTAAGAACATTTTTAAGGATAGGCACTTTAAGCCCGAGTTCTTTTTTCGGATCGAGAAACTCAACTGCTATTTCAGCAGCGTAACCGGGTTTTTGTTCAATTACTTTTCCTGCCTGCACAAGATATTTTACAAATTCATTAACTGCATCGGGGTAATTATTAATAAAATCATCCTGCACTGCAAGAACGCAGCAGGGGTGATTTTCCCATATTTCGCTCGAAAGGAATTGAAGCTCGGCAGAGCCCTGCGCAATTGCCTTCGTTCCGAGAGGTTCGGCTACAAGAAAACCGCTTGCTTCAGGATTGCCATTTAAAAATTCTCCCATCTTAATAGGAGCTACAACTTCAAACGGAACATCAACATTTGCCTGCCCTGTAACGCCGGGATGCAGCCCCTGATTTGAGAAATACGCATGCCCGAGCATGTTATGGATTGACATTGTATGAGGTATATAGAAAGATTTATTCCTGAAAAAATCCCTTCCTTTTACTTCATTCCCCATTTTATTTCTAACGCAGATGCTTCCATTCTTGTGAGCGAATAAAATAAGCTTTAAAGGCACGCCGTAATTATAAAGGTCCATTGCAAGGGGGGCAAGAATGAAGGCCGCATCGGCAGCGCCGTTTTCCAGAGCTTTGGCAACTGCATTCCAGCTTGCAAGGCATTCAGTTTCAAGTTCAAAATGTCTGGGAGTAATTTCATTTCTTTTTATTAAGTTCTTAAGAACGCCGAGCGTAAGGTGATCGGTAATCTGAATATGAATCGCTTTAATTATAACCTTGCCTGAAGGAGCAAACTTAATTTCCCTGCGTACGGATTTTTTATCATCGGCTCCTTTAATGCCGAATGCTTCATTGATTTTTTCAAGCAGTTCATCTTTGTTGAAAGGTTTTGAAATAAAACTGCTTACCCCCGCCTCTATTGCTTTTTCAATTTCTTTTTTCTCTCCCCTTCCGGTTGCCATAACAAAAGGAATTTTACTTGTGGCTTCGTTTCCCCTCACATGTTTAAGCAGATCAAAACCATCCATAACAGGCATATTCCAATCGCTTATAATCAGATCATATTTGGAATCCCCTTTAAGAATATTAATAGCATCTTCCCCGTTCTCAGCTTCTTTAATATTCGTAAAATCTAATGTATTTAATGTTTTAATTTCCATCTTCCGCATTACGGAAGCATCTTCAACAAGTAGAATTTTTAAATTTTTCGATAGTTCCATCTTAACCTGCTTTTCTATGCAATTATCAACTTTTCAATTAGGCATTAGGCAGTAAATCCATAGAAAATGGATTTATCTTAATTATTATCGTCATAAATTCATCTTTTTTAAGGTAATTAAATAAATTTTAGAAAATTTTTATTCTTTTAAATGAGGAGAAATGAAGCAATATGGCCTGTAAAAATCATAAACGCTTAAAATTGCAAATAACTGTGGAATATTTGCAATTTTAATTATTTAACCGGCTTTTATTTTATTTCCAGAAGCATCCATTTATTGTCGATTATACCCATAAACATATTCTGAATAAGAAGATTCCATCCTACAAAACCGGTAAATTTTCCATCTTTGGATTGTTCCGCGGCAGGAGCAAGCGCTTCCCCTGTATCGGCGTTATAATCCTCATGCATTGAACCGAATTTTTCAATATCGCGGGAAATCATTGTTCCGAGAGTTTCTGCAAGCGCAGCGCATTCTTTATCAAAACCGTAATTTTTCAATCCTGCGAAGAAAAGGTAATTTGCAATCGGCCACACCGGCCCCTGCCAGTTAGAATAAGGAGCAATTATATTTTCATTGTTATAATCCGGGTCAACTTTCGATAACGATCTTAATCCGTACGTGGCAAGCATATGATTTTTATTCCACAGATATCTTTTAATCATTTTCTTACCTTCTGACTGCGGAAGCAGGTCTTTCTGAATAAGGGGAATAAAATTTGAATAACTGACCCGTTTAATTTTCCTCCCGTCTCTTCTTCTTACATTCCAGAAAGAATAATTTTCTTTATCCCAGTGATATTTAATAATTGCAGATTTCAATTTTAGGGCTTTATCATTAAAAAGAACGGCATCTTCTTTTTTATTTAACTTTTCTGCAATCTTTGCCATGGCAAAATATTCCCGGTATTGGAATACATTGATATCCACGCCTAGTATAGCGCTTGGTTCTCGGTCGTCGTTTGAAAGAACAACATTATTATCTGCTCCGCTCTGCATCGCATTATCCCAGAAAAAGAGTCGGTATTTTTCATCGAACTGTGTTTTTTCCCTGTACCGGATAACCATTTTCATTCCTTCAAAAACCGGTTCAATCCAGGAAAAATCATTTAATCCGACAGAAGAGAAATAAGCGCCCTGCGCAAGAAAAGGCTTCATTGCAAATTTGCCGAATATGGGGCGCGGCCCCTGGGTTGTAACGCACCCTGCAACATACCCTTCTTTATCAATTGCGCTTACAAAATTCAGAACCCAGTATTTCAAGTATTCAGGCTTGCCTATCGAAACAAGATGGCAACCGATGAAAAATCCGTCCCAATCCCACATCTGTTTATAAAAGCCGGCAGGAATCAAATAATCATATTTAATAAAACCTTCCGCCGGCCTGATAGATTGAGGGCGGAGTTTCTCGAATTTTGCTTTTATATCATCATAAAGAATTTTCATTTTATCGGCTTGTTTTTTCTGCATTGCTTTTGCCTCCTGTAATTGAGGAGCCGGATTGGAATATGACGCCTGCAATTGAGAACCGAATAATGCAATTAGGGAAATAAAGAATATTATTCTTTTCACCGGCGGATTGTTAAATATTTTATTTGCAAGCATTAAATTTTCCTCGAATAAAATTAAAAGGCTTTTTCTCTCTCTTCCTCAATCCGTTCAACTGTTTTCGGAAGATATTTCCCAAGCAGCCGGGCGCCGGTTTCGGTTATAAGAAAGTCTTCTTCATTTCGGCACCCGCCGAAATTCTTATATTCTTCAAGTTTGTCATAATTCAGGTATTCGGTGAATTTCTTTTCGCCTTTCCATTTATCAATTAAATCAGGAATAAAATAAATTCCCGGTTCAATTGTGAATACGAATCCCGGCTGCAATTCTCTTCCGAGACGCAGCGATTTGAGCCCGAACAATTTGCTTTTAGTTTCGCCGTCGTAACCCACATAAACTTCGCCGAGATTTTCCATATCGTGTACGTCAAGCCCCATCATATGCCCGAGTCCGCACGGGAAAAACATTGCGTGCGCCCCCTGTTCAACCGCATCATTAATGTTCCCTTTCATAAAACCGAGGTCTTTCATCGACTGAGCAATAAGGGTGCAAGTTGAAAGGTGAATCTCTTTAAATTTGACTCCCGGTTTCAGTAATGAAACGGCATGCTCATGAGCGGCGAGAGAAACATTATATATTTCCTTCTGCCTATCGGTAAATTTTCTCCCCACTGGAAAAGTGCTCGATAAATCGCCGCAGTAATGCGATTCGACCTCTCCTCCGGCATCGAGCAGGAAAAGCTGCCCTTCCTGAATTGTGTTGCCGTAATAATGGTTGTGCAGAGTCTGGCCGTTCTTGGTTGCAATTATAGGAAAAGCGAGATTTCCGTTTGCCGAAAGAGCTGTTTTATAAACTTCTGCCATAACATTTGCTTCGGTCATTCCGGGACGCGCAAATCTTATTGCTGCAAGATGCATATCTGCGCTTAATAAAGACGCTTTATTTATTTCTTCAATCTCTTCAACCGATTTGATATTGCGCTGATTAACTACAGCCTTAACAAGTTCAAGGGATGATTTATCATTTACTTCTGCCGGATTTATTCCGAGCCAGTAATGAAGTTTAAGCGCATTGTCTCCCCTGTATTGAGGGAGATAATGGATTTTTCTTCCTTTCTGAGCAGCATCCTTTAGATATTCCTCCCCTTTAATAACCGGGGCGCTGTTTTCAATTCCCGCTTTTATACATCTTTCTTTAATCGTAGGCTGAACTCCCATCCATACTATGTCGTCAATTGTATAGTCATTTCCGAAAATATATTCTTTTTGATTATCAATGTCGATCACCCCTATCAATCCGGGGAAATCGATTCCGAAGAAATAGAGAAATGAGCTGTCCTGCCTGAAATGATATGTGTTGTCGGTATAATTCATAGGGCTTTCATCGTTCCCCGGAAATAGGAGAATACCGGTTTTTAATGTGGCTTTTAATTTGTTTCTTCTTTCGATATAAGTTGATGCGTTAAACATAAATCACCTCATAAATTTCAAAATTATTTATACAATGCGCTATTTATTCTCATTCAAATTAGAAGTGAACACATAAAAATTAGGGTCAACCTTAATTACCGCCCCTTGTTCCACATCTATTTCTTTCCAATCCGCCGAAGGATTAATCCACTTTTCAGCGCCGTTGACTGTAATTTTAAGAGGAATTGCAAATCCTTCAACACAGTTATTCCAACGGAATTTCATTTTAGTCCCTTCAACGGAATATTCAAATTTAGGTATTTTCGTATTACGGAGGTACTGATCAAAAACCGGAGCAAGATCTAATCCCGCTGCTTTACTAAGATAATTTTCTATCTGCGCTGTTGTAACAGTCTTATGATAAAATTCTTTGTTTATTCCTCTTAATATCTGCCTGAATTTTTCATCGTTATTAACAATCTGTCTTATTGTATGCAGCATATTCGCGCCCTTGGTGTACATATCGCCGGAACCGGAATTGTTAACATTGTAAGTCCCTATAACAGGGCTGTCGTTCCTTATGTTTTTTCTTGTGCCGATAAGATATTCGCCGCCCGCCTGTTTGCCGAAATTATAATCGACGAAAATAGTTTCGGAATAGGCGCCGAAACTCTCGTGTATCCACATATCGGCAATATCTTTGCTTGTAATGCTGTTTCCGAACCATTCATGCGAAGATTCATGAACGATAATGAAATCAAATTTAAATCCCCATCCGGAACCGCTTCCGTCCCTGCCGCCGTAGCCGTTTTTATAGCCGTTCCCATAAGTAACGGAACTCTGATGCTCCATTCCGGTGTAAGAAACATCAACTAATTTATAACCGTCTTTATAGAAAGGATAAGGCCCGAACCAGTATTCAAACGCTTTTAACATTCTTGAAACTTCTTTGAAATGAATTTTCGCTTTTTCAAGATTTTCTTTAAGCACATAATAATCGCAGTCGAGCGTTCCGTTTTCTCCTTCATATTTTTCTGAAAAATGCTCATACACCCCTATATTCATATTAACGCAGTAGTTATTAATAGGATTTGAAACAAACCAGTGATAAGTTGTTGTACTATCTTTATTATTAACGACTTTTCTTAATCTGCCGTTTGAAACATCCATAAGATTATCAGGCACGGTAACGCTTATTAGCATACTGTCGGGTTCATCGTATTGATGGTCTTTGCACGGCCACCAGATGCTTGCGCCGTCTCCCTGACAGGTAGTTGTAATATAATGATTGTTCCGGCTGCCTTTTTTCCACGATAAACCTCCGCTCCAGGGAGGCCTGCGGCTTACAAGAGGCTTTCCCTCATATTCAACAACAACCTGATTTAATTTCCCCTCTTTCTGCTTTTTACTAAGCTCAATAAAAAAAGCATTCCCGTCTCTTTTGAATTTCAATACTTTTCCATCCTGTAAAACCTTTGTAATTTTCATCGGCTTCTGAAGATCAATCTGTATTATATTATAAGGCTTTAATACTTTATAAAGGATAGTATTCTTTCCTTTAAGCGTACTATCGTCCGGATTAACTTTAACTTCGAGATGATAATATTTCAGGTCCCACCATGTCCTTTCAGCGGATAAAGCGCCCCGAAGAGTATCCTGATGAGTAAATCCCCTGAATTGCCCGAATAGAACTGAAGAAAAGAACAGCATAGAAAGGAGAAATCCAAGTTTCATTTTAATCATCATTTTCACCTGAAAGACGTTTTTTTAACAGCAATAATAGCAATAACCCAAGCTTATTCAAAACCATATCGTTCGGCCTTTAAGGAGCCGGATAATATGAATTTTAATAATTGAGGATTATAGTGTTTTAGTATTTAAATGAATATTCTTTCTATTGAAGGTTCAGCCTTACATCAGTCAGGTATTTTCTTCTTTCGGCTTCATCGCTGCATCCGATAACGCCGAAAATATATTTACCCGATTTTGCCGCTTCTATAAGTCCATTTTGCGAATCTTTTATAAGAAACCTTTCTGCGCTTAATTGCATAAGGTTCTCTTTATTAACAGCATTGAAAAGCTCCTGAAGAGTTTTATCGGCATCCTCAGCAGAGCCAGCTTCCATAACAAAAAGAGTAAAAGGCGCCGCAGCATTATACCTTGCGGTAACAACCGGCTTAAAAAAACTATACCCCAGAAAATTCTGCGGTATATATTTTTCGGAATATACAATTTTCGCCTTCGACGGAAGTAGCGCCAGTTCAGAAGGGAAATCATTATCTATGCCGAATTTTTTATTAAATTCCTCCGCAATTGTAAGAAGGGCATTCTGTGCTTTCTCCCCTTTCTGAATTGTTGATAATTTAATGTAATAATTTCCTGCAAAGAAATTAACCGCGCCCTGAACAATATATCCCTGCCCTCCTATCTGAAGATATTTGTAGGCAGCGTCCCTTTCCTGAGAATAAATGCCGAATGCATTAATTTTATTTTTATGCTTATAAATTTCGGCTCGCACTTCCACCCCTCCGCCGTCGGTATAACGGGCAAAATTCAGGTTGATAAAAGAGTACTCAAGGAATAAATCTGCCGCACCGTCAATCAGGTCCCACAAATTATCTGCATCGTAAACTTTTTCTTCAACCGCCCTGTTCCACCCGTCAATTCGGGGGAAGAAATCCGCCTGACCGGAGACAGCGCCCGACAAAACAGACAATAAGGCAAAAATGCAAAGGAATTTATATTTCATTTTCTGTGTCTCCTATGAGAGAAATTCAGAAGGTACAGCGGCCAGCCTAATTACATCTGCAATTCTATCCGCTACAGGGAAATTTTTGGCGCACGTAACATTGCATTCATTACATTCCCTGCATGGGTTGCCTTTTATGCCGAGCTCGTTTATCAGCATACCAGCCTGCCGCGCATCGTTATATCCATAAGTGTACATATAAGCTCTCATAAGATCTGGAATAGGAAGCCCTTTTGAACAATTTGGAGTGCAGGTATGGCATCCCTGGCAATAGAGCCCTCCGGTTTTATTGTCAAGAAGAACAAGGTCGGCTTTTTCCTTATCGGTCAATATCAGATCCCTGTTAACCGAAGCGTTCATTTTAAGCTGGTCGAAATTTGTAATACCCGGAATTGAAGTAGTAATGTTCTCATCCTGCATAACAAATTTAAGCGCGGCTTTACAATTGATAGGAATAGTTCTTTCCTTATCCTGAAATCCCCCAGCCATAGTTTTCATAGCTATAATTCCAATTCCTTCTTTAGCGGCTTCAGCAATAGCTTTTTTTACTTCGGCAAGGTGCCCTTGTTTGAAATTTATAGAAGTAAGAACCACTTCAAAAATCCTGCTTTCAATTGCCGCTCTTAAAACATCGGGTTCGTTCCTGTGAGTTGAAACGCCGACCGACCTTGCTCTGCCCGATTTTTTAGCTGTTTCAACCGCTTCAAGAAGAGCCGGAAACAATACTCCTTCTTTATCGGATAGTCCGTGAACATACAGAATATCGACATAGTCGGTTTTTAAACGCTTTAGACTTATATCAAGTCTTTCGAGGAATGCCTTGCTTGTAGTGCCGGGGCCGATTTTACCGGTCCGCCTGTCCGAATCTTCCGGTTGAACTTTAGTGGAAAGGACTATTGAATCTCTCTTTATATCTTTGAATACCTCCCCAATCATTTCTTCATTTTTTCCATTCTGATATCCATGAGCAGTATCGAAATGCACCATGCCCTCTTCCAATGCGGCTTTAAGAAGAGCCGGGCTGTCCGCGCGCATCACTCCGAAACTTACTATAGGCAGAACAATACCCGTTTTTCCAAGTTTCCGTTTAATTATAAGAGAGTCGTCTTTTGCAGATTTATCTGGAAGTGCATTTGCGAGAGCCGAAGATGAAACCAATATCCCCGCGCCGCTTAAAAGAGTATTTTTAATAAAATTCCGGCGGTTTAATTCTTTTCCACTCATAACATTCTCCAAATAGTTTTACAATCCTGAAGAACGGTCAGTTTTCTTACTTTAATATATAGTATTTTTTTAAGAATAGAAATCACAAAAACCTGCCGGCATTTTTTGGTATGCAGTCGGTTTTCGGCAATTAAACTTTAACCTTTGGCATTGTAAAATAGAAAGTAGAACCTGTTCCTTCGCGGCTTTCAGCCCATATTTCGCCGTTATTCAATTCAATCATTTCTTTGCACACAAGGAGCCCGAGCCCGGTGCCCATTTCGTTTGCGGTTCCAAGCCTGCTTTTTACATTCTCTTTTTTGAACAATGATTCTAAAATTTCTTTATCCATACCAATTCCGGCATCGCTTATCTGTACAACAAAATTTCCATTGTTTTCATAAGATTTTATTGCTATTACCCCGCCTGCAATAGAAAACTTAACTGCATTTGAAATAAGATTTCTTACAATTGTTTTTAACATATCCTTATCGGTATAAGCTTCATATGCCGGATTAATATCGCAGACGATATCAACATTCTTCTGCAAAGCAATGTCTTTCAGCAGTTTAACGACAGGGAAAATCTCCTGCTCAAGGTTCAGCATAACAGGAACCGGAGTAATTTTGCCGCTTTGCATACGCGACCAATGAAGCAGATTTTCGAGAAGTTCGAAAGTTTTTCTTATGGAACTCCCTATCCTTTCAATAAGAGTTTTTTTCTCATCTTCGGTAAGAATATTATAATCGGAAGAGAGCATTTGTATAGATCCGAGAATTCCAAGAAAAGGGCTTCGGAGATCGTGCGCTATAATAGAGAATAATCTTTCTTTGCTTTTATTTGCTTCTTTTAGTTCCTTGGCATATTTTTTCAATCGTATTTCATTTCGCTTATTCTCTGTAATATCAATTGTAAATCCGGCAAGATACTGCGGTTTTTCTTCAATTGTTATAGGGAATTTAATAGTTTCGTAAAATCTGCCTTCAAGTTCTTCCACTACTCTTACAATTTCTCCCTTCTGAAGTATCCTTAAATCATCTTCGACCATTCTTTTTGCAAGTTCCGAAGGGAATAATTCATACATCGTCTTACCGAGTATATCTTCTACCGGCATATGGAGCATCTTTTCAAAATTTCTGCTTAACCTAAGGGATCTTATTTCCTGATCCTTGAAAAAGACATATATTGGGCTGTATTCCATAAAAGATTCAAACATTTGTTCATTTATTTTAAGCGCAATTTCCGCTCTTTTTCTTTCAGAAATATCACGGATAACAACGATTATTTCGTTTTTATTAAGAGGAGAGAACCGGGCTTCGAAATCGCATAATTTCCCCTGCGCCATCAGCTGGTACTCAAACTGTTCCACTCTTTTAAATTCAATCGCGCGCTCTATAGCTTCAAATGCGCGCTTTGCAATATCGGGCGGAAGAGCCTCCGAAATGTTTTTGTTTAATATTTCTTCTTTTGTATGTGTCCGGGGAAAGAAATTCGGTATAGTAAAATTTCTCATTTCTCCATCGGCAGAAATTGTCATAACAAGGTCGGGCAATGCTGAAATTAAAGCTTTATTTCTGTCCTCGCTTTCTTTAATTGCTTTTTCATTATTTCTGGCTAAGGTAAGGCTTTTTATCAAGCGTTCTGAAAAAACTCTAATAGCCGCAGCTGTCAATAATACGACAATAATCATATCAATCACATCGAGCAGAACCGTTGTATGGCTAAACCTGTTTACCAATATGCCTTTCATTTCAAATATTGCAAATAGAAGCACTGTAATAACGCAGACCGTAACCAAAATGTAGAAATACTTTTTATGTAATATTAATCCGGCAACAACAAGCAGGCCGATCATTCCCATAAAAGCAAAATCGTGCAGCCCGTCATTAGTCCATGCAAGATAAACCATCAGCGCATATACCGAATAGATAACAAGCGATGCGCCCATGCTTATTTTTCCATGCATTGTTAAAAATATTGCGGTAATTAATATTGCTATTACCGCTACAGTCGCGGGCACAAAATTAAATTTGTCAAAGAATACACGTTGTAAAGTAACTATGCATAACCCTATTATCACTAAAACTGCAATTGTATTAATTAATACGGCTAAACGGTTTTTCTCATCGTCAAATTTACTAACAGCCAATATAGATTTTAAGAATTTTAGTGCCATTATAAGCGCTTCCTCCATTTTTGTCTTCTCGACTGTTTATAAATATATCGACTTTATTCTCGTATCAAATATCTTTAAGTTTAAACATATCGGCCGATTCATAAGAAAAAGACAGGCTGGCAAGAACAAATCAAAAAAAAATCCATTCTTAACAACATAGCGCCGTTTTTTCTTAGTAAGAATTATCGGATATAAAAAAAGATAATTAAGTCAATAATTACACTTTTTGTCTTTTTTTGACTAAAATCACTCTTTGCGTTAAACAAAGCTTCTTGAATAAGAAAACAGCGCCCAGATGCGCCATGCATAATAAAAAAGCCGCTTTGAAAGCGGCTTTGAAAATCGAAATATAGTCAGTTCAATTTCCGGCGGTGGGAGCCGGGGTAATATTCTTGCTCCTTTCAATTGACTGAAGGGCAAGATACTGGTCGCCGAATTTTTCCAGATTTTCTATTTCTTTATCATACTGATCAAAATGGCGTTCTTCATCTTCAACAAGCAATTCGAATATTTTTTTTGTGGCTGAGTCGGCATTCTGCGAGCATTCATTAGCCCAGGCATTGTAATCGTTTGCGCTATGTGTTTCCATTTCGGCTGCGGTTTCGAGCATTTTTTTTACATCATGAATTTTCTTTACAGGGGATGCGGCGGCCATTTCAACTTCCCCTTTAAGAAAGAGAACTCTTTCGGCAAGCTTTTCAATATGAAGCATTTCCTCAATTGCTGTGCGCCTGAAAAGATTTGCAAGAAGAAGGAAACCCTGATCATCGCAGTGAAAATGGAAATACATATACTGATGCACCGCTGATAATTCATCGGCTACAGCTTTGTTTAGCAATTCAATACTTTTTTCTTTTTTAATCATAAATCCTCCGTTGTTATTATTCTATTTTTCTTGCTTTATTTTCAATACGGTATTACATCTAATCAATTTTCCTTACTTTATAAGATATAAAATAATATAAGAATTACAATGCCCGGTTTATCCCCTCGGCCCCGATATGTCTTTCGCAAAGCCGGGTTATATTTGAATTATTAATATATCTGGATTAAATTGCAATATTGTTTTAATAATTACTGCATAAACGCAGGGAGAATATATGTACAAATTCAAAAACGTAATTAAAAGGAGCGGAGCGATAGTTCCATTTAATCCCGACAGAATTGCAAACGTTATTTACCGCGCTGCAGTTTCGGTCGGCGGACGCGATAAGGAAAAAGCTCAGAATCTGGCAAAAAAGGTAATTGCCCTGCTCGAAGCTACTTTCGATGAAACGCATACCCCGCACGTTGAGGAAATTCAGGATATTGTTGAAAAAGTGCTTATTGAAAACGGGCATGCAAAAGTTGCAAAAGAATTTATTCTTTACAGGGATAAAGCAGCTCAGCAAAGGCGTGAAGACAGCAGGCATTTTTCAAAACCGAACGAATTGATTCCGTGGAAAAAAGTTTGGCGTTCGCTTGATTGGGCTGTTTCGCATAACCTTAATACGGTGGAAGGAATAAATGCAAGGATTAAAAACGGCGAATTTCCGCAGATTGTGCATGAAGCTGAATCCCTGTATGAAAACCAGCTTGATACAGCCGCTGAACTTATTAAAGAAAGAAGCGATGAACTTAAGATGGTTATGGTAAGCGGGCCTTCATCATCGGGTAAAACCACCACCACGCTTAAGCTTGAACAGAGGCTTAATAAGATGGGAATGAGTTTTGTGCCCCTTATAGTTGATAATTACTTTTACGACCTTGATATGCACCCGAAAGATGAATTTGGCGATTACGATTTTGAAACCCCGCAGGCTCTTGACCTTGACTTAATAAACGACCATCTGAAAAAGCTTGCCGCCGGTGAAAAAGTGTTGATACCTTATTACGATTTTAAGACAGGCAAAAGGCATCTCGAAAGCTCGCCCCTTCAGCTCCACGAAAATGAAGTATTGCTAATTGACAGCCTTCACGGTTTATATCCCGAATTCAGCAGGGAAATCCCGGCTTCGCAGAAATTCAAACTTTACCTTGAACCGCTTTTACAGATGAAAATGTCCGATGGGCAATACATAAGATGGACTGATTTAAGATTAATACGCCGTATGTTAAGGGATTCAGTTCACCGCGCTTATAATCCCGAACAGACTCTTCTTCACTGGCATTATGTCCGTTCTTCCGAAAAAAGGACAATCCTTCCCTACAGCAATACGGCCGATTATATTGTAAATACTTCAATGGCTTTCGAAGTTCCTATTTACCGTCCCCGGCTGCTTGAATCATTTAAAGAATGGGCTGTAAAATATAAAGGCGATCCTCTGCGTGAAGATGCTTTTATCCGCGCCGAGAGAGTTGCAAAAATGCTCGAATCAATTGAACCGGTAACCGACGATTCTTCTATACCATCTGATTCTGTACTGAGAGAGTTCATAGGCGGCAGTTCTTTGGAGTATCATTAATTTTTTACAGAGGCGCCCTTTCACGCATCGTTTCGGATTGTAAACATAACGGGCGCCTTTTTATCTTTGATGGGGAATCAAAGTTTTCGGTAATTCTTTTACTTCCGGCACTAACATACTCTTTTTCAAATTGCCTCCTCCGTATCCGGCGTAAGCAAACCGGATCCGGAGAGGCAGTCAAGGAAAGGTTAACACATGCATCGAATTACAAAGCTAACCTTTTACCATTTATGA
>Ga0153915_10000755_pt1 | contig 29782 bp, 17 predicted proteins | sample Opewatmetagenome_2_FD_107003 | JGI IMG/M metagenome (GOLD analysis project Ga0153915, IMG submission 107003) | Freshwater wetland microbial communities from Ohio, USA - Open water 3 Core 3 Depth 3 metaG | ecosystem: Environmental > Aquatic > Freshwater > Wetlands | place: USA: Ohio, Lake Erie...
CGGCGGCGATGTTTTTGTGCATTTCAGCGCAATTCAGGCTGATGGTTTCAAGACTTTAAACGAGGGCCAGGCTGTAAGTTTTGATATCGTTCAGGGCAAAAAAGGCGAGGAAGCTGGAAACGTCAAACCCATCTAGCTTTTTTTGAAAACTAAAATAAATGAGCACTCCGTGTATGAGAAATCACACCGGGGTGCTTTTTTTGTTTCTTTTCAATTAGCGTCTAAGCACTCCGGTAATTCCAATGCATTTCTCATTCATTTGTGCATAAGAAAATTTATATTGACTTTAAAATAAATAAAGGTTATATAGTTTACAAATTTATAAACTATATAACTATGGTCGGAGAACTCAAGTGCAATGAAGTTATTAAAGCTGATTGTCTGATTATTGATGGAGGGAAGATGAAAAGTATTTTTAAGCTTCAAGCTGATATCTGTAAGATTTTTGCCAATGATAAACGTTTGGAAATAATGAATTTGCTTAAAGACAGGGAAATATCCAATCAGGAAATTATGCGCCAAACCGGTTTAAGCAAGGTTAGCATGACGCAGCATATGAATGTATTGAAATCAAAAGGTGTAATTATATCGCGGCGTGAAGGGCAACAACTGTTTTATTCGATAGCCAATCCTAAAATAATTCAAGCCTGCAATTTAATGAGGGAAGTGTTGATAGAACAACATACGGAAAGGGAAAAAGTTGTTTTCAATCTTGTTAAAGCATTCAATGATTCGCCGGGCAATAAATCTGTAAAACACAAAGCTGCCGCAGAACGTAAATAATATTTGTAGTCGAAAATTTTATTAAAGGAATGAAGGGAGGAAGTAGAGCTATGAAAAAAATCATTACATTAATAAGTATTTTCACAATTATTATGATGGCTGGCAGTGCTTACGCGACCAACGGCATGCGGATGATCGGTTTCGGTCCGGTGCAGGATTCCATGGGCGGAGTAAGCGTGGGTCTCCCGTTGGATGCCGCATCAATATTAACCAATCCGGCCGGAATGAGTGTTTTGCCGGGGAGGATAGATTTTGGCGCCTCATATTTTGTGCCGTCCGTTAAATATAAAGCAACCGGTGGTGCGGATGGAACTGAAATTGATTCTGACCGTGCAGGATCGCCCGTTCCCGCCTTTGGCTTGATAATACCTCTTGGTGAAAAATTCAGATTTGGAGTAGGCGCGTATGGCGTAGCCGGTATGGGTATTGATTATCCTGCAAATCTTTACGGCAGCATTACCTATACATCCTATTCACAGATGCGTTTTGCCCCGGCGTTTTCTTACAAAATCAACGATATTGTATCAGTAGGTGCCGCACTCAACATTATGTACGCAACTATGGAATTCAATGCCGCCAGTACTTATTACCAGCTACCGCATATGGGGGCAGCTTCTTTTGGTTATGGGGCAACTTTCGGAGTGTTGGTTAAACCTGTAGATTTTCTTCAGATTGGATTAGCATACGAGACAAAAAGCACTTTTCAGGATTTTTCTTTTAACACGGCGGCTGGTGAAGAAAAGATAGAGTTTAATCAACCCCAAGCAGCAACCCTGGGTTTAGCTATTAAACCAATCAAAGATCTGTCTATTGGTTTTGATGTTCAATGGATACGCTGGTCGGAAACCAATGGTGTGAATCTTCCCAAATACACGACCAAAGCCAGTCCGTACACGATGGACTGGAATATGGATTGGAGTGACCAGTTCGTGTATAAAGTCGGTGTTCAGTACGCGGTTAATCCGGTGGTGGTCTTGCGGGCCGGTTATAACTATGGTAAAATGCCTTTAAATAGCGATCGCGCTTTCGAAAATATTGCTTTCCCCGCTGTTTCCGAACATCACATTACCGCAGGCATTGGAATTAATTTCACCAGGCAGTTCACACTGAACATCGGTGGCATGTATTCGCCACCGGCTAAACTTACCGGCTCTAATCTGTCACAGGGTATAAGCTCATATGAAACTCAGATGTCACAGTACTCAATTGATATGGGTGTCGCCTATACTTTTTAAACTTTGTTAATTGACGCGGCAGTTGACGCTGCCATGTCAATTAAAACGTCACATCGAAACATGATTAGTATATAAATATAACCTTGTAAAAGTAACAAAATAGGGGGTTATTCAATGGACGGGACGCACAAAGAATTTCTGGAAAACAGATTCGGCAATCGCGTTAATTTCAATGAGATGGAACGTGTATTGTATAGCCATGATATCGCGGCAATGCCATCCTTGGTTGCGCCGCTGATAGGCAAAACTGTTCCCGATGCGGTTGTTCAGCCGCAGAACGAAGAGGAACTTGTTGAACTCGTTAACTGGGCGCGGCAGAATCATATTGCCCTCACGCCGCGGGCAAAAGCGTCTTCCGGTTATGGAGGTGTTTTGCCGGTTAATCAAGGCGTCGTTGTTGATTTTTTCCGGATGAATCATATCCTGTCCATTGATAAGCACACACAAACAGTTACATGCCAGGCCGGAGCTGTATGGGAAAAAGTTGACGCGGCACTGGCTAAAGAGGGGCTTACAGTAAATCTTTATCCATCCAGTTATCCAGGTTCGACTGTGGGCGGATGGCTCGCTCAAGGAGGCGCCGGTTTTGGATCTTATCAATACGGATGGTTTCGCGAGAATGTCGTTTCTGCCCGTGTGATTCTTCCTGATGGTTTGGTTCATGTTTTTAGCGGTCCTGATCTTGATTTGATTGCGGATGCCGAAGGAACAACTGGTTTCATCCTTGATTTAACCATGAAAGTTCAAGCTAAAGAGGAACTCGAAATTATTGCTATCGGTTGTCCGGAAGTTGATGACCTGCAGCGTATTGTTGAGGATATTGTCAAAGCCGAACTGCCGCTATGGTCTCTGGTCTTCATAAATCCGCGAATGGCGGAAATGAAAAACCGTTCACCGTTGATGGAGCACAACGGACATCCTGTAGAAGAAAGGGTTCTTCTTCCTGCGGCATACATTGCCACTCTGGCTTTTTGGAAAAAAGATAAGCCCCATGTTATGCAAAAGCTGCCGGATATACTGCACCGCTGTCAGGGAGAAATTCTCAGTGAGCGTATTGCTGAACATGAATGGAAAAACCGTTTTAAGATCATGGTAGTAAAACGGCTTGGCCCCAGTCTGGTTCCCGCTGAAGTTGTCATTCCTCTTTCGCATTTGGGCCGCTTCATGTCAGAAGTTGAAAATAAAATCAACCAGCCGGTTGTTAAAGAAGGAACTGTTATCCGCAGGGGTAAAGATGGAAAACCGGAAGTGGTTATTCTGGGGTTTATCCCAGCGGATCAGCGTAAGTTCAGCTACAATTTTGTGTTCAGCCTTTCTTTGTCCATCATGAAAATAGCCGAAAAGAACGGCGGACGAGCCTACTCGACAGGCTTGTATTTCAAATCTAAAGCCAAAAAAGTATTTGGCGAAGAGCGACTGGCCAAACTGAAAGCTTTTAAGAATAAGATTGATGAAAAAGGTATTTTTAATCCTGGAAAGGTTTTAGGCTACAGTTTAATGGATAGCGCCATGAGCCTCGGCAATGTTTTTGAACCGCTGATTCGTCCTTTTGGCAATTATGTTATAACACATATCGGAGAAAGAAAAACTTATCCTGTGAGTGATATCCCATCTGATGTCGTTTGGTATTCTTATAGCTGTTCTCAATGCGGTTACTGCGTGGAGGAATGTGATCAATTCTACGGTCGCGGCTGGGAAAGTCAAAGCCCGCGTGGCAAGTGGTACTGGTTAAGAGAATATCTGGAGGGAAGAGCGAAATGGGATCAGGCCCAGGTAGATACCTTTCTTGTCTGCACAACCTGCGAACTCTGTAACCTGCGCTGCTCGGCAGCTCTGCCTATCGAGCCTTCGTGGATGAAACTCAGAGGTAAATTGATTGATAAGGAAAAGCGGATGACATTCCCGCCTTTTGAAATGATGGCCGAGGCACTTCGTAATGAGGGAAATATATGGGCAGGTTACCGCAAAAACAGGGCAGAATGGTTTCCTGAAGACCTTAAGGAAAAACACGGTCCCGGTCATAAAGCACCTGCGGTTTATTTTGCCGGTTGCACGGTAAGCTATGTGGAGCATGATATCGGCATGGCAACAGTAAGATTGCTCGACCGCGCCGGGGTGGATTTTACTTACGCCGGCAAACCGGAAAATTGCTGTGGCACGCCGATGCTGGTCGCCGGTAAATGGGACCTTTTTGAAGATATCATGCGCAAAAATATAGAAGTTGTAAAGCGAACCGGAGCGGATACTGTTATTGCCTCCTGTCCGGCCTGCGATATGATGTGGCGCAATGTTTATCCTGAATGGGCTAAAAAATTGGGTATTGATTACAATATCAAAACCAAACACTACTCTGAAATCATAGCTGAAAAAATTAAATCCGGTGAATTTGTGTTTCCCGCAAATAATATGAACCCGGTAAAAGTAACCTGGCATGATTCCTGTCATATCGGCAGGGCGTCCGGTGTTTATGAACCGCCCCGCGATTTGATCAAAGCGATTCCCAATGTTCAATTTATCGAAATGGAACATCACCATGAAAAGGCTCACTGCTGCGGCAGTGTTCTGACTTTGATTAAAGATCCGCCGGTCGCCGCCGAAATCGGTAAAACAAGGCTCGATGAAGCCGTTGATGTTGGCGCCGAGAAGGTGCTGGCGCTGTGTCCCTGTTGCGAGGTGCAATTACGGGTATCCGCAAAAAAGAAAAATATTCCGGTGGAAGTTGTGGATTTAGCTCATCTGGCCGGAAACGCGCTGGGCTATGATTTTCCCGATCCCAATCCGGATGTGCACAGCCAATGGGGTGTTTTTGATGCCTTTATCTCGCTGATGACGCCGCAGGGTTTTGCCAATCTCATGGGTACCATGTGGCCGCAGTTGATTGACGCCATGCCTTTCGGTATGGGGCCGATGATGAGGATTATGGGGAAAATTCCCGGCGCATTGAACTTAATGAAACCGATGTTTCCTGTTTTGTTTCCCATATTGCTGCCGATGATGCTGCCGAAAGTCATGCCGGTTATGCTCGAAAGAGTTGCCGCTCAAATCCCCATGCCGGATTATATGCGGGAACAGATGCCGGAGCTGATGCCTAAGGTGATGGACAACCTGATGCCGCATATGATTGGCGACGTTGTCCCTCTGGTCACGCAGCCGATGATTGACTATCTGAGAGGCAAGACGGGATAGACTTGCCGATGACGCTTTTTGGTCACCATTCTCTGTTTTGTCGCGCCGAGAAGGTGTCGGTTTTTTCTCCTTTGTGTCTCTTGATTCGTCCTTCGTCTTCCAGATAAAGCAGATGTGCGATGGCTTCGCCGACAGCAAACCATTTCTGGGCGACGGGGAATAGTTCCCAACTTTCGCAATCTATATCCCAGGTCATTCCCGCGGCAATATCATAAGCGCTCATTGTGTCTTTTCCTAAAACTTCAAGTACTTCATTGGCTCTGATTTCATGATGTTTTTTTAATTCGTCGATTCTTCCCGCAAGATCGGTAAAAAGATTGCGATGTCCTGGCAAAACCAGTTTGACGGGCAAATTCCTGATCTTTTCCATGCTTTCCAGATAATTTTTAAGGGAATTAACCTCATATGACCACGACTCGATATGCGGTGTTATATCGTAGAGAATGTGATCACCGGAAAAAAGTATTTGTTTTTCTTCTTCGTAGAGACATATATGACCTTCGGTGTGTCCGGGAGTAAGAAGGCATTTAAGGCGGTAGTTGCCGACCTGAATGATACTGCCGTTATCCAGCAGCGTAAATTCCGGGATTTTTTTCGGTCTGTATTTTAAACCGGGATGGCTTTCCACGGCTTTCATAAGTTCATCCAGTTGAAATCCGTTGTGCAGGGCATAATCCAGCATTGCCTGCCAGTCGATGTTTTCGTTGAATACCATGGAATCAATTCTGCTGATATAAACAGCGCTGGTATCTGCCGCCAATCTGGAGACTAATCCGGTGTGATCGGAGTGCATGTGAGTCAGCATGAAATCTGTTTTAGATAAATCGATGTTAAGAGCGCCCAGGCCTTTCTCCATAGCCTCAAAACAGACGCTGCGGTTAAAGCCTGTGTCGATAATCAGATTCCGGTCATCGGCCTTGATAACGTATGAATTAAGATCTTTTAAGGGGCTGTTGGGCAGCGGTATTATAATCCGGAACAGACCGGGCATTATTTCTTCCAAAATTAAAACTCCTTTAAAATTCAAATAATTATGCCTAGTTTATGATTAGCACGTTTAACTGTAAGAAACAAGCACTCACATGATTTTTTATAAAGGAAATATTAGCTTGACTTATTGCAAAGCAACATGTATTAAGCGCACCTCACAAAAGAGCTGGTTTACGGTGGATGCCCCATCTTGCAGAGATTCTAACAAGTGTGGGGTTTTCTGTTTTATATAAGAAATAGAAAAAAGGAAAAAGGTAATGAAAATAGAAGATCAGAAAATTCGCAATATCGGTATAAGCGCTCACATCGATTCAGGAAAGACCACGCTTACCGAAAGAATTCTTTATTATACAAAAAGAATTCACGCCATCCATGATGTCAAGGGAAAAGACGGTGTGGGGGCCACGATGGATTCCATGGAACTGGAAAAAGAGCGCGGCATTACGATAGCTTCGGCGGCTACGTATTGCGAATGGAAAGGTCATGAGGTAAACATAATAGATACTCCGGGGCATGTTGACTTTACCATAGAAGTGGAAAGATCGTTGCGCGTGCTGGATGGCGCTATTCTCGTTTTATGCTCTGTGGGCGGCGTCCAGTCGCAATCCATTACTGTCGATCGTCAAATGAAAAGATATAAGGTTCCGTGCATCGCTTTTATTAATAAATGCGATCGCAGCGGCGCAAATCCTTTTCGTGTAATCAGTCAGCTGAGAACAAAGCTGGGGCATAATGCCGTGGCAATGCAGATTCCCATCGGTCTGGAAAATGAAGCCGAAGGCGTCATTGATTTAGTCAGTATGAAAGCGCTTTATTTTGACGGTGATAACGGTGAGATTGTCCGTGAGGCTGAAATTCCGCAGAATCTTCTGGGAGAGGCTAAAGCAAAAAGAGAAGAATTGATTGATGCAGCATCGCTGTTTTCCGATGAATTAACAGATGCAATCCTCAATGAACGTGAAATAACTTCCGAATTAATTTACGCTGCGCTGCGCAAAGGCACATTGGAGAGAGAAATAACACCTGTTTATATGGGTTCAGCGTATAAAAATAAAGGTATACAGCCGTTGCTGGATGGCGTGAATTATCTTTTGCCCTGTCCTTCCGAGATAGAAAATGTGGCAATGGATATGAATAATAATGAGGAAACCGTAGTTTTGGATAGTGATCCCGAAAAACCGATTGTCGCTCTGGTCTTTAAACTGGAAGACGGTCAGTACGGACAATTAACTTATATCCGCGTTTATCAGGGAACATTGTCTAAGGGTTCAATTATTGTTAATATCCGCAACGGTAAAAAGGTTAAGGTTGGCCGTGTTGTGCGGATGCACGCAGAGCAAATGGAAGATGTCGAATACCTGAAAGCCGGATACATCGGCGCTTTATTCGGAATCGAATGTTCTTCGGGAGACACATTCACTTCTCCGGAAATAAATCTGACAATGATTTCGATGTATGTTCCCAAACCGGTTATATCGCTGGCGATCGTGCCCAAAGACAACAAATCACAGTTGGCGATGGCCAAGGCCTTAAACCGATTCTCTAAGGAAGATCCGACTTTTAAAACTTTTGTCGATGCCGAAACAACCGACACAATTATTGAAGGCATGGGTGAGTTGCATCTGGATATTTATGTGGAAAGAATGCGGCGTGAATACGGCGCTGATGTCACGACTGGAAAACCCCGTGTTGCTTATCGCGAAACGATTACGCAACGCGCCGATTTCAATTACACTCATAAGAAGCAGACAGGCGGCGCGGGTCAATTCGGCCGTATTGCCGGTTATCTTGAGCCGATCAGCGATGCCGAATTTATTTTTGAAAATAAAATTTTTGGAGGAGCAATTCCCACGCAATATATTTCCGCCTGCGAAAAAGGATTCAAGCAAAGTATGGCCAAGGGGCCGAAGCTGGAGTTTCCGATTACCGGCGTTAAGGTTGTCATCAATGACGGCGCATCGCACGCGGTGGATTCTTCCGATATGGCCTTTCAGGCGGCGGCTCGCGGCGCGTTCAAGGAAGCATATCTGCGGGCAAAGCCGGTTATTCATGAACCGATAATGAAAGTTGTTGTGGAAACTCCCGTGGAGTTTCAGGGTCCGGTAATGGGGCTTTTGAATCAGCGCCGCGGCATGATTATCGGTTCTCAGGATGAAGATGTCATGTGCGTGATTGAAGCGCAGGTGCCGCTGGCGGAAATGTTCGGTTTCTCAACAATCCTGAGGTCGGCCACGCAGGGCAAGGCGCAGTTCACGATGGAATTTGCCATTTACCGTCAGGTGCCGCAGTCAATCGCGGAAAAGATCGCGCTGGAAGCAGCTGAAAATAAAAAATCAGCCGCCTGAGTTAGCCAGATCCATAACTCTGAAAATAGAAAAAATGTTATTTATTTAACTTATAAGGATATTGTCATGATAAAAAAAGAAATGATTTACCGCAATCCACTTGTCAATCTCGGTTATGATAACGAAGATATTCTGCCCGTTGGAGGTTTCGGCGCGGTGCTGGCTCATGCCGGAGTAGGTAAAACGGCTCTGCTCGTCCAGCTTGCTTTGAATATAATGTTGCGCGAAAATTCTGTTTTGCATGTAAGCCTCAATGACGCAGTAAGCAAAATTGATGTCTGGTATCAGGAACTGTTTCATAATATAGCCGCAAATTTCGGTATTTCCGAAGTTAATGATTACTGGGATAAAATTCAGCCTTATCGTTTTATCATGACTTTCAAGGTGGAAGGTTTCAGCGCGCCCAGGCTGGAAGAGCGTTTGACCGATTTAATGGAGCAGAATATTTTCAAGCCGCACATTGTTATTATTGACGGATTCAAATTTGATGAAGCCGGACGCGGTCAGCTTGTTCAATTAAAAGAACTTGCGCGTAAATATTTTATGAGCATCTGGTTTACCGTCCATACGCATCGACATGAACCGCCCCAGGAAAACGGCTTACCACTTTCTTTCCTGCACGTGACGGATTTGTTCGATGTTATTGTCCAACTTTCGGCAAAAGGAGATGAGGTATACATTAAATCTCTTAAAGGACAGTCGGTGGATTCAAAACAGGAAAGCTTATTGCTCGATCCGGCAACCATGCTGATTAAGAACAGCAAATAGAGAAAAGCTGTATTCAATAAATTGTCACTTTGTAATGAGAATGAGGAAATCAACCCGGTCGGCCATTGTTACGTTGCATTCTGTAAATATTGATTCATATTGCTACAATTTGTTTTGTTTGTACCTTGTTTTAAGCTGCCTTAAATTCAGGATCTGAACCGCCCGATAAAATCATTTAAGAGGCGATCATACTACCTCTTTCTCATTGACTTATCGAACTCATTTCTCCTATAATCATAAATAAAAAGACAATGTAATAATTGATCAACGAGTAGAAATCTCTCAGGAATATTATGATTTCAAGACGTGATTTATTAGTAAAACTTACGAGACTGGCCGTAGCGGGCGGAGCGGCAGGTATTATTCTGTCCGATCCTTTCTGGCAGCAGTTATTGTCAAATGGCGATTCGGGACTTGCTTTCGGAGATACTTATTTAGATGAACTTATCCGTTTAGCTCCAAAGGCACGTTACTGGAAGCCTCTTGCGATAAAAGACAGCGGCTATCCGAAAGAGGAAACCATTGTCCGTTGTCTACTTTGCGCAAACGGTTGCGCTATTGTGAACGGTCAACGGGGAAGATGCAGGGCTCGTATTAATGTCAACGGAGAGCTGAGAAGCCTCGTCTACGGACGACCCGTATCCACTCATATTGACCCGATAGAAAAAAAACCGTTTTACAATTACCTGCCGGGGTCTGCCGCATTTTCTCTTGCCACAGCAGGATGTCCGCTCAGATGCAAGTTCTGTCAGAACTGGCAAATATCCCAGTCATCTCCGGAAGACAATCGTGTTTCTTTTACACAACCCGCCAGGATCGTCAATGCCGCGCAAACAAGCAGATCGCCGGTTATTGCCTTTACTTATAATGAACCGACAGTTTTTACGGAATATATGACCGACATTGCGCGTGAGGCTAAAAATCAGGGTATTCGCTCAGTATTGATAAGCTGCGGATTCATGAACGAGGCGCCTCTTGCGGAAATGTGCAATGTGCTTGACGCCATTAAGATAGACCTGAAAGGTTACAGCAATGATTTTTATCGAACTGTATGCGGAGCGGAATTGCAGCCGGTTCTCAGAAGCATCAAACAGATAGCAAAGAGCCGCGTTCATCTGGAAATTGTAAACCTGGTTGTGCCCACGTTAAATGATTCGGACAAGATGCTGCAGGGGCTGATAGACTGGATACTGGGAGAAGCCGGTCCGGATGTTCCTGTTCATTTCACCCGTTTTCACCCCGATTACCAGTTGCTGAATCTTCCACCCACGCCTGTGGCCACTCTGGAACGTGCCCGTAATATGGCCTTGAATAAAGGAATGCATTATCCTTATGTCGGCAATGTGCCGGACCATCCGGGAAATCACACTTACTGTCCGAACTGTAAAAAGATTGTAATAAAGCGGCAGGGATTTTTTATAACTGAGATGAATATAGAAAACGGCCGTTGTAAATTCTGCAAACGGAAAATTGCCGGTGTATGGGCATAAGAAAAGGTTTTAAAAAATGAAAATATTTAGATGGTGTCTTTTCTTGTTTGTTGCCGGTTCTTTTTTTGCCTCGGCATGCCAGGCGAATAAAGCGTCTGATACGGATATTCGGGAACCCGCTGTGGCAGGGAAATTCTATTCAGGATCGGCAATTCGTCTGAAACTTGCTGTCGAAAAATATCTTCAGGATGCGATTCCCGTCAAGGTAAAAAATCCCGTTGCAATAATCGTTCCGCATGCCGGATATATATATTCCGGACAGATTTGTGCCGACGGATTCAAGCAGGTCAGTAATCAGTCATATGATGTGATCGTCATTTTGGGAACAAAACATACAAACTCCGCTTTGCAGAATATTTCACTTTACCCCGGGGACGGCTTTCGCACTCCTCTGGGCAAGGTACTGGTGGAAAAGAATATTATCTCTTTACTTAAGAAGGCTGATCCGGTCGATTGTTTTCTGGATAAATCACTGCATGAGTCCGAACATTCAATTGAAGTGATTGTGCCTTTTATTCAGGTTCTCTTTCCCAAGGCGAAGATCGTTCCCGTTGTTGTCGGTTCACCAAATATGGAGATGTGTGTACGCTTCGGTCAGGTTCTGGCAAAGATTTTGAAAAACAAGAAGGCATTGATTGTCGCGAGTTCCGATCTGTCGCATTATCCGGCTGCTAAGGATGCAGAAATAGTAGACAGGGAAACTCTTTCTGCTGTTGCCGGGCTTGACCCAGCTGTTTTTCGTTCAACTGTAAAGGAGCACAGTGAAAGAAACATTGCCGAGCTTTTTACAAGCGCCTGCGGAGAGGCTCCGATAATTGCGGCAATGGCGGCAGCCAAATCTTTAGGCGCTGTTCGCGGAGAGGTCATTAGCTATGCTAATTCAGGAGATACATCCGTCGGTGAGAGCTCGCGTGTCGTCGGATACGGCGCGGTTGTGTTCACTGCGGACGGAGGAACAAAAATAACCATGGCCTCTAAACAAAAACATGATATTGCATCGGAAACGCTCAACTCATCAGACAAAAAGGCATCGCTTGCTTTTGCCAGAGAAACAATATCCAGATTGTTTTTGACGGATACTGTTCCGCTGGCAAGAAGTTTCAGCGCGAATCTTCAGCAACCGCGGGGAGCTTTTGTAACACTTAAGAAGAAAGGTGAACTGCGCGGTTGCATTGGCCGGATGATCGGTGATGAACCTCTGATAAAGACAATAGGCGCCATGGCGATTCAGGCGGCTTTTAACGACACGCGTTTTAATCCTTTAACCGCCGATGAATTGAAAGATATCGAAATAGAAATATCCGTGCTGACACCCATGAAGCAGGTAACCGGCGTATCCGATATAGTTATCGGAAGAGATGGCGTTTTGCTTAGCAAAAATGACCATCATGCTGTTTTTCTTCCTCAAGTGGCGCCGGAACAGGGTTGGAATCGTGAAGAAATGCTGGATAATCTTTGCCGTAAGGCCGGGCTGGAGACGGGATGCTGGAAAGAGAAAGCAAAATTTTCAACATTTCAGGCTTTAGTGTTCAGCGAATCCCAGTTCAAATAATCTCATGATAACTTACCTTTTAGCCATCGGATTGATTTCAATTCTGGGGCAGGTTGTCCTGCTTCGGGAATTGAATGTTTCATCCTATGGCATCGAATTGATTTACATCATTGCCATGGGAATATGGTTGTTCTGGACAGCAGCTGGCGCGGTCATCGGACGCCGGAGTAGCTCTCCATCGCTTAAACACATTGCAACGCTTTTTGTCGTTTTCGGAATCATTATTCCTCTGGATATTTTATTCATCCGTTCCAGCCGATTAATCTTTGGCGGCATACCCGGCGCATATCTTACTTTTTATCAGCAATTGATTGTTGTGGCAGTTTCCGTTTTTCCCGCGGGATTGTTATCCGGTCTCTTGTTTCAGTGGACCGCAAAGTCATACGTAACAACGGGCAAAACTCTGGCCTTTGCCTATGCTCTGGAAAGCGCGGGCGGATTATTAGGCGGATTGTTTTCCTCTCTGTTTATAATGTGGGGGGTTCGGAATTTTTCCATAGCTTTTGTGTGCGCTCTTGTCTCAATTACAACGCCCTTAATGGTTTTAAGAGGGGAATTCAAGGTGTCGCATTTGCGTCTGCTGGTAATTGTCTTAGCTTGTTTTTTTCTTGCGCTTTTTTGGAAGACATCATCTCTGGATCGCTGGATGACTATGCGGAATCATCCGAATCTTTTGGAAAGCAGTGATTCTCCCTATGGCAGAATTACCGTTACAAGGTTGTACAATCAAGTATCCGTTTTTGAAAATGACGCTCTTTCCTTTGATACGGAAGGAATCGAAGCCGAGTACTTCTGCCATTTAGCAGCCCTTCAGCACCCGAATCCGCAGGATGTGCTGATTCTGGGAGGCGGAAATGAAGGGGTCGTCAGAGAAATCGAGAAGTACAAGCCGAAGAGAATTGATTATGTAGAACTTAACCCCGTCATGTTGAACATGGTGACGCAATATCTTCCTGAAGACATCCGGAAGTCGCTGTGGGAACAAAACGTTCACATTATATTTGCTGATCCACGACAGTATCTAAAAAAAAGCGTCAAATACGATCTCATCCTTGTCGGTATGCCGGAGCCGGCATCGGGGCAGGCTAACCGTTTCTATACACGGGAATTCTTCCGGCAATGTTCAGAAAAACTGAAACCCGGAGGAATTCTTGGATTTAGACTTAAAACAGCTGAAAATCTATGGACAATGCCGTTGATCCGCCGCAGCGCCAGTATTTATAGTGCTTTGCGGGACGTTTTTCCCGAAGTGCTGTTCCTTCCGGGAGCAACAAGTGTTGTGACCGCATCCGGTGCGCCGCTGCCTCGCACACCGGAAATCATGTCCCGCCGGTTACATGATTTAAAGATAACGACAAGATTAATTTCGCAGGATTATATCCATTATCTTTTTACGAACGACAGATTTTTCGAAATCAGGAATTTGCTGTCCGGACAAAAAGCGATGCCAAATACAGATATCAGACCGGTTTGTTATCAGTACGCCTTTATAATCTGGCTGTCCAAGTTCTTTCCCGGGGTCGCTCTTGTCGACTTATCTTCAATTATAAATAAGGTTTTTTCCAACCGGGTGATATTATTGTTATGGATAGGGTTGTCTGTCATTTTTCTTTTGAGCCGTTTCCTGCCTGCACTGCGGCGTTCAATGCTGGTTGCCTCGGCAGGTTTAATGGGAATGGTTATGGAAACCATTCTCATACTTTATTATCAGATGAAACACGGGGTGCTCTATCAGGATATAGGACTGCTTCTGATGAGTTTTATGGCTGGTCTTGCTGCGGGTGCAGCGATCGTTAATAAGCGGATGATCAGGCGGGTTATCAATCGAACGCTTTCCCGCTGGTACGGTGTAGGTCTGCTCATCGGATTTTGTTTTTTGTGCGCGTTTACAGGAATGATAGTAGCGATGAGCCTTTCAGTCGGTCTGGCCGGCATTTCATGCCTTTTAGCGACAACAGGATTTTTAGTCGCCGCCATTTTTACCTATGCCAGTCTTTATGAAATTGAAGATCAAAAAAAAGTAATTTCACCGCTATACTCGGCTGACCTGATTGGCGGATGTTTTGGCTCTTTGTTGGCCAGTCTTATTCTGGTACCTCTGGCAGGCATGGATGTTACCACATGGGGAATGCTTTTGCTTGCCGCGTTTTCTATTCTGTTAGTATGATAAAAACGCAATCGTCGTTGAAGATGAAAGGCGTATTATAGGTATGCAGCTTTGTCCTGATTGCGTTTATGCGTTCAGGAAAACTCCGGGCTTTGGACAGGCGCGTTCATTCCATCGTTTAACAGAAATGGAGATGTCTAGAAGCAGACTTTATTTACCTGCTCATAATCGGTAATTCCCTGAAAGACTTTCATTATGCCGTCCATTCGGAGAGTTCTCATGCCTTCCTCAATCGCCAGATCCCGCAGATGATCGACATCAATGCTTTTCTTAATAGCCTCCTTGACTTTTTTTGTGCCTGTAAGCAATTCATGAAATGCGATACGTCCCTTGTATCCTGTGCCGCCGCACTTCTCGCAGCCGTTCTTTCTCATAAAGAAGAGTTCTGGAAGGTGGTAGGGCATCTTGTGAGCGGCGAACCATTCCTTGCCATAACCGAGGACAATATCTTCGTATTCTTCACGTTCCGGATGATAGGGTTTCTTACAATCACAGAGCTTGCGGGCCAGACGCTGGGCTATGATGCCAATCAATGCATCGGAAAAGTTATAAGGGTCCATTCCCATTTCTATGAGGCGGACAGCTGTTTCCGGCGCGCTATTGGTATGGAGAGTGCTGAAAACCAGATGTCCGGTCAGAGATGCCTCTATAGCAATTTTTGCAGTTTCCACGTCCCGCATCTCACCTATCATGATTACATCAGGGTCGGAGCGAAGAAAGGAGCGCAGTGCATCGGCAAAATTAAAGCCGATTTTAGGATGTACCTGTACCTGGCGCAGGCCCGGCTGGGTGATTTCTACCGGGTCTTCAGCAGTCCAAATCTTGCGGACAGGCTTATTGATGTGTCCAAGGGCAGAATGGAGGGTTGTGGTCTTTCCGGAGCCGGTCGGGCCGACGCAAAGGATGATTCCGTAAGGTTTCGTGATGAGCTCACTGAATTTTGTCAGATTTGTGCCGGAGAAACCCATAGCATCCAGGGGAAGAGGCTTGGAAGCGGCCAGAATTCGCAGAACCGCGTCCTCCTGATTGCCAACTGTGGGCGTGACCTCCAGGCGGTATTCAATTTTGCGGCCTTCGTACCGGAGCATGATCTTACCGCTTTGTGGTCTGCGCTTCTCTGAAATGTCCAATTCGGATAAGATTTTCAGTCTGGAGATAATAGCCAGTTTGTGTATGGATGGTATCTTGTGAGCGATAAAACATTCCCCATCAACCCGGTAACGGATTATGAACTGCTCATTTCCCATTCCCGGCTCAAAATGGATATCGGAAGCCCCTTTTTTATAGGCGTCTATCAGAACCTGATTGATAAATGTAATCATTTCGGAATCCGGTTCTACAATTACCGATTCCTCCTGCTCCTCCTCTACAGCAGAAGCCAGTACATTTTCCATTTTTTTCACCAGGGTGTCGACCGGTGAAGCATCATTAATATTATAAAATTTGTCTATAGCCTCCGCAATCTGAGCTTTTGTAGCTACGGCTAATTCGATATTGCGGTTAGTTATGAAACGCAGGCGATCGGTGATGGTGGGGTCAGTCGGGGTAGAAGTGGCCACTACAAGACGTTTACTGTTTGATTCTAAGGGAAACACCTTAAACCGGTTAACAATATCTTTAGACAGAATACTGAGCGTTTCGCGATCGGGAATTATCTGTTGCAGATCAACCATACGAAGACGGAATTTTGCGGCCAGTGCATTCAGAAGCTGCTCTTCGGTTATAAGACCCTTTTCAATGAGGATTTCGCCTATCTTCTTGGTTTTGTCCTTTTTCTGTATTTCGAGCGCAAATTCCACTTGCTCACGGCTTACCAACCCTGCAGAAATAAGGATATCACCGATCCGGACATGAGGGGGAATTTTACCTTCGTTAAGCCGGTCCTGCATGGTCTTTTCGATACTTTCCTGCTTCACATTGGCAGTTTCAGCTAATATTTCTCCGACTCTCCGGCTGCGAAGTTTTTGCTGTATGCTCAGGGCCTCTCCGACAGCTTCTTTACTTATTATACCTGCGTCTGAAAGGATGCGGCCGACCTGTTTTTTCTGAGAACGCATTTTAATGCCGCTGGAGATGAAGAATACATATCGCCATGATGTCCCTGCAACGGCGGGGACCGCGTAAAATCCATGGGAATATTTTCCTTTGATTTCGGCATGTACTTGGTAGATCATGTTGTCAAATGTTATTACTTCTTCCAGGTTATGATCAGACGGTACAATGTTGGCTGGGCAGGAACCGTTAAGAAAAAGAATCGCGCTGAGTTCATCAAAAAGAAAAGTATATCGCGTTTCAGCCTCAGCATTAGTTATTATGACTGTCAATTCAGTCTCTTCGCCGCTGAACGGACGGGAGAGACTTACCTCAAGCATCTGGCCGTCTTTAAAATGCAGAATTACATCATTCTTCATTGGTCGATCCTCTTTAATGTTAGCTGCTGAACGGTAACGGATTATTGGTCATTTCCTTCATCACAAAATATTTTGTAATATTAAATTGCATATTGTTTAGATAAAACAATCCAGGCACTCGGTTATCTTTAGCAATAGAATGATTAGTACAGACAGACTACTCCAGCCCAACCAACTTGAGTGCTTCTATTGCCTCCAGCCATGTGCCAATTGTGTAGTTATAGCCGGGTATGCCGATGTAGTTTGCATAGTAATTATTAACAAATTCAATTGCTTCCGCCATTTTGGATGGATCAAACTCAAATATGGATACAGCCTTAATTCCCTCTCCTAATTCGCTTTTGAAATAAGGTCCTTTTCTGTTCAGGAAAGGGGGTATCTCCATGAAACGTTTGCCCATCTCTTTTGAACTCTCCGTGGGAAAAGAAATCATTCCTATGATAACCATTTTCTACATCCTCCTTGCAGGCGGTGAATACCTGAATATATTTTATAGAAAATATGTATTCTACTTTAGAATGCAGACTCCCAAATATGCATAATAATCTCTTAAGAAACAAAAACGGGGACGTCCGATAACTCCTTTTTATTATGAATTCCGGAAAATTGATGGTTAAGTTAACGAGGAAACAGCGGTGTAATTTACATCTTATGATAATCTTTCAGGGAATGAATTGTCAATGGAAAAATTGCCGTATCTTGATCCATCTCTGGTATTGCGAAACCGTTTGCATGGTCTTGATGTTGGAAAGAGATTTATTGTTCTATTTAAAGTATCCTTTAAACAGATAATCCAAATCATCAACCATGCGCCTGTCTATCGACATGTTTACACTGTCGGCGAAAATATCAAGCACAACCAGAGCATTAAGATTAACATCTTTACTTTCTATAGTTCTAAGCCTTTTACAGAAGCTTTCGTTAACAGTGCGTATGTTCTCGTACGCGTCAGCCAGTTTATATAAATCCCAATCAGGCTTCTCTCCGTGCTGGTTTATACAATATTGAGCCAGCAGATACATGGAAATGGCGCGATATTTGGTTTCTTCTATTGTGGCAAAAGGCAGATGAAAACGCACCATAGGCTTTAATTTTTCCAGAATAGGACACCCGCTTGTGACCATATATATACCGATCAAAGAACTAACGCCGTGCTGCAAAGTCACTTTCTTAATATATTTTCTCTCCGGTGCGGTAACAATAACCTCTACCGGTTCGTAGGAAACGAAATTACCGAAGTAATCTATGATATCTATCATATTCACGGCTATGGGACAGAATTCGTATTGACGTTCATCCAAAGTACAATTGGGGCATTTAAAACAGTTGAGTTTTGTCCATTCGGGACAGATTTTATTTCCTGTGCGGATTAAATTCAGATTGACGCTGTCTAACTCAATGTTAAATTCTTTTTCTGTGCCATTTTTGAATATGAATTTATAATTGAATGTTATTTTGTCGGCGGAACTGCGATCAACATCATTCATACTTAAGTCCCCCCTATGCCTTACCTGCTTCTTGATCTTAAAGGTCAGTTATCGATTTTTGAGAAGACATTTCTTTTTTATAACTGAACTATAAGAAATGCTTTCCTGTATGTCAACGAAATCTTGGCTGTAAAATACAGCAGTGCGATGTAATTTGTATCATTTAACCGGAGGTAAAGGACGATAAAATGCGGCCCACGGATAGCTGGAATGTCGCATCTGCACTTCAAATTTAAAAAATCTTAAGTTATAGAAGAGGCTTTATGGGCATCATCTGATAAAGATGTACCTTGCTCCGTTTTCCAAATGAAACGTATTGATCAGGATTTTCATTCGCGGTGTTCCAACTGTTGCCCGGCGCCATATCGGTTTCGATAGAGGCTTCCACCGCGCGTGCCAGCTCTGCGTTATGGATGATAGTGCCGACTTCAGTATTCAGATTTTCAGAACGCGGATCAAAGTTGAACGTTCCGATATAGACGATCTGCGAATCGATCACCATCGTCTTTGCATGCAGTGAAAAGACAGGCGCTTTAGCAGTCGCCGGAAAATGCTGCATGAGACTGTTTTGTATATCTGGCTTTGGCTTATACTCGTAGATATGCAATCCCATCTTAAGTAATTGGTCACGCTGGCTTTTATACCCGCTGAAGGCCGGAAGATTATCGGTCGAGGCGAGGGAATTGGTATTAATGCGTACTGTAACACCGCGAGCGATGATCTGGCGGAAAACGTCTATTGCCTCATCCGACAGTACCAGATAGGGAGACTGGATAACAATGCGCTTTCGGGCGCTTAGTGCCAGGTGTGCGAGCGCCGATGTTGTCTTCCCCCCGCCGTCAAGGAATATGCGGTTGTCATTCTTGCCGGGACGGTCAGCGATGAACTCAACTTTATCCCAGATCATCTTCTGCGCCAGCCCGGCAAAACTTGAAGGTACGTCGGTGATGGCTGTCCTGACCTCCGGGGCAAAATTCTCCGGCGACTTCGCGTATTCGTGCAATTCGCGATAGATCTGACTGATTTCCTTGTCACCTACACGTACATTTTTCTGCATCAGGCCCCAGCCGTTGTAAATGTCCTCAACCCTGACACTAAGTTCGCTATTCCAGAAGCTTTCAAAACTCGTCTGAATTACCTTGACCGTTTCGCCGAGCAGCAGCACTTCACGGTCACGAAAGTTGTATTCATGATTGTAATCGAAATACTCGGCAGCCATGTTTCTCCCGCCGGTAATTGCGATTTTGCCGTCGACCACCAGAGTTTTGTTGTGCATGCGCTGGTTAACACCGCGGAAATTGGTCAACAGGTTCAACAAACGCTTTTGAAGTGGAACGCCAACAGATGTTTGGGGGTTATAGATGCGTATATCGATGTTCGGGTGCAGTGTGAGAGCAAGCAGAGACTTGTCCGGTGCGTCAATCAGCAGGTCATCCACGATTACTCGCACCCGTACTCCACGATCTGCCGCGCGTAACAATGCTTCAGCAGCAAGGATGCCGATATTGTCCGTACTCCAGATAAAGTACTGGACATCGATTGATTCTCTGGAGTTTTCTGCCAACCAGGCCCGCGCCAATAAAGCCTCGGCGCCGGTGTCCAGCACGTAAACTCCGCTCTTACCGGAATTTGCTGCGATTTGCGCATTAATGAACGCCATGGGCGTTTCATTTGCGGCAAGCGCGGTTGATGCGCATAAGGCAAATATCGCGAGTGATGTGATGACGGCCCAATTTACTGTTTTTTTCATTCTTTGTATTATTTCGATTTCTTACCACCGAGGTAACGTTGATATATAAATGAAACAAATATTAATGTTATTGCCAATCCTATAAAAGAAAATACACGGTATAGCTGACCAAGGGACCATAAATCTTTTATAAATACTTTCAAAGCAGTAATTACAAAAAGAGAAAGAGCGACCCATCTTACCTGAATAATTTCCCAGCGTATGCCTATAACAAGAAGGCCGATTGCATAAAGAAGCCAACTGATACTGTAAGCCAATTGTTGAGAAAGCCTTCCGTGTGTGTAAAAACTAAAAATACCGGAATCTGTGCCGGAATGAAATTTTCCGAAAACGGAGGCAACTTCGACATTCATAGTATAGAAACCGAACCCAATAAGTAAAATCGCCCACATATGCATTGGAAAAAAATCTCCGTTCCAGAGCCATTCATTAGGGAATCTTCTGAGCATGAGAATTGAAAGTCCTGCAATCATTGCAATAAAAATCGCTGTCGGTATGTTTATAACAGGTATGACAGCACCGAATTCGGAAGAATAAATGACAGGATAATAAATTGCTTTGATTAAACTTATTATAATAATAATTGCTCCGGCAAGACGAAAAGAATTGTGGAGACGCAAAGGCCAAAGGACAATGCAAAATCCGAAAATAAACCATGAAGCAATAAGCGCCAGTGTCATCCCGGATTTTTGCCGGAAGAATAAATCAAAAGGTGCGCCGTTATTGAATATGGTTGATGTTTGCACGGTTAAAGCCAAAAGACCCAACGCCAGTCCAATTGTTATGAAAAGTTGCTTCATGTCTTCGCCGTATAAATCATCCTTTGTTTGTGTAATTGCCAAATAAATCATAACGGCGATAGCAGGTATGAAAATTACAAGGGCAAGATTGAAGAAAGGTAGCATTCTTCCTATTTCCGTGTAGAAATAAAAAGGCAGCCAAAGCGTCATTAACGAACCTGAAATGACGATGAGTAGCCTGCTATGCCTAATCCTAAAGGTATTTTTGATGATGCGCGCCAAAGCGTGGCGCCGAAAAAGGTCCAGAGGAGCGCATAAGAAATGTATTGATTGATATCATTGTAAATGTTGATTTTAAATCCGCCTCCGACACCACCGAATATATCTGATACGATAAGATTCAAAAGAAAGAATCCCGTACCAATTGCAAACCATAGAAAGTATTGAGGCAATGAGAAATTCTCTGTCAGCTCTTCCTGCGGATAGTCCGCTAATTTAACGGATATACCTAAAGCCATGGTGCAAAGGGCAAAATTCAAAACAGCAAAGTTTAGAACAGGCATATCCTGGGGACCTTTAAGAAAACTGATATTATTGAAAAGAAGAAGCAGTCCGATTGGCGCCAGACAAAGGGAAACCCAACGCAAACCGGGATGCTCGATACGGCGATTGAGCAAAAGCAGGAGCATTGCTTCAAGCACCGCAGTTAAGCCAATCCATGCGGTATCGAACAGGAGTACAGGTGCCGTCGATATATAAAAAAGAAAAATACCTCCATGAAATGCAAGAATAGCGTTACGTACATCTTTCCCCTCGAGTCTGTGCAGTAAAATGGCAATAACAGGCAGTTTAAACGCTGCCATTCCAAGAGGAAGCCAACCGGCAATATTTCTTGTCCATAAAATGTCTGCCGCACGGATAATAAGGAGCGATTGAATAAGTTCAAAAACAGCCCAGGCATACCAGCCGATGTTCCATTCATCTTCCGGTCGAAAGATCAGCAGTGGAATTAAAAGAGACGCAAACCATAGAAAGGCGCTCCAGTATAAAAGTAATCCGAAATTATCAATTCCCATAGCTGTGTTCAATCCCCAGCTTAAAATAGTCAGGGTCATTGCCGTAAGCGCTGCGACAAGGGTTTCCTGAGATTTAATCCACCGGGATACGAATATGGCTATGGCAAAGAAACACAGAGCCGCGGCCATGGGGATATTCGGAGCGATCGTAAACTGACGCAACAGGACGAGCGCTAAAAGAATAAAAGGACAGAGTACAGGCAGTGCGCTGATCCATTTTGAAGAACTAATAAAATCAGGCGTTAAAATATTATCAATTTCTTTTTCACCGGTGAGAGGATTCCAGGCGGAAGACTTATTTAAAAATAACAAAGTGACAAAGCAAAGCAATGCTCCGGCAATCAGAATAAAGAGATAAAAATCGTTGCCAATAGAATGAACAGGTGTTTTTAAAACCCATTGAATGCCGCTTGCCAGCAGCAACAGGCACAGGGCAATGACCGATAGAATGCTTCCTGCAATAAGACTGATAAATATGCCAACAACGCTTAGTCCAAGGAGAACTGGCCAGAAAAGGAATGATGTTGCGTCGCTTTTTAGAAATATGGTGAAACCGATCGCGACTAAAGCAGCAGGAAAAATTTTCAGCCATTGTAAGCTATCCGGTTCAATGCCATGTTTTTTAACCACAAATATTGGTCCCATTGAGGCGATTAATCCATATATAAAAAACAGTATCATTTCCCATGAAGGCCTGCTTAGATCGAAATTAAAATAAGACCAAAAAGCGATAATCAGAAAACCGGCGATATTATAAAAGGTAAATCCGACACTCCATGACTTTTCCTGAAAAGAAATAATCAGTCCCAAAAGAGTAGCAGTACTGACAAGCAAAAGAGTCAGCCATGAGACCGGTATTTTAATATCGATAAAAAAGATGGCCAGAGCAAAAATGCTTAAGAAAAGCATGCGTACGGATGTGACAAGTGATTGATTTCCCGGATTCTGTCCCCGATATATAGAGAAAAACAAACTGAAAATTGTAAGATTGGCAATTGCAATAATAGCGATAAGATCATTTCCCGCCTGTGGTTTTGTGGCCCAGGCACTTGCCGACAGTGTAAGAAGGGTGCCGATTGTAACCAAAACAGTTAACGGATACCATCCGGTTCTGCGAATGACTTCAAAGAGGCCAACGTTTGCCAAAGAAAGATAAATGAAAAGGCCAATCAGATTTGGATGACCTGTTTGAATAAGCAATGGTGTGGCATATGCTCCAATGGCGCCAAGAACGGAAATAAATCTGCCATTGAGAAAAACAGCAAGAGCGAAAGCTGCGGCAGAGATCATGGCAAATGAAGCAAATCCGGCCATTTTGGGAATAAAACCGTAATAAACTGATGCGGTAAAAGAAACAGCGTATAAAACCGCTACACCACCGGCGGCCATTGTGTGAACCGTCGTATTATATCGGTCTCGATCAATGAATAGAGAAGATGTGATCATCATCAGGCCGATCAGCGCGCCGATAATTAATCTGATTTCCGGCGGAATAATATTGTTGTCAATGGAGTATTTTACAAATAATATAGCCCCTATAAATAAAGCGAAACCTCCCAGCCAGGCAAACAGCTTGATTCCGGTAAATTGTTCCCAATCTACATTATTTTTAAATTCCTGCCACTTTATCTCCATAGAAGAAGGTTGCGAAGGTTCAAATTCAAATACCTGTTTTGTCTTCTTTTCTTTTTCTGATTCCAGGGTTGAAATATTATGTGCTGAGCTGTCTGTTTGTTGTTGTAGTGATGAGGGAATAATATCTGGCTTTGGAACTGTTTCCGCAGACATGGGCGGTACTGCAGAAGCCGGAGGAACTGCAGAAACGGGAGGGATATTTACCGGCTGTTGAACATAACTTGATTGAGTAAAAGTAGATTTTATTTCTTCTGCAACAGCAGCGGAATTGGATTGAAGCGCTGATGGTTGCTTCAAGTTTTCTTTAACTGCCTCATGAGTGGCAAAACGTTTTTTCAGCGATGCCAGATCTTTTTCCAATGAGTCTAATTTTTCTGAAAGTTCTTTAAAACGAAAATGCCAGATGATTAAAAAGATAACTAATACCAAAACAATAAAGGTCATAATGATTTCTCCACGAAAAAATTATTTTCCCAAACAATCTGATCCGACTGTGTCGCGTCATTTATTAGTTTCGTCTGTTAATATTTAATCTCTTTTAATCAGAATTAGATATTCGTATTTATAAAGATCATAAACAAACTGCCGGATAATTTCCTGTTCATCATTAAACGGCGTTACGAGCCTGAGGGCGGTCTTTACTTTGTCGTTAAAATTCAGTGGAAGAAAATCGGCGAAAGCTCCGCGGCGCGTTTCGTAATTTAACGTTTCAGCAATTTTCTGCAAGTAGGAAAATTTAATTGTATATTCTTTATGGCCTTTCAGAGAAATCATTTCCGGAGAACCGGAAGACTGAAAAGATATATAAGGTTTCATTTGTTCTGGAACAACAGCTTCGCAACTATGTTCGCTTAAATAAATATATTTGATTCCGGCTAAACAGAGTTTTTCCGCTATTTCCATGGCGCCGATATTGATGTGTTCATTTTCATTTAATCCCAGCGGTAAATCATATTCTTTATTCAGATAATTAAATCTTTCCAGAACATTGTTAATATTACTGTCGGAATTATTTTTCTTCTCCTGATGGGTTACAAGCGTTGGCAGGTCGCCCATATTTTCATTCATGATAGCTAAATCAAAGCCGGATAATGCTTTTGAAGGAACCGCCAGAATATCGGCAAGTTCGAAATCAACATAAAATGATCGTAGAATCTCTTTTTGTTTAGCCAGAAGATAAGGAGAAATATCTACCATCTTTACCCGCAGGTTATTGTTTATGTTAAGAAAATCGCGCGTTAAATAACCCATGCCGCCGCCTATTTCCAGAATGTTTCGGATTTTATCAAAGGAAATTATTTCGCTTAGAAAATTATAAAGATGCTGACCGAAGGAAAATGGAGATGCAAGTATCCGGCGACAGGGACTGTTGACCGGTTCCAGGGCATTGCAGACGGTTAGTTCCCATCCCAGAGAATTTAATTCGTGCTGATGATAATCCGCAGTTGAATTAATAAAATATTTCATAATTGACGTAAATAATATTATTTTTATCCTTGTTACCATATTTTGAAAATTATGCTATTAAATTTAATCATTTTAAAACAAATCGAGTAATTGAGAATGAAGCTTTTTGTCAGCAATAAACTGGAAGTTCTCGCGGCAAGGTTGGCGGAAAAATTAAAATCGCCTCTGCGTCTGCCGCTCGCTACTGAAACGATAATCGTCCAAAGCAAAGGCATGGAAAAATGGCTGTTCATGGAATTAGCAAAAAATCTGGGTATTTGCGCAAATTGCCGTTTCCCTTTTCCGCATAATTTTGTTGAAGAAGTCTTTAGCGCGTTTATACCGGAATACAAGCCCGATTTGTTCTATGAAGAGGATGTCCTTGCCTGGAAGATAATGGAAATATTGCCCGGCCTGTGTGGCAAAAATGATTTTGCCGCCGTGCATAATTATTTGGGAGAAAAACCGGATCAGTTAAAACTCTATCAGCTTTCAAGACGGATTGCCAATCTCTATGATCAATATACGATTTTTCGCCCGGAAATGATTCTGGCCTGGGAAGAGGGGAAGATCAATCGACAGGAGGAATGGCAGGCGCGGCTCTGGTTGAAAATTAACGAAAACCGTAGCAAAATGCACAAGGCGAGATTACAGCATTTATTTGTCCAAAAAGTCAAAAAAACGCCACTGCCCGATTTTGTTTTGCCGGAGCGGATAACAATATTCGGTATTTCCTATTTGCCGGTTTATTATTTGAAAATATTTAATGAACTTTCCCGATATGTGGAAGTTAATTTATTTTATTTGAATCCTTCCCGGGAATTCTGGGCGGATATAAAATCGGAGCGGGAAATAAGCCGGATTATGCGGCAGGCGCCACCGTCCGGTAAAAATATGGAAGAAGAATTGTTTCATCTGGATGAAGGCAATTCCCTTCTGGCTTCAATGGGAACAGCCGGACGTGATTTCTTCCGCCTGACTGCCAATCTATCCGACCAAAGCGAAGATTTGTTTGTAGAACCTGCAGCTGAAAATATCCTTACGGCCATTCAATCAGATATTTATTTTCTGCATGACCGGGGGAAGGATAGCTATCCCCGGTCGATGGTTGCCGAAGATGACAAATCAATCCAGATTCATTCCTGTAATAGTCCGCTTAGGGAGGTTGAAGCCCTGCACGATACGCTTCTTTCACTGTTTGAAGAAAACAGCAAACTATTGCCTAAGGATATTCTGGTTATGGCTCCGTCAATCGAAGAATATACACCTTATATCGAAGCGGTGTTTGGATCACGTGTGCCCTCAATTCCCTATACTATTGCCGATCATGGCATTTCTTCCGCCAGTGTTATATTCAAAGATTTTTTTGCGCTTTTGGGTATAGGCTCGAGCCGTTTTACCGTGGCGGAGGTTTTATCTCTTTTGGAAAATCCGGCTGTCAGAGCGAAATTCGGTATCTGCAATTATGATTTAAATTTAATTCGTTACTGGGTGGAGGAAACAAATATCAGATGGGGTCTGGACGGTGCTCACCGTAAGGAGTATGGCCTGCCGGAATTTGATCAGAACACATGGAGCGCGGGGCTTGGCAGGATTAAGCTTGGCTATGCCATGGCCGGTCAGAATAAAAAATTATTCGACGGTATTCTTCCTTATGATAAAATTGAAGGAGAACAAACAGGGCTGTTCGGCAGATTTCTCGATTTCTTTGAGTCCCTGATCAGAACTAAAAAAATATTGAATACCGGAAGAAACCCTGGCGCCTGGGCTGTAGTTCTGAAAAATATTGTTGATGATTATTTTGATTCCGGCGAAGATTATCAGCAGGATATATTTATACTGAATAATGTTTTGCTGAAGCTTCAGAATGAACAAAAATATTTATCCGGCGAAGAAAACATAGAGTTGGGTGTCGTCAAACATTATCTGGAAACTAATCTGGATAAAGATTCTGGTTCATCCAGATTTCTGGCAGGTTCAGTAACATTTTGCGCTCTTCTGCCGATGCGCAGCATTCCGTTTGCGGTTATTGCACTTATCGGCATGAATAACGATGCCTACCCCCGGCAGGATAGGAAGACGGGATTTGATCTGATGGAGTCGAAAAAAAGAATCGGCGACAAATCTCTGCGTAATGATGACCGGTATTTGTTTCTTGAAGCTATTTTATCAGCGAGAAACAATCTTATTGTCAGTTATGTCGGACGGGATATGCAGGATAATTCGGCTGTTCTGCCATCGGTTTTGGTCAGTGAGCTTACAGATTATATCGATAAGGGGTTTTATACGGATACTGGTGTTTCCGCAGCTACGAACCTGACCCGATTACATCATTTGCATGCTTTTCATCCGGATTATTATCAGGGAGATAATAAATTATTTACTTATTCACAGGAAAGTTATTCCGCCGCGGCGATAAATAATAATCAAAGCGAAGAGCCGCGTTTCTGCGCTGATACTCCCGTAAATTCAGATACAGCCGAAAAAATAATAACTATCGGCGACTTAAATAATTTTTATAAAAAACCTGTAAAATATTATCTGGAAAAAAGATTATTGCTTAAACTGCCGCAGGACGGCGAGGCGGATGATAATTCCGAACCTTTTGACATAGATAATTTGCAGGCTTATCAGATCAAAGAGGAATTGATCGCGGCGACAGATGAATCGGCTGTAGAAAATATATTTCAGATTAAACGGGCGCAGGGATCTTTGCCTGTAGGTGCTGCCGGTGATTATTATTTTCAGTTGGAAAGAAAGAATGCGAATGCTTTTGTCAAAAGATATGCGTCTTTTTTTAATGATAAAAAAATGTGTCCGCTGGAAATCGATGTCGTTATAGGCGGATATCGTATTGTCGGGACAATTGATGATATCTATCCTCGGTATTTACTGGGATGCCGCCCTGCAAAGATTAAGTCAAACGACTATTTAAAAATTTGGGTTAGTTATCTTCTTTTAAATCACATAAAAGCAAAGGATTATCCCCGTACGGCAATAGTTATCGGCGAAGACGCGGCATTTCAGTTTCAGGAAATGGAAAATTCCGGGGCTATACTCAATGATCTGGTGGATTTGTTTATTCAGGGACAAACGCGGCCGCTGAAATTATTTCCGAAGTCTTCCTTTGCTTATGCCGAAACTATATACAAAGGACAGACAGAGGATGAAGCTTTGCAAAAAGCGAAGGTTGCATGGCTGGGAGATAATTTTGGGCGGGCAGGGGAGGCCGATGAAGTCGAAAATATAATATGTTTTGGACGAAACATTCCATTGGATGAAGACTTTATGAAAAACGCCGCGCGGATTTTCAAGGTGCTTTTTGAGCATCGGGAGAAATTGGAATCAGGAGAGGAGCGCTAGATGCAGCCGTTTAATTTATCAAAATGTCCTCTAAACGGTGTGAATCTGATTGAAGCCAGCGCGGGAACAGGCAAGACCCATGCTCTGGCGGGGCTTTATTTGCGTCTGATTATTGAAAATAAATTAACGCCGCAGCAGATACTGGTTATTACTTTTACGAACGCGGCGACAGCGGAACTTAAAGGCCGTATCCGTAAAATGCTGAATTCGGCAAGGCAGGCGTTTCAGGCAGGCGATACGGATGATGAATTGTTTCAAAGTTTACTGGAAATATATTCTGACGAACAACAGAGGCAATCTGTTCTGCGTCAACTAACGAGAGTCCTTGCTGATTATGATGAAACTGCAATTTACACGATTCACGGTTTCTGCGACCGCATTTTAAGAGAAAACGCTTTTGAAAGCGGCATGATGTTTGACGCTGAAATAATATCCAACCAGCAGCACATTGAAGAAGAATTTGCCGCTGATTACTGGCGTTGTAATTTTTATGAAAATCATCCTTTGATAATTAAATATGCTCTTGATCGCGGATTCCATAAGGGGAAATTATTGAAGATGATAAGAGAAGCCGCAGCAAAGCCGGATTTACGGATAATCCCTGATTTGACTCCGCTAAATATTGGTGATCTGAAAGCTGATTACAAGAATTTCCTGGAAACATTCAACGCTTTTCGGCAGGTCTGGAAAAATCAAAGGGAAGAAATAGTTGCTTTACTCAAAAGTGATGCCTTAAAAAAGAACTCTTACGGGAGACATGTAGAAAAAATTGCGTTTGAAACTGATAATATTATTATACTGGAAGAACCTTCTGTGCCGTTGCCTTCAATTCTGGATAAACTGACCGGTGAAAAAATTAATAGGGAAACAAAAAAAGAATCAACGCCTCCTGAACATAAGGTTTTCGTGATATGCGACGATTTATTCAGACAGTCGGCGGCCATAGAGAAAAGACTGAATAATCACCTGCTTTATTTACAAAAAGAATTCCTGGAAAAGCTAAATAATGAATTGCCTAAAATTAAACAGGAGAAAAACGTTCTTTATTATGACGATTTGCTGCTTCAGGCGAGAAATGCGCTTACAGGCGATGCCGGCCTTAAACTTGCCGAAGTTCTTCGCAGCAAATATAAAGCCGTTCTGGTTGATGAATTTCAGGATACCGATCCGATTCAGTTCGCAATTTTAGAGTCTGTCTTCATCAAAGATAAAAAAGAGACAGGTCCGCCGGTGTTTTATATCGGTGATCCCAAGCAGGCCATCTACAGCTTCCGCGGCGCAGATGTTTTTGCTTACTTAAAAGCTGTCAGACAGGCCTCGCGTAAATACACGATGATGAATAACTGGCGTTCGGAAGA
>Ga0153915_10000756_pt1 | contig 29770 bp, 27 predicted proteins | sample Opewatmetagenome_2_FD_107003 | JGI IMG/M metagenome (GOLD analysis project Ga0153915, IMG submission 107003) | Freshwater wetland microbial communities from Ohio, USA - Open water 3 Core 3 Depth 3 metaG | ecosystem: Environmental > Aquatic > Freshwater > Wetlands | place: USA: Ohio, Lake Erie...
CATATCGGCCACCTTGACCATATGCTGCGCCGGGTTTCAGGAAATGACGCTGAATTTGTGAAAAAATTGGCGGATAAGCTAAAGATCCCGATCACCTGCAAGATGGTTGACATAAGCTCAATGCATCAAAAAGGTTCGCTGGAAGAGATCGCGCGCAAAGAACGGTTAAAGTTCCTCATCAGTTTGGCTAAAAAGATCGGCGCGGATTCAATCGCCCTGGGGCATAACTTAGATGACCAGGCTGAGACGGTGCTGATGCGTATTTTGCGGGGTACCGGCCTTTATGGGCTGGGAGGGATATTACCTAAAAGAAAGATCAATGGGGTTTATTTTGTGAGGCCCTTACTGGAAACGCAAAGAAAGGATATCCAGGCATACCTTTCGGCCAGGTCGATCAGCGCGCGTACGGACGCTTCAAACTTTGAGGAAAAGTATTTCAGAAATAAGATACGCCATAAGCTCATCCCGTTTTTGGAGAAATTCTTTAATCGTTCGATCAAGGTTTCATTGGCGCGCCTTGCGCAAAGCTCAAGCCTGGATTATGATTTTCTGGAAGGCGCTGCCGAGCGTTCCTTAAAAGGGTCAGGTTCAGCGCTTACTTTTAAAAAACTATCCGCGGCGCATCCGGCATTAAGAAGAATGATGATCCGAAAGAAGTTATCCGGCCTGCAGGAAGGTATGCGCAGGATAACTTATCAGCATATGCTTGAGACAGAAGACATGCTGCTTAACCAGCCGTGTGGTTCGGTGGTCAGCCTGCCGAAAGGTATCCGTATCAAAAAGACCAAAAACAGCCTGCGCTTTAACCGTCGCTAACCTTATAAATTACTTGATTTTACAGCAATCCGCCTATATAATATTTATCTCAATCAAATAAATTCTAAAAAGGAAAATAAAATGGCTAATCCCGCTTCTCCAAAAAAGAAAAATAATCTTAAGAATAATCCTATCAAGCGTTTTCCTATCGGTTGGATCTTTGCTTTTATCGTTTTTGTGCTTTTGATCAACGCTTTCAACATCCCAATAAGTGGTATCCCAAAAGAGATATCTTACAGCAGTTTCTATAAAACCCTCAAGGATGACCCTGCCAGGATAAAATCCCTCACAAAAACAGAAACTGTGCTGCAGGGTGATTTTACCGACGGGTCAAAATTCTTCGTGAACATCCCGGATAATGATACGGAACTGCTTAGCCTTATCCGTCAGAACCTGAAGAATTTTGAGGTCAAGCCCGCGCGTACCTTCTGGCTATCTTTATTGTTTAATCTGGGGCCGATACTTTTACTGATCTTTTTCTGGTGGATGATGGCGGCGCGCGGCGAACAGTTAGGGAAAAGCGTGATGTCTTTCGGTAAGATCAAGCCTAAGATACAGGGGGAAACAGAGAAAACCACCTTTAATGATGTTGCCGGAGTTGATGAGGCTAAGGAAGAGCTGAAAGAAGTGATCGATTTCTTAACTGACCCCAAAAAATTCCAGAAACTCGGAGGCAAGATCCCCAAGGGCGTACTTCTGGTCGGCCCACCGGGATGCGGTAAAACTTTGATCGCCCGCGCGGTAGCTGGCGAGGCGGGAGTGCCTTTTTTCAGTATGTCCGGTTCGGATTTCGTGGAGATGTTCGTCGGCGTGGGCGCCAGCCGCGTGCGTGACCTTTTTGAGCAGGGCAGGAAAGCCGGTAAGGTTTCCGGAAAAGGCGCGATCATCTTTATTGATGAAATTGACGCCGTAGGACGCTTACGTTTTTCCGGTATTGGCGGCGGCCACGACGAAAGGGAGCAGACATTGAACCAGCTTTTGGTGGAGATGGATGGTTTTGACTCCCAGCAGGGTTTGATCATGATCGCTGCGACTAACCGTCCGGATACGCTGGATCCCGCTTTAATGCGGCCGGGAAGGTTTGACCGTAATATCATTATAAACTTGCCGGATATTAAGGGCAGAGAAGAAATACTGAAGGTGCACACGCGTAAGATAAAACTGGCGCCTTCAGTGGACCTAAGGTCTGTAGCCAGCCAGACGCCCGGTTTTTCCGGAGCTGACCTGGCTAATCTTTGTAATGAAGCGGCATTGATGGCTGCCAGGGGTAGCAAGGAATCTGTGGAAGAGATCGATTTTGATAAATCTGTTGAACGGGTGCTGATGGGCCCGGAAAAAAAGAGCCATATCATTTCCAAGAAGGAAAAAGAGATCACCGCGTTGCATGAGTCAGGCCACGCGCTTTTGTCTTTGCTTCTTCCGGAAGTAAACCCCTTAAAGAAAGTTTCGATCATCCCGCGCGGCTTAGCCGGCGGCTATACTTTTACGCCTCCCTTGGAAGACAGGCATTACTGGACCAAAAAAGAGCTGCTTGCTGAGATCACCATGATCCTCGGCGGAAGGGCCTCGGAGGAAGTCAACCTTAATGAGGTTACTACTGGCGCGCAAAACGACCTGGAAGTAGCTACTGGTATGGCCAGGCGCATGGTAACGCAGTTTGGCATGTCGGAGAAACTGGGCAATATTACTTTAGGCAGAAGGGAAGGCCTGGTTTTTCTGGGCAGGGATATTATGGAAGAAAAAAATTACAGCGAGGAAACCGCCCGGATCATCGATGAAGAAGTCAAAGCGATCGTATCTTCTGCATATACTCAGTCAGTAAAATTGCTTAAAGATAACCTGGATAAACTGAAGCTGCTTTCCAATACCCTTATTGAAAAAGAAGTTTTAAGCGGAGAGGAAGTTAAAAAGCTGCTTGGTATTCAGAAATCAGACCTGGTTTAACTGTTGAAATGCGCATACTTAAAATAAACGCAAAAAAAGAAGCTGAATCGATAATGCGCAAGATCGGGGTTGACCCGTATGGTATTAAGATAATGCTTCCTAAAGCCATCTCTTGCGCTATCCTGCTTAAAGATGTTTCCAGCATTTCGGCGAATATACTGAAGCAGGAGATGCTTTCATTAGGCGGCGACGTTGCGGTTGCCAGAGGCGTATTAATCGGTAAGCTTAAGCGTTCAAGCTGTTTGGTTTTAGGTACTCTTTCGCAACTTGGTTGCCTGGCGGAAAAATTAAAAGTGCAGCCTTTTGGCCTCAAAGAACAGGCGGAGCTGTTAAAAGAATCGATCAACTGTTATCAGAAAGATAAATTTACCCTACAGCTTGGCCGATTCAAGCTTGGACTGGGACAGAGGACCAGGATCATGGCGATCATGAACCTGACGCCTGATTCTTTTAGCGGGGACGGCTTGTATCGCTTATTAACTAAAAAGGACCTGCCCGCTATCCTGGATATCGCTGAAAAGCTAGTCGCTGAAGGCGCTGATATCCTGGACTTAGGCGGCGAATCAACCAGGCCAGGGGCAACTTATCTAACAGCAAAAGAAGAGATCAGCAGGGTCAAGCCGGTGATCAAGTTCCTGGCGAAAAAAATCAAAGTGCCGATTTCCGTGGATACATATAAACCGGAAGTAGCTCACACCGCGCTTAGCGAAGGAGCTCTTTTAGTCAACGATATATCGGGCTTACGTTCTGCGGAAATGCGCCGCGTTGTAAAAACAGCTAACGCTGCGGTAGTGATCATGCATATGCGTGGAGCTTCCCCGAAAGTTATGCAAAAAAATATAAATTACCGTTGTTTCATGGATGAGGTTATCCTGGAATTATCCCTGGCGGTAAAAAAAGCGGAAGAAGACGGGATAGGCCCGGAAAAGATCATCCTTGATCCCGGGATCGGTTTCGGTAAATTGGCCGGGCATAACCTGGAAATGTTGAATCATCTGGATGAACTTAAAATACTGGGAAAGCCGGTAATGGTAGGTGTTTCGCGCAAGGCGTTCATCAGGAAAATTGTTGGCGATCAGCCTGCCGCGCTTATTTCAGGGACACTCTCTGCAAGCGTCCTGGTTTCTTTAAAAGGCGCGCAGATCATCAGGGTGCATGATGTGAAGGCGGCCAATGACGGGCTTAAGGTATCCGACGCAATAAGGAAAAATCAATATGCATAATATATTATTATACTGGAGAGCGATCACTGAAATCGTTATTCTCTGGCTGGTTATCTACCAGATCATGCTCTTTTTTGAAGGCACGCGTGGCAGCCAGGTTTTGCGCGGTATCATTATGTTGTTTTTGGCGTTCTTTATTTTTCAGAAATTCAATTTTACGGTGTTAGATTGGCTGCTGCAGCAGCTCTTTGGTATCTCGGTCATCGTGCTGTTAGTGATTTTCCATCCTGAAATAAGGCAGGGCCTGGCGAAATTAGGCAAGCGGCGTATTTTCAGCGTAAACCTAAAAGAAGAGGAATTAGACAGGGTGCTTAATGAGATCGCCGAGGCAAGCGAAAACCTTTCGCGCAATAAGATTGGCGCGCTGATCGTCATTGAAAGGCATGACCCGCTGGTCTCATACCTTCAGAGCGGCGTGAATATAGACGCGGATGTGCGTTCAGAGCTGATCCAGGCGGTGTTCACGCCGAATAACCCTTTACATGACGGAGCGATCATCCTGCAGCATAACCGGATCACCGCCGCAGGGTGTATTTTACCGCTTACGGATAAGCAGGAGATCAGCCGCCTTTTTGGAACGCGCCACCGTGCGGCGATAGGTTTAAGCGAAGAAACCGACGCGATCATTATTGTTGTTTCTGAGGAGCGCCAGGATATCTCGCTGGTTTATAAAGGCAGGTTGCACAAGGACCTGGGCCAGGAAGAACTGAAGATTAGGTTAAAGGAGATCATTAAGATCAAATGACGATAAATAAGACCGGTGTGGTTAAACGCGTAATCCACTTATTCACCTATCATCCCTGGTTAAAACTTATTGCCCTTGCATTGGCGATAATTGTCTGGTTTTACGTCAGGGGCGAACAGGCCCAGCCATAATATTATGATCAAATTAGGCGTAAATATCGACCATGTGGCTACTTTGCGGCAGCAGCGTAAAGGTAATGATCCAAGCCCTGTTCAGGCGGCTTTGGTTTGCCAGATCGCCGGCGCGGACAGTATTGTCGCCCATTTACGCGAGGATCGGCGGCATATCCAGGACGCCGATCTTTTATTATTGAGGAAACAGCTGAAGGTCAACCTGAATATGGAGATGTCTTTAGCCGCTGATATCGTGGATTTTGCTTTGAAACTTAAACCTTTTCAGGTAACGCTTGTCCCGGAAAAAAGGGCGGAGCTTACCACTGAAGGCGGATTGAATGTTGCGGCTAACTTCAACAGGATTCGTTCCGCTTTAGCTAAATTTCAGAATAAGGGGATTGAGGCGAGTTTATTTATTGATCCGGATATCCGGCAGATCAGCTCAGCGGTTAAAGCCGGGGCACGGATCATAGAGATACATACCGGCCGTTACGCGGACGCAAAGTCAAAACGCGGTGAAGATAAAGCTTTTGAGCAGGTTAAACGGGCTGTTTTGTTTGCCAGAGAAAACGGCCTTATAGTCAACGCCGGACACGGCCTGGATTATCTTAACGTCCGCAGGATAGCTAAAATACCGGGGATCAACGAATTAAATATCGGTTATGCGATTATTTGCCGGGCGTTATCCGTGGGCCTTGGCCAGGCGGTCAGGCAAATGAAAGGTTTGGTTAAGCGATGATCGTCGGAACAGGCGTTGATATCACAGAGGTTAACCGTATACGCAAAGCGGTGGAAAAATGGGGTGATGATTTTTTGCTTCGCGTATTCACTAAAGAAGAGATCAAGAATGCCAAAACCAAGACATCTTTCTTCCAGCATTTAGCCGGCAGGTTTGCTGCCAAGGAAGCTATTTTTAAGGCAGCCGGTGATAACCAGCTTTCCTGGCAGGATATCCAGATATCCAACGATACGGTAGGAAAACCCGTTTGTTTGTTTTTAAACGGCCGGGGCAGGAAATTTATCGTGCACTTATCAATTTCTCATGTAAAGACCTATGCGGTTGCCAGCGCGATTATTACACAGAAAGATTAACGCGGATAAACAGGAGTTCGGCCATGTTTTTATCCTTGCCGGCTCATTAAGTTTATCCGGCGCCGCCATATTGGCTTGCCGCGCTGCGTTGCGCGCCGGAGCGGGGCTGGTTACCTTAGGAGCGCCTAAGGGTTTAAGCACGGCGATCACCAAAAATAAACCCGCGGAAGTAATGTTTTTGCCTTTGGCCCAAACAAGAAATGGGTGCGTAAGTTATAGCGCTTACGCTAAAATTTCGGAGTTTTTAAAGCGGGCACAAGTATTGTTGATCGGCCCGGGTTTAGGAAGGGACCCCTCAACGCAGAAATTGATCCGCAAAATCGTAGGAAACCAGGCTATAAATATGGTTATTGACGCTGACGGCCTGAACGCTTTGGCAAAACATACGCAACTACTTAAGATCAATAAGTTTAAAGGCAAGCGGCAGATCATTATCACGCCTCACGCCAGGGAGATGTCCAGGTTAATAAACAGCACAACTGATCAAGTGCAAAAAAGAAGAAAAGAGGTTGCGAAAAAGTTCGCTCAATATTATAATATTACGATTATCCTTAAAGGCCATGAAAGTTTGGTCGTTGGCAGTTTAGGGGAGTTTTATCTTAATCATACCGGTAATCCCGGTATGGCAACAGCGGGCAGCGGTGATGTGCTGGCGGGGATAGTCAGCGCATTTTTAGGACAGGGATTAACTACTTTTCAGTCAGCTAAATACGCGGCGTACCTGCATGGCCTGGCCGGTGATCTGGCCGCTAGGGAAATGTCGCAGATAAGCATGATCGCCTCGGATATTATTGATAAAATCCCGCAGGCTGTCAAAATGTGTAGTTAATGCCGGCGTAGCTCAGTCGGTAGAGCAGCTGTTTTGTAAACAGCGGGTCGGGGGTTCGATTCCTCTCGCCGGCTCTTTGAATCTAGAACACACGACCCGAAAGTGGTGCGGGGAAAAATTTCCCCGCGGTTTCGGGGTAACAGCGACCCGCCAAGTTTTGTGGCGGGGAGCGCCATAGGGGCAGAGCCCCTTTGGAGAGCGAGCTGTTAAATATGCAGGCGAGCGATGGGTCGGGGGTTCGATTCCTCTCGCCGGCTTTAAATTCAGTAGGTAGTAGATAGTAGGTAGAATGTAGGGAGAAGCAAAAACATTAGGAGCAAGTTTATCATTGGGCAGGTACCCAAGTGGCCAAAGGGGACAGACTGTAAATCTGTTGCACTTGTGCTTCAAAGGTTCGAATCCTTTCCTGCCCACCATTTGATGCGGGAGTAGTTCAGTGGTAGAACAATAGCCTTCCAAGCTATATATGGGGGTTCGATTCCCCTCTCCCGCTTAAAAGCTTATGAATAAGCAACAAGAAAAAGATAATGAGATATTTCGCGGTTTAGTGGAGAACGCTGATGTGCTTGTTCTCTGCTTAGACCATGACGGCCGGATCATCATCTGCAATAAAAAGGCCGAGATAGTTACAGGCCTTGATCGCGAAGCGATCATCGGGGCAAACTGGGTCAGCCTATTAAGCCGCGGTAACGACAATTTGATCAAGATGGGCATGCTTCAGGCGGTAATGGATGATTCTATAAAATATTCCCGGCCAAAAGATTTTGAAACAGCCATCCTGGATTCCAGCGGGCAGGAAAGGGTGATCTCCTGGAATCTTTCTCAGGTAAACCTGGAAGCGGATAAACGTTTTGTCCGGCTGCTTATCGGGCAGGATATTACTCTTTGCAGGGAAAGGGAGATCTCAGCGAGAAAAATAGATAACACGCTGAAGGAAGCTTTTTCCACGATCAAGGAATACGCGTTTTATTTGACTAACCTTGACGGAAATATAACGCATTTTGAGCCTGGCGCGGAGTTGATGCTAGGTTGGAGCAAAAAAGATGTCCTTTTTAAGCATATCAGTTTGCTGCACACGGAAAATGACGCGGCTTCTAAACTGAATCATATCCTGGAAAACGTCCGGCTTTTCGGAAAATATGAAACAAGCATTGATTTGCTGGGTAAGAACCAGGAGATTATTCCCGTTATCCTGACAGCGAACCAGTTTCTGGATAATCAGGGCAAGATGATCGGTTACCTTTTTATCGCCCGGGATATATCCGAGAAGAAGAAACTGGAATACCAGATATTTCACGCCGAGAAGATGGCGGCTATCGGGCAGCTTGCCGCGGGCATGGCCCATGAGATCAACAATCCTTTATTTGTCATCTCAGGCAGGTTGCAGATGCTCGCCGCGGAAAAAGGGCTGAACGAAAAGGTTAAAAAGAGCCTGGATCTGGCGATTACGCAGGCAGACCGTATCCGAAAGCTGGTTGACCAGATACTTAAGTTTTCGCGCAAATCAAACCCGCAGCTGGAATCTGTTGATATCGGCGAGATACTTGAGTCTGTGATGCCGCTGGTTTATTACCATAAACTTCCTTCGGCGATAGTCAACATAAAGAAAGAATTCGCGCCTAAAATGCCGGCGGTCAAGGCGGATTCGCAGCAGCTACAGGAAGTTTTTCTGAACCTTTTGATCAACGCCCACCAGGCTATGCCAAATGGCGGCGTGATCAAAATAGCTACGAGCAACTTCAAGAACCTTTTTGCGCTTGTTACGATCAGCGACACAGGAATAGGGATCCACCCGGACAACCTGAAGAATATATTCAAGCCATTTTTCTCCACAAAGAATGATGGCACGGGCCTGGGATTATTTATTTGTTATGATATAATTAAAAATCATAACGGGACCATGGAGATCCAGAGCCAGCCAAACCAGGGGACAACGGTCACGATCAAGTTGCCTTTCGCTTAAGGCAAAGGAGAGCAAAATGCTCTACAAAGTGCTTGTTGTTGACGATGAGTCTGCGGTAAAAGACCTTTTTTGTGATTTGCTCCTGGAAGAGGATTGCCAGGTAAAAAGCGCTTCAACCGGCGAGGAAGCCATTGAGATGGTTTCTAAAGAGGATTTTGACGTAATACTCCTGGATATCAAGCTTCCTGGAATAAGCGGGCTGGAGGTCTTAAAGAAAGTAAAGCAGCTTAAGCCCGCTATAGCGGTGATCATGATCACAGGTTTTGGTTATGACGAAACCCTGATCGCTAAATCCCGGGAATACGGCTCTTCAGGGTATATCGGCAAGAATATGCCTATTGCGCAGATCATTAACAGTTTCAAGGATTTTGCCAGGGTGGCAAAGGAGAAAAAAGAATAGCAATGCCTGAAACTTTTTTGCAGCCGATCTTTATCGATGCTTTTGACCTGGATGACGCATGGTTTCAGTGTCTTTCGACGATACTTGAGAAAGGCCACGTTTATACGATCACCCGCGGCAGTTATGAAGGCCAGAAGAGGCTGGAGTTTGATTTTGTCGCTATCCGCGTCAAAAAACCGGGGCATCAGATCATCCCGATCATTCCTGAAGGAATGAGCATCCCAGCTCCTACGGATATGGATTATATCCAGGGGTATTTAAGTTACCTGCTTACTGGCGCGAAAACCGAGACCGAAGATTACACTTATGGCGAAAGGCTGGTCGACCCAAAGGTCAAGTTAAAAGAGAAAGTTGATGGCAAGGAATTAGTGCGCGAGATGCCTCTGGATGTGAACCAGATAGAAGAAGTGATCAAGATGTATAAGGAAAAAGGCCCGGGCACTAACCAGGCGATCATGGAAATAGGCATGCCCTCTGATATTAAATTGATCGACCCGCCATGCTTGAGGCTGATCGATACGCGCTTACGTTACGGTAAGTTGCATTTCATACTTTATTTCCGTTCCTGGGACCTTTGGGGAGGAATGCCTTCCAACTTGGGTGGTTTGCAGCTGGTTAAAGAGTATATGGCGCAGGAGATCGGTGTTGAAGACGGCGAGATGATCGCCGTGAGTAAAGGATTACATCTTTATGATTACGCCTGGGACCTGGCAAAATTACGCACCAATAAAATGCAGGTGGCTATAAAATAATGGATAATTTATATTCGGGCACTGAACGCAGGGATGCAGAAAGATTGGAGTTTTCCACTCCTTTAGGTTACAAGATCTGTAAAAAGGAAACCGTGGATAAACTGCTTAAAGGTTACAGCGTGGATATCAGCTGTTCGGGTTTACTTTGCAACATCAAGGAGAAGGTGAACAAGGATGATCTGCTCTGGTTGTCTTTTAGCCGCGATACATTGGATTTTTGCAAGGAACTGGAGAAGCGCGTATTTATTTACCAGAATGGGATTATCGGTAATGTCACCCGCGTTGATGAAGAAGCGCCGGGAACTTATAATGTGGGGATCAGGTTTATCGTGCGCGAGGAAAAAGAACTTAATAATATTTATTCGGAAGTGCATTTCTTGAAAAGGGATTTTGAAAATAAGAATGAGTAATGTAAAGATCGGTATATTAGGCGATGGAGGCTGGGGCACGACTTTAGCGGTTTTGCTTTCCGCTAAAGGCCACGATGTCACTTTGTGGGGCGCTTTCCGTGATTACACGCAACAGATGTCGCGCACCAGGCTTAATCCCAGGTTCCTGCCGGGGATCAAATTGCCGCGTAAGATCAAACTGACCAACGACCTTAAAGCTGCTTTGACCGATAAGCAGATAGTTGTCCTGGCCGTTCCTTCGCAATATACGCGCGCGGTGCTTAGAAAGGTCCGTTTGAATAAGAATCTTGGTAAATGTATTTATTTAAGCGTAACTAAAGGGATCGAGGTAGGTTCTTTAAAAAGGATCTCGGAGATAATCAAAGAGGAACTTGGGTTTGTCAAGATAGCCGTGCTTTCCGGGCCGACGATAGCCGGGGAAGTTGCCCGCGGTATCCCCACAACAGCAGTCGTGGCTTCAGCAGATAAAGCAGCGCGTAAATATATACAAGAAATATTCAATACCGGTTCTTTCCGGGTTTATACTAACCCTGATGTTATTGGCGTGGAACTTGGCGGCAGCTTGAAAAACGTTATTGCCATTGCTTGTGGCGTATCCGATGGTCTAAAGTTCGGTACTAACACAAAGGCGGCGATATTATCCAGGGGCCTTGCGGAGATATCCAGGTTAGGCAGCGCTATGGGAGCAAAACATAAAACCTTTAGCGGTATCAGCGGGTTGGGAGACCTGGTAACTACCTGTATCAGCACGCAGAGCCGTAACAGGTTTGTTGGAGAACAGATCGGTAAGGGCAAAACCTTAAGAGAGATATCCAAAAATATGCAGATGATCGCTGAAGGAGTGCCTACGGCAAGATCCGCGTATACTTTAAGCTTGAAATATAAGGTTCAGATGCCGATCACCAGAGAAGTGTATATGTTGCTTTACCGGAATAAATCCCCACGTCAGGCGGTGATCGACCTGATGTCCAGGCAGAGCAAGGAAGAGTAGTTTGTGTCTAGTTTGTGATGGGTGGGCGCCCCGTTACAAACTAGATGGTTTGATAAATAAAGTGTGGGATGTGGTGGGGCGTGCCCCGTTACATCTCCACAAATAGACATCAGAGATGTAACGGGGCGTGGCTCAGCTTGGCTAGAGCGCTTGAATGGGGTTCAAGAGGTCACAGGTTCAAGTCCTGTCGCCCCGACTTAAATTTACTTTTGTACACGCGGGCAGTTAAACGCGGCGATTAATACTTATTTAAAAAAAGGAGGAAAGATGACTTATCCTGGTCCGGAAAGACGGAAATTTCCCAGAGCCAACGGGAGATTCATTATTTCTTACCGTATCCTGGAGAATAACGGCAATACGGATATTTCCCAGAGCAAGAATTTGAGTTTAGGCGGGATGCTTTTGACAACGAACGCCCAATTTGAGCCGGGGACGAACCTCGCGCTTGAGATACGGCTTCCGTTTGACCCTAATCCGATCATGCTTATCGGAAAAGTCCTTGAGTCCCGCGAGATCACCAAGGATATAATTTATGATACCAGGCTTACTTTCCTGGCTATCGATGAAAGCCACCGCAAGATCATTAATGAAACAGTGACATATTACGTCAAAAGAGGTAATCCATGAGGAAGGTGAATATCGGGATAATCGGTTTCGGTAATGTCGGTTCAGGGACCGCTAAAATACTTTTAGCGCGTAAAAGTTTCCTGGCGCAGAAGATCGGAGTTGAGATCAATATTAAAAAGGTCTGCGATAAGGATATTACTTCCAAACGCAATGTTTCTTTGAACAAGGATATTCTTACCCGCGATCCGGCGCAGATCTTGAATGACCCGCAGATCGATATTGTCGTTGAGCTGATGGGCGGGATCAATCCGGCAAAAGAATATATTCTTGAGGCTTTAAAAAAGGGCAAGAATGTGGTCACGGCGAATAAAGCGCTGCTCGCTGAATGCGCGCAGCAGTTATTCCGTGAAGCGGCTGACCGGGGCAGGAATATTTATTTTGAAGCTTCCGTAGGAGCCGGGATACCGATCATCAAATCTTTGCGCGAAGGCTTAGTGGCCAACAAATTCAGCAGTATTTTCGGCATTGTTAACGGCACGTGCAATTATATTCTATCGCAGATGTCTTCTAACAATTGTTCTTTCGCCCAGGCGCTTAGCGAAGCCAAGCTAAAAGGATTCGCGGAGAGTAACCCTACTCTGGATATCGAGGGCCTGGATACCGCGCATAAACTGATACTTTTAACTTACCTTACTTTTGGTAAGCTGGTAACCGTAAAAGATGTTTTTATAGAGGGGATATCCAATATTTCTTTGGCGGATGTCAATTACGCTAAAGAACTGGGCTATCAGATAAAGCTTTTGGCTATCGCCAAGAAAGAAGCTGATGAGCTGGAAGTCAGGGTGCATCCGACTTGCCTTCCGGATAAGCACTTGCTTTCTTCTGTAGAGGGGGTTTTTAACGCGATTTATGTCTCAAGTGACCTAGCGGGCGATCTTATGTTTTACGGGCCTGGCGCAGGCCAGTTGTCCGCGGCAAGCGCGGTTGTTTCCGATATCGTTGACCTTACCCAGGATATTAAAGCCGGTTTGTTCCGCCCGACTTTAAACAGCGTTGAGGATAACCTGGTGAAAAAACTGCGTAAGATCGACGAATTTGAAAGCCGCTATTATATCCGTTTCTCGGCATTGGATAAACCTGGTGTTTTGGCTAAGATCTCAGGGATCCTGGCGAAATTCGGTATCAGTATCGCTTCTGTCACGCAGAAAGAAAGACAAAGATCGCAGATCGTGCCGATAGTCATGCTTACTCATGAGGCTAAGGAGAAAAATCTGCACGAAGCATTGAAAATGATCGATCATCTGGCGGATATCAAGGAAAAATCTGTGGCGATCAGGGTTGAGGTGTGAAGTGAAACAATCAGCGTATAAAGGATTGATCGATAAATACAGAAAGTATCTTCCGGTAACTAACGCGACGCCGGTAGTGACCTTATGCGAAGGGAATACGCCTTTAATCTACGCTCCCGCTTTAAGCCGGATCGTCGGTAAGGGCGCGGAAGTTTACCTGAAATACGAAGGCTTAAATCCTACGGGGTCATTTAAGGACCGCGGTATGACTATGGCTATCTCTAAAGCCTGTGAAGAGAATGCCCGCGCGGTTATCTGCGCTTCCACCGGGAATACTTCCGCTTCTGCCGCCGCTTACGCGGCTAAAGCAGGCATAAAATGCATTGTGCTCATACCTAAAGGCGCGATCGCCCTGGGAAAATTAAGCCAGGCGTTGATCCATGGGGCAAAAGTACTTGCCGTTGATGGGAATTTTGATGTGGCTTTAGAACTGGTGAAAGAGATCACCGAAAAATATCCGATCAAACTGGTCAACTCCATCAATCCATATCGCATTGAAGGCCAGAAAACAGCAAGTTTTGAAATATGCGATTTTCTGGGTGAGGCGCCTGATTTTCAGGTTATGCCCGTGGGTAACGCGGGAAATATTACCGCTTACTGGAAAGGTTATAAAGAGTATAAAAATGCTGGTTTGTCCGATAGATTACCTAAGATGCTGGGTTTTCAGGCCCAAGGCGCAGCGCCGATAGTCCGGGGTAAGCCCGTGAGTAAGCCTCACACGATCGCCACGGCGATCCGCATTGGAAACCCGGCCAGTTGGAAATCCGCGCTTGCTGCGCGCGATGAATCCGGCGGATTGATCGATATGGTCTCAGACAGGGAGATTTTGCAGGCTTATAAGATACTCGCGCAGAAAGAAGGCGTTTTCGCCGAGCCGGCAAGCGCCGCTTCCGTCGCGGGATTGTTAAAATTGGCTGCAAGCGGTTACTTTAATAAATCGGCTAAAGCAGTAAAAAAACCGCGCATCGTTTGTATTCTTACCGGCCATGGCCTCAAAGACCCTGACCGGGCAATAAAAACAGTACGGCCGCCAAAGAACGTTAAGGCCAAATTAAGCGTTATCTTGAAAGAAATTGGTTACGCATAAGAAGATACTAATCACCGCTGGGCCAACCTGGGTTGCTATTGATAGTGTGCGGGTGATCAGTAATATCGCGACAGGTAATACCGGTGTTTTGTTAAGCAAAGTTTTTTCGGCGGATAAAGCAAAAGTCACTTTGTTGCTTGGGCCGGCAGAAACAGCTCCTGTCGATAAGCGTGTCAGGGTTATCCGTTACAGGTTCTTTGATGAATTAAGCAGCTTGCTGGAGAAGGAACTTAAAACAGGCGCTTACGACGCCGTGATCCACGCGGCAGCTGTTTCCGATTACAGGCCAAGGCAGGTTTACCGGAAGAAAATTTCTTCGCGGTTAAAAAGTTGGAGTATTTTACTTGCGCCTACGCCTAAGCTGATCGATAAGCTTTCTTCCTGCGGAAAGTATTTATTGAAAGTCGGGTTTAAATTTGAGCCGAAAGTTTCGGATAAGCGGCTGATCGCCGAAGGCAGGTCTTTGCGTAAAAAGTCAGACCTGGATTTTGTAGTGGCTAATACCGTAAATAAAAAAGGGTACCGGGCATTTATTATCGGCAGGCAATTGATCGGCCCATTGTTAAGTAAAGCGGCAATGTCTAAACGGTTATGCGGGTTATTAAACAAAGAGTTATTATAGTATTTTATTCCACAGAGGATATTAATTTATGAAATACGTTGTTTTAGTCGCCGATGGCGCAGCAGATTACCCCATAGATGAGCTTGGCGGCCGTACGCCGCTAGAGGCTGCGCGCACTCCGAATATGGATTATATCGCTAAGCACGGCAGGCTGGGCAGGGTAAATACTATTCCTCCTAAAATGAGCCCTGCTTCGGATGTAGCGAACCTTTCCATACTCGGCTATGACCCTAAGAAATATTATTCTGGAAGAGGCCCTCTGGAAGCGGCAAACTTAGGCGTGGAAATGGAAGACGATGATGTGGCTTTTCGCTGTAACCTGATCACTGTTTCCAATGATACATTGACCGACTATAGCGCCGGCCATATCAGCTCAAAAGAAGCCGCTGGGCTTATTGAGTTTGTCAACCTGAAGCTGGGAAGCAATAAAATAATATTTTATCCTGGGATAAGTTACCGCCACCTGATGCTGGTTAAAAGGGGCTCAGAACAGCACCTGCAGCTTTTAAAGTGCTTTCCCCCGCATGATATATCCGGAAAAAGCATATCCAAGCACCTGCCCAAAGGCGATAATGCCGACTTGATCATTAAACTGATGATGGATTCCCGCCAATTGCTTGGCACGCATGAGATCAATCAGGTGCGCGTGGATCTAAAAGAAAACCCCGGCAATATGATCTGGCTTTGGGGCCAGGGGAAAAAACCGAATATGCCAAAGTTCAGTGAAAAATTCGGGTTGACTGGAAGCGTTATTTCCGCTGTGGACCTGCTTAAAGGGCTAGGCAGGATCTTAGGCCTTAATGTGATCAATGTCCCCGGGGCAACGGGTTATTATGATACTGACTATCTGGGAAAAGCGCAAGCGGCGATCAAGTCGCTTTCGGATAATGATTTTGTTTTTGTGCATGTAGAGGCTCCTGATGAAGCCGGGCATAACGGCGAGCTAAGGGAGAAGATCACCGCTATTGAAAGATTCGATCAGATGATCGTTGGCACGATCCTGGAGCATTTTAAGAAAAAAACCGGTTTCCGGGTGATGGTGCTGCCGGATCACGCCACGCCGGTAAGTTTAAAAACACACGCAGCGGGTATGGTTCCTTTCGGGATATTCGGCAAGAATATCGTTTCCCGCGGATTTTTAAATTACAGCGAGAAAGAAGCGGAGAAATCCGAGCTTGTTTTTGAAAAAGGTTTTGAGTTATTGAACTATTTTATTAAAAGCAAAGAAGCTTAATTTTGGAGAGAAGATGAGTAAGGGGTTGGTCGTACAGAAATTCGGCGGTTCATCCGTGGCTAATGCCGAGCGTATTCAGAAAGTAGCTAAAAGAGTGGTCGGCTACAGAAAAAAAGGATTTGACCTGGTGGTTGTTGTTTCCGCCCTGGGGGATACTACCGATGAGCTGATCGCCCTGGCGGATAAGATCAATACAAACCCGTCTGAAAGGGAAATGGATATGTTGCTTTCTACGGGAGAACAAATCTCTGTCGCGCTGCTTGCCATGGCGATCCACAAATTAGGTTTTGAGGCGATCTCGTTTACCGGCGCCCAGGTGGGGATCATCACTGATTCCAGCCATACGCGCGCGCGGATCATCAGGATAAACGGCGATAAGATCAAGGAGGAGCTTAAAAAAGGCAAGATCGTTATCGTCGCCGGATTCCAGGGGGTAAATTTGAATCAGGATATTACTACTTTAGGCCGCGGCGGTTCTGATCTTACGGCGGTCGCCCTGGCTAAGGAATTAAACGCTGACTCATGCGAAATATATACCGACGTGCAGGGTATCTATACAACTGACCCGCGCATTGAACCAAAGGCGAGGAAGATCAAAGAGATCACTTATGATGAAATGCTGGAGATGGCTTCTCTGGGGGCTCAGGTTATGCAGTCGCGTTCCATTGAAGTCGCCAAGAAATTCAATGTTCCTTTACATGTCCGGTCATCCTTCTCTAAGAATCCCGGGACGATGATCATCAAGGAGGTAAAAAAAATGGAAGAGGTGGTGGTAAACGGCATTACTTTAAATAAAAACGAGGCTAAAATTACCCTTTGTAATGTTCCGGACAAGCCGGGCGTGGCAGTAAAATTATTCGAGGAACTTGCCTGTGCCCAGGTCAGCGTGGATATGATCGTGCAGAACGTCGGCCATATCCGCCAGACGGATATTTCTTTTACTGTTCCCAAAGCTGATTCCGCCAAAGCGACCAAGATCACTAAGCGCGTGGCCAGCGAGATCGGCGCAGGAGAGGTGCAACTTGACGATGATATCGCCCGGGTTTCTATCGTTGGAGTGGGAATGAAATCACATCATGGCGTTGCCGCGGGTATGTTCGGCGTGCTGGCGAAAAATAAGATCAATATTGAGATGATCTCAACCTCCGATATCAGTATATCCTGTATTATAAAAAAGAAGTTCGCGGAAACCGCTGTGCGCGCGCTTCATGAGAAATTTGGGTTAGCTAAATAAAGAGGCTGTATATGCAGAAAGTCAAAATTTACGATACTACTTTAAGGGATGGTTCTCAGGGCGAAGGCATCTCGTTTTCCGTATTGGATAAACTGCGTATTGCCGAAAAGATGGATAAGATCGGCGTCGATTATATCGAAGGCGGCTGGCCGGGATCTAACCCCAAAGATATGGAGTTTTTTATCAAGGTGTCCAAGAAAAGCCTGAAACGTTCCAGGGTTTGCGCCTTCAGTATGACCAGGAGGCCTGGCACAAAGGCTTCAGATGATCCTAGCCTTAAAGCTTTGTTCAAAAGCAAGGTTGGTATTGTCACTATCGTAGGTAAAACCTGGGATTTTCACGTCCGGGAAGTGCTTAAAACCACTCTAGAAGAGAATCTCTCAATGATCAAAGATACGATCGCTTTCCTTAAAAGTAAAGGCCTGACCGTTTTTTATGACGCGGAACATTTTTTTGATGCGTATAAAGCTAACAAAGATTATGCGTTGAACACTTTAGCCGCGGCTAGCGAGGGCGGCGCGGAAGTGATCTGTCTTTGCGACACGAATGGTGGCACGCTTACTTCAGAGATCACGAGCGTGATCACGCAGCTAAAAGAAAAGATCAGCTTGCCGTTAGGCATCCACTGCCATAATGATTCTGGAGTCGCTATAGCTAATTCTATCGCTGCTGTGCAGGCAGGAGCAGTAATGGTCCAGGGTACGGTTAATGGTATAGGTGAACGCTGTGGTAATGCCGATCTTATACCAGTGATCGCTAATTTGCAGCTAAAGTTAAAGATCAATTGTATCCCTGAACAGAATTTAAAGGAGCTGATCCATTTATCGCATTTTATCAGCGAGATCAGCAATCTGCGCGTAAGGACTGACCAGCCTTTTGTGGGTGATTCAGCTTTTGCGCACAAAGGGGGTATGCATATAAACGCGATAATGAAGAACCCTAAGACATATGAACATGTTGACCCGGCTGCGGTAGGGAATAAGAGAAGGATCCTTATGTCAGAGCTCGGCGGAAAAACAGGTATCCTGCTGCGCGCTAAGGGATTGAACTTCGATTTAGCTAAGGATGACCCGCAAACCCAGAAAATACTTAAACTTGTGCAAGGGTTAGAGCATCAGGGGTATCAGTTCGAGGCGGCGGAAGCATCATTTCAAGTACTTATGCAGAGAGTTTTGAAAAAATACAAAAAGTTTTTTGAGCTGGAAGGGTTTAAAGTAGTTATTGAGAAAATATCTGACAGGAAGATCACCTCTGAAGCAGTGATCAAACTGAAAGTCAAAGGCAAACGCGAGCATACGGCTGCCGAAGGCGATGGCCCGGTGAATGCCTTGGATAGCGCTTTGCGCAAAGCCTTAAAGGATTTTTACCCCACGCTGGCCAAGATGCGTTTGTCTGACTTTAAAGTGCGCGTTTTGGATGAAAAAGCCGGCACTGCCGCTAAAGTGCGCGTGCTGATCCAGTCGCAGGACGAGTTGGATACCTGGAGCACGATCGGCGTCCATGAGAATATCATTGAGGCCAGCTGGCAGGCTTTGGTGGACAGCGTAGAATACAAACTCTTGAAAGACAAATAGCCTCAATGGAAGAACTCGCCAAACAATACACTCCTAAAGACGTAGAGGATAAATGGTATAAGTATTGGGAGGATGAAGGTTTCTTTAAAAGTTCACCTTCTCCTGAGAAGAAGCCGTTTACCATAGTCATCCCACCGCCCAATGTGACTGGAATATTGCACATGGGCCATGCTTTAAATAATTCTATTCAAGATATCTTGATCCGCTATCACAGGATGAAAGGCCAAGTGGTCCTTTGGATGCCCGGGACCGACCATGCCGGGATTGCCACGCAAAATGTAGTCGAGAAGAGCATTGCCAAACAAGGATTAAAACGCCATGATCTCGGCCCCGAAAAATTTATCGAGCAGGTCTGGAAATGGAAGGAAGAATATGGCTCAACGATCATTCGCCAGCTTAAGAAACTCGGCTCCTCCTGCGATTGGTCTCGCCAGCGCTTTACCATGGATGAAGCATATTCCCGGTCCGTGAGAACAGCTTTTGTCATGCTCTGGGAGAAAGGCCTTATCTATCAGGGAGACAAGGTGATCAACTGGTGTCCGCGTTGCCAGACCGCTCTTTCTGATGAAGAAGCTGCGCATGATGAACTGCAGGGCAATCTTTATTATTTGAAATATCCTCTCAAGGAAGAGGGAGAAGTTAAATATATTGTTGTCGCCACTACCCGCCCGGAAACAATGTTGGGAGATACGGCTGTAGCGGTTAATCCTAAAGATACCCGTTACAAGAAGCTTATCGGTAAGACAATCATCCTGCCGCTATTAAACCGGTCGATAAAGATCATCGCCGACATAAGCGTGGATATGAAATTTGGCACTGGCGCGGTAAAGATCACTCCCGCCCATGACCCCAATGACTATCTTACCGGTAAAAAACATAAGCTTGAATTTATTAATGTCATGTATCCTGATGGCCGGATGAATGAAGCTGCCGGAGATTATAAGGATATGGACAGATTTGAAGCTCGTGAAGTCATCCTTGAGGACCTTAAGGAAAAAGGGTTGCTTGAGAAAATAGAGCCGCATACTTTATCCGCCGGCCACTGTTATCGCTGCCACACTATAATAGAACCGTATTTGTCCAGGCAGTGGTTTGTCAAGATGGGGCCATTAGCAAAACCGGCTATCGAAGCAGTGAAAAAAAGTAAAATTGTTTTTCACCCTGCGCGCTGGACAAAAGTTTACTTGAATTGGATGGAGAATATCCAGGATTGGTGCATCTCACGTCAGATCTGGTGGGGGCATCGCATACCCATTTGGTATTGCAGCGCTTGCAATAAAGAGGTAATTGCCTGTATCGAACCGCCTACTGAATGCAGGGTTTGCCATTCGCATTCCCTCTATCAAGATAAAGATGTTCTGGATACCTGGTTCTCCAGTTGGCTGTGGCCATTCGCCACATTTTATTGGCCAAAAGAGAGCGCTGATCTGAAATATTTTTATCCTACTTCCGTGTTGGTCACTGCCCCGGAAATCATCTTTTTCTGGGTCGCGCGCATGATCATGGCAGGAATAGAGTTTATGCACGAGATCCCCTTTAAAGATGTTTATCTCCACGGCACAGTACGCGATATTGAAGGAAAGAAAATGTCCAAATCTTTGGGCAATATCATCGATCCACTGGATATCATCAATGAGTATGGCACGGATGCTTTGCGTTTCAGCCTGATCTCGATCACCGCGCAGGGCCAGGATGTTTTCTTATCCAAAGAACGGTTTGAACAGGGCAGGAACTTCGCCAATAAGATCTGGAATGCCAGCCGTTTCATTCTTTTGAACCGTAACCCCGCGGAACCGGTTGATCTATGCGTCTTTGCCAAAGATAAAGGTTTAAACATCGTTAACCGCTGGATACTGAGCAGGTTCTATCGTTGCTTAGGGCAGGTGCAGGATAACCTGGATAATTTTCAATTCAATGAAGCGGCCAATACGCTTTATTCTTTCTTCTGGCATGAATTTTGTGATTGGTACCTGGAGTTGATCAAGCCGCAAATAAAGGACCAGGAAACCCAGGTAGTGATGAATAAGGTATTGGAGAAATATCTGCGCGTCATGCATCCTTTTATGCCTTTTATTACCGAGGAGATCTGGCAGAAGCTACAGCTTCAGCCGGCAGGCTCAATAGTCAACCAAAGCTGGCCGCATATGCAGAAGCAATTTTTAGATAATAAAGCTGAAACCCAGATGCAGCTTTGTTGTGACCTGATCGCTACTCTGCGCAATATGCGCCAGGAGATGGAGATACCCTTACAGGATCATATCAGCGCAAAAATATTCGTTAAAGACAAAAAATCCGCGGTAGAGATAGAGCCGCTAGCCGTTTATATAAAGAATATGGCTAAGCTTAAAGACCTGTCTATTGAAAACGATTATAAGCCCAGAAGAGGCGAACTCGTTACAGTTTTTAAGCAGATACACCTAGTCATCCCGCTTTCCGGAGTAGTGGATATTCAAGATCAGCTTAAAAAATGCGAAAGTAAGATCGCCAAGCTTGAAGCGGAGATAGAGAATAAGAAAAAAACTTTAGAAAACAAGAATTTCACCGCTAGGGCGCCGAAAGAGATCGTAGAGATGGAGAGGGAAAAATTAAAACAGATGGTTGAGCAGCTTAAAAAACTGGAGGTGATAAAAAATGCCTTACGATAAATACTTTTTATCAGAAGCGAAGCCAGAGATCAACCCTCAGAGTTTAGAGTCCATTGTCAGGCATGCGCTTATTGAAGATATCGGCAGAGGCGATATTACCACGCAGCTGACCATCCCTAAAGATAAGATCATTAAAGCCCAGATCGTCGCTAAAGAGGATTTTATCGTCTGCGGGCTGCAGGTGGCGGAAAAAGTTTTTAAAACCGTGGATAATAGCGTTGTCTTTGAGGCGAAAGCGAAAGAGGGTAAGCCCATCAAAGCCAAAAAGATCATTGCCCTTGTTTCCGGAAAAGCTAGCAGTATTCTTACGGCTGAAAGGGTAAGCCTTAACCTGTTGGCCATACTTTGCGGTATTGCCACCAAAACGCGTGAATACGTCGCTGAAATTGAGCCGTTCAAGACCAAGATCGCTGATACGCGTAAGACCATGCCCGGGTTAAGGGAGCTTTCCAAATACGCCGTACGTATCGGCGGGGGGCACAATCACAGGATCCGCCTTGATGAGATGATCCTGATCAAAGATAATCATATTAAAGTTACCGACGGATACTCCAAGCTGCCCAGTGTGCCCAAAGGGTACAAGATCGAGATCGAGACCCAGAATTTAGAGGAGTTCAAACACGCTTTGAGGTTCAAGCCGGACGTGATCATGCTGGATAATATGACCGCCGAAGACGTCAAGGAAGCGGTCCAGATACGCGACAATACGGAATTTAAAAGCCACCATCTGCCTACAAAATTAGAGGCTTCCGGCGGGATTGATCTTAAGAATGTGCGCAGTTTCGCTTCCACCGGCGTGGATATCATTTCCATCGGTGAACTTACCGATTCCGTAAAATCAGTAGATATCAGCCTAGACGTCCTCTAGAAAGTATCTATGTTCAAATTAGTATCGCGTTATAAGCCCTGTGGAGACCAGCCTAAGGCGATCCAACAGCTTAGCCGGCTGGTTTCAGGCGGGGATAAACGTTCTACCCTCCTGGGAGTGACCGGTTCCGGCAAAACATTCACGCTGGCCAACCTTATTACCAGGCTTAAGCTGCCTACGTTGGTTATTTCCCATAATAAGACCCTGGCCGCGCAGCTCTATTCAGAATTCAAAGAATTTTTCCCCCACAACGCCGTAGAATATTTCGTCAGTTATTATGATTATTACCAGCCGGAAGCCTACATTCCTTCTACGGATACCTACATTGAGAAAGATTCATCGATAAACGACAGGTTAGATCGCTTAAGGCTTTCCGCGACGACTTCATTGATGAGCCGCGATGACTGCATTGTGGTAGCTTCTGTTTCCTGTATCTATAATTTAGGTTCTCCGCAGGATTATCAGAACGAGCTTGTCTTCGTAAAACAGGGTGAAGAAGTATCCCGTGATGAATTGATCGACAAGCTTATCGCTATTCAATATGAACGCAATGATTACGAATTCACCCGCGGAAGGATAAGGGTAAGGGGCGATGTCCTGGAAGTGTTCCCTTCTTACTGGGAGAAAGCTTTACGCATCCAGCTGGATGGCGATAAGGTAGGTAAAATATCCATCATTGACCCTGTCAGCGCTAAATCAATGGAAGAAGTGCAGAAAATAGCCATTTATCCGGCAAAACATTATATTGTTTCCGGGGAGAAGATAAACCAGGGCTTAAAGTCCATTAAGGAAGAGTTAGCTGCTCATCTAGAGGTTTTAAGACGGCAGAATAAATTATTGGAAGCACAACGGCTTGAATCGCGCACAAATTATGACCTGGAGATGCTTAAGGAGATCGGTTACTGTCATGGTATTGAGAATTATTCCCGGCATTTTTCCGGCCGTCCGGTGGGCTCAAGGCCGTATTCGATGATCGATTATTTTCAGGGCGATTTCTTGACTATTGTCGACGAGTCGCACGTAACCATACCGCAGATCAGGGGGATGTTCGCCGGCGACCAGGCAAGAAAACGCGTCCTGGTAGATTATGGGTTCAGGCTGCCATCCTGCCTGGATAACCGCCCGCTGAAATTCGAGGAGTTTGACCGCCTTGTCAAAAGGCTAGTTTATGTTTCCGCGACGCCCGATCAATATGAACTACGCCAAAGCGGGAACAAGGTTGTTGAGCAGATCATCCGGCCTACTGGTTTAGTCGACCCGGAGATAATTATCCATGGTTCAGATGGCCAGATCGAAGACCTGATCAGCCGGATAGAAGAGCGCGCGAAGCTTAATGAGCGGGTTTTAGTCACTACGCTGACCAAAAGGACAGCTGAGGATCTGTGCAGTTTTTTACAGGAAAAAGGGATAAAAGCGAAATACCTGCATTCGGAAATTAACACTATTGAGCGCTCCAAGATCCTCAAAGAACTTCGGGAGAAGAAATTTGATTGCTTGATCGGCATAAACCTGCTCAGAGAAGGCCTGGACCTGCCGGAAGTTTCTTTAGTCGCCATATTAGACGCCGATAAAGAAGGTTTCTTGCGTTCAGCCACATCGCTTATCCAGGTATCCGGCAGGGCCGCGCGCAACCTTAACGGAACAGTAGTGATGTATGCGGATACGGTCACTGGTTCAATGAAAAAAGCCATACGGGAATCCCGTAGGCGCAGGCGCGTTCAGCTGGAATTCAACAAGGCGCATAAGATCACGCCGCGTTCGATAAAGAAATCCGTAAATGATAGTATCAGCCAGCTGGCTGTCTGCGAAGAGTTCGTGGAAGGCCTTACCGGTGAGAGCAAAGACCAATACCAGTTGCATAAATATGTTCTTGAGCTAGAATATCAGATGGAACTTTGCGCGCGCTCATTGCAGTTTGAAAAGGCCGCCGCTTTGCGCGATAAAATAAAGGAATTAAGGAATGCTCTTAGCCATTAATATAGGTAATACAAATATATCTTTTGCTTTGTTTAAAGGCCAAAAGATCAAAGCTTATCGGGATACCCCGCTTAGAGATTATTCAAAATCCATTTTATCCAGAGTATTGTCCGGCAACAAGATCAGCGCCGCGCTTATCTGTAGCGTTGTTCCAGGCTTATCCGGAAAGTTAATTAAGGATACCCGCAGCTTAACCGGTATTAAAGCCCTAGTCATCGGCAAGGATATCCGTGTGCCGATAAAAACAGTTTATCAATATTCCCAGCTTGGGGTTGACCGCCAGGTGAACATTTACGCGGCAAACAGGATTTATCAGCCTCCTGTGATCATTGTCAGCTGCGGGACGGCGCTGACTATTGATGTTATTTCTAAAGATATGCTGCACTTGGGCGGTTTGATCATACCCGGTTTACAGCTTTCCCTAACAGCCTTAAACCTGGGAACAGCGCAGTTACCGTCAATAAAATTAGAACCGCCTGCGGGGATCCTGGGTAAAAACACAAAAACAAGTATGCTAAACGGCGTGGTCCTTGGGACAAGCGCTTCCGTCAGCTCACTGGTCAAGAAGATCATGCTTAAAACCGGGGCAAAAACAAAAGTGATCGGCACAGGCGGAGGTATTAGCCTAGTCAATAAATTTGTGCCGGAAATAAAAACGATTGATAAGCAGGTCACCTTAAAAGGCATTGCCTTGATCTATGAAAACGCAAATAAGAACGATTAATTTTATTTTTTCTTGTTTATTCAGCTGTCTGGCCGGCTTGAGCCTGTTTTCCGGACCTTGCCTTGCCGAAGAAACGCTAAAGGCTCCTGGCGCAACTGAAACAGGCATTGCTTTGGAGCAAGCTTTGGCAAAAATGGAAGCCAAAAAAGATGAGGATTTTAAAAAACTTGTCGCCCATCTTTCAGAACAGGTGAAACAAACGGTTGATAAATGGATCGCGCAAAGAAGCGAATTACGGCGCACAGAGTTAAATAGTTTAGTTGACCAGAATTGGGAAAAACTCTCCTTAATAAAAAATAACTCACACCTGCATTATGACTATTATTTAAAAGGATATGATTTCAGCAAAGGGCAAAGCGATATCCTTAAGTCCGATTCACTTACCGCTCCTTATAAGGGCCGGGCAGTGGTGATAGAGAAACTTTATGTTGAGAAATACCATTCGCCGGATATCAGCAGCATTGATCCATATTTTTTTACGGTCATTAGCCATATAACGCTGAATGTTGAGTTCAACCAGCTTGCGCCCACGGTCACATCCGTTGATGATAAGGTGGTCTCCATAGAAAACGAGAGCCCCGCGGAGATAAAACGCATGCGCATTTAGATTTTTTGAAAAAAAACTTGACAATAATTTTTTTTTATTTATAATTAGCACTCTAGAATTCAGAGTGCTAAATAAATTAACCAACCCAATTATCAAGGAGGAATAAAATGGATATTAAACCATTGGGTGACCGCATAGTTGTTAAGCCTTTAGAGGCAGAGAGTAAATCCAAAGGTGGCATACTTTTACCGGATACCGCCAAGGAAAAACCCCAGGAGGCTAAAGTAGTGGCTATAGGCAAAGGCAAGGTCCTGGAAAATGGCACGATCAGCGCTCCGGAAGTAAAAGTCGGGGATAAAGTCCTTTACGGAAAATACTCCGGCAACGAAATTACCACTAAAGAAGGCGAAGAGTTATTGATTCTTCGCGAAGAGGATATTCTGGCGATCATTAAATAAAAACAGGGTTTTCCCGTCAAAATCGGCGGGATTTCGCTAAACAAGAACATAGGAGGATATGATGGCAAAAGTATTATTGTACAGCGATGAAGCGCGCCGAAAAATATTGCGTGGCGTTGAGCAGCTGGCCGCAGCAGTCAAAGTTACACTTGGCCCCAAAGGCCGCAATGTGGTTATTGACAAGAAGTTCGGTTCACCGACGATCACCAAGGATGGCGTAACGGTAGCTAAAGAGATAGATTTAGAAGATGCTTTTGAGAATATGGGCGCGCAGATGGTCAAGGAAGTCGCTGAGAAAACATCGGATATCGCCGGTGATGGCACGACCACCGCGACCGTTTTAGCGGAAGCCATCTACAAAGAAGGACTAAAGAACGTTACCGCCGGTTCAAACCCGATGGAGTTAAAGCGCGGTATAGAAAAAGCCGTTGAGAAAGTAGTTGAAGAACTGGGCAAGCTTTCCACTCCGATCAAGGATAAGAAAGAGATCGCTCAGGTGGCTACGATCGCTGCCAACGCGGACAGCAATATCGGCGAACTGATCGCTGAAGCTATGGATAAAGTTGGTAAAGACGGCGTGATCACGGTAGAAGAAGCCAAATCTACCGCCACTACCCTGGATGTCGTGGAAGGTATGCAGTTTGACCAGGGGTATCTTTCTCCTTACTTTGTGACTGACGCTGAAAGAATGGAAGTGCTTTTAGAGGATCCTTATATACTGATCTATGAGAAAAAAGTATCTTCTATCAAAGATATTCTTCCTTTACTTGAGAAGATCGCCCGCACGGGAAAACCGCTTTTGATCATCGCCGAGGAAGTTGACGGCGAAGCTCTGGCGACATTAGTTGTTAACAAGATCCGCGGGACATTCGTTGCCTGCGCTGTAAAAGCTCCAGGATACGGGGATAGGCGCAAAGCGATGCTTGAGGATATCGCCATTCTTACCGGCGGTAAGGCGCTTACCGAAGACTTAGGCATCAAGCTTGAGAATATTGATCTTGATGACCTGGGCCGCGCCAAAAAAGTGAAGATCGATAAAGAAAATACCACGATCGTGGAAGGCGCCGGTAAAAACGCCGCAATCAACGCCAGGATCGCGCAGATGAAGAAACAGATTGAAGATACGGATTCCGATTATGACAAAGAGAAACTGCAGGAGCGCTTAGCCAAATTATCCGGCGGCGTGGCAGTGATCAATGTGGGTGCCGCGACTGAATCCGAAATGAAAGAGAAAAAAGCACGCGTTGAGGATGCATTACACGCAACCCGCGCAGCCAGCCAGGAAGGTATTGTCCCAGGCGGCGGCGTAGCGCTTATCCGCACTATCGCAGCTTTAGATAAATTAAAGCTGGAAGGTGATGAAAAGATCGGCTGCCAAATAGTTAAAAGGGCTATTGAAGAGCCTTTAAGGCAGATCATCGCGAATGCCGGCATGGAAGGTTCTGTAGTCGTGCAGAAGATCAAAGCTGAAAAAACTAATGTTGGTTACGATGTCAGCCAGGATGCTTATGTGGATATGATCGAGGCAGGCGTGATCGACCCTACAAAAGTCACGCGTTCAGCTCTGCAGAATGCCGCGAGTATCGCGTCTTTACTTCTGACCACCGAAGCAGTGATCGCTGATAAGCCGGAAAAAGAAGATAAGATGCCCGCGATGCCAGGCGGTATGGGTGGCATGGGCGGTATGGGTGGCATGGGCGGTTACTAAGCTCTATAAACACCGAAAGATCCGGGGACAGTGCTGTCTGTTTTAAGCAGCGCTGTCCCCGTTTTGTTAGGTAAAATAAGTATTGACAAAAAGGCTAAACTGTCATAAAATTTAACATCCTTTCATAGATATTTCCCAAAAAAGGCAAAATATCCGTAACTTATTGTATAACAACAAGTTAATATAAGGAGATCTCTAAAATGGCAGAGTGGATAGGTATAGGCAGGCGCGCAAGAAGGTGTTATGGATTTGATGAAATAGCCCTTGTCCCGGGTTCGCAAACAGTCAACCCTAACGAGGTTGATATATCGTTTGAGCTTGCGGGCAAGAAATTCAAAGTTCCTATACTTGCCGCAGCTATGGACGGCGTGGTGAATGTCAAATTTGCTGTAGAAATGTCTAACCTTGGCGGTATCGCGGTGCTTAATCTTGACGGCGTTCAGACGCGCTATGAAAATCCTGACCAGGTCTTAGAGGAGATATCTAAAGCCAGCCCGCAAAAAGCCACAGAACTTATCCAATCCGTATATACCACTCCGATCAAAGAGAAGCTTGTTTCTCAAAGAGTAGCTGAGATCAAGAAAAAGAAAGGCACCGCGGTAGTTAGCTGTATTCCGGCTAACGCGGACAAATTCGCCAAACTGGCCACTGATGCGGGGGCGGATATATTCGTCTTGCAGTCTACCGTTACGACCACCAGGCATATCGCTAAAGAATATAAAACATTAGACCTGTATAAATTTTGTAAATCCGTTAAGATCCCTGTGATTTTAGGTAACTGCGTTACCTATGAAACGACTTTAGAGCTTATGTCAACAGGAGCCAGCGCTTTATTGATCGGCGTAGGCCCGGGAGCAGCATGCACAACGCGCGGGGTGTTGGGTATCGGCGTGCCGCAGGTTACCGCGACAGTGGACGCGGCAGGCGCGCGTGATTTCTATTTTAAGAGGACAGGAAAATATGTTTCCGTGATTACTGACGGCGGGATGAACCGCGGAGGCGATATCTGCAAGGCTTTTGCCTGCGGAGCCGATGCGGTAATGATCGGTTCAAGTTTTGCCAGGGCAACAGAAGCTCCTGGTAAAGGTTTTCATTGGGGCATGGCGACCAGCCACGTTAACCTGCCGCGCGGTACGCGCATTCAGGTTGGCACGACCGGCGCTTTAAAAGATATTTTATTCGGCCCGGCTAAAGTTGATGATGGTTCGCAGAACTTGATGGGCGCCTTAAGGACATCGATGGGTTCATTAGGGGCAAGTAATATTAAAGAGATGCATGACGTGGAGATCATTATCGCGCCTTCCATTCAGACAGAAGGAAAGATCTTCCAGGTCGGACAGAGAGTAGGGATGGGTAAATGAGCAGGCAAATAATATTAATATTGGATTTTGGCTCGCAATATACGCAGCTGATCGCCCGCCGCGTGCGCGAGAATAAGGTATTTTCAAAGATCATTCCTTTTAATACGCCGGCAAAAGAGATCGCGGCGATGAACCCGAAGGGTTTGATACTTTCCGGGGGTCCTGCGTCTGTCGTGGAAAAGAAATCGCCTTATCCGGACGCCGGGATCTTTAAATTAGGCGTGCCTGTTTTAGGCATCTGCTACGGCATGCAGGTGATCTGCGAAATGCTCGGCGGAAAAGTCAAGCACAGCCGCGAACGCGAGTACGGCAAGGTGGAGTTATTCATTGACGATAACCGCGATATCTTTAGCCGCCTTCCGGGTAACTTTACATGCTGGGCCAGCCACGGTGATTTTGTCACCAAGATGCCCACAGGGTTCCACACTACGGCACATACGAGTTCTACTCCGATCGCTGCGATCGCTAACCCCAAGAGAAGGATCTTCGCGGCGCAATTCCACCCGGAAGTCACGCATACTGAAAAAGGCAGCCAGA
>Ga0153915_10000757_pt1 | contig 29759 bp, 29 predicted proteins | sample Opewatmetagenome_2_FD_107003 | JGI IMG/M metagenome (GOLD analysis project Ga0153915, IMG submission 107003) | Freshwater wetland microbial communities from Ohio, USA - Open water 3 Core 3 Depth 3 metaG | ecosystem: Environmental > Aquatic > Freshwater > Wetlands | place: USA: Ohio, Lake Erie...
CATAGTGCCTTCGCGGTGACCGTCCATACCTTCTGCTGTCTGGTCCCGAACGAGATCTTCTCATGCTTGATCTTGCTGAGGTCCGACCTGAAGTCCCCCTTGGAGAACCCGCCTACGATGATCACGACGGTCCCGCTTTCCGACGCCGTGATCGACTTGTCCATCGGGATCTCCTTTCCGGAAGCGTCCAGGACGTAGACGACATCCGGTTTGAGCGCGGTCACCAGCGTCTCGAGAGGCACACCGGTCCTGAGCTCGAGCAGCGCGTTCTCCCTCGACGGCACGACCCTCTGCTCGTAGAGCGACTCGATGAGCCCGACGAAACGCGGGTAGTGCGGAGGCAGTCTCGTCTCCGGCTTCACGGCGATGACGTCGTTGTTCCTCGTGTGGACGAACACCTTGAGCTTGCCCGCGGCGTTGAGGTCGGAATCCATCACGAGCATGAGGAAGAAATGCACTATGTCCGGCCGGCCGCGCCTCTCCGACTCCCGGAGCTTAACGAAAGCAGGATGGTGGTGGGAGGCGTCGAGCAAGATCTTCTCGGGGGCCTTCCCGCGCGCGCGTGCACTGTTGAGTATGCTGCGCTCCCTCAGCAGTTCTGGCGGGATCAGCTCCAGCTCGGAGTCCGCCAGAATGAAGTAGAACTGCGTCAAGACAGTATCTCCTCCAGTTGGTCGTGGTCCTTCGCGTACTTGATCTCCTGCGCGATGCGCCTCCCCGAGGAGATGCCCGGGCCGATCAGGTCGGAGTACGGGGACCCCGAGACGAACGGGTTCGTCCCCGCTACGATCCTGGACGATATCTCGAACACCTTGACAGTCAGGTTGTCGGTGACTATGCACTCCAGGCAGAACGGGCCGATCATCCCGCCGAACAGCTCGAGCGAGCGTTCCACGGCTCGCTCCGCCATGTTGAGGAGCTTCGGCAGCAGCGACTCGCGCACCACCACTGGAACGTTGCCCGTCACCACGAATGTCGGGTAATGCCCGAGCTTCTTGAGCTCGTCGAGCGCGCCGAGTTTGTAGACCTCATCGATGTTGGACTCGTCGCGCCTATCGATGCTGAGCATCTCGAGAACGCCCTTGCTCAGGCGATATCCATCCGTCCTGATCGGCGAGTAGAAGTAGTGTATGTAGTACCTGGTGCCGAGGATGTACTCTTGGATCGAGAACTTCTGCGAGTGATCTATGCCCATCTTGAAGTCGGGGTAGTCCTTCGCGATGAAGAACCCGCGTCCGCCCTTCGCGCCGTCGTACTTGACGAGCACGGGCCGGTCTATCATCTTGGGGTCCTCGATCTTGTGTGGCATCTCTATCCCGGCCGAGCTGAGCCACATGCGCTCCTTCTCGCGGTCGCTCTCCCAATCGAGCACAAGCCTGTTACCGAAGGTCGGGACCTCGAGCTCCTCGAAATTCTTCGGGGTCATGTACTCGACGAACGAGCCGTGCGGGACGATGATGACATTCTTCTTCACTAGCTCGTCCGCCCGGTTGATCAGCTCCTTGTAGGACTCGACGAAGAAGAACTCGTCGGGCTTTCCGAGCGGGAACGCATCATAGAACTTGGTCTTCTGCCCAACGGCTATTCCAAGGGTCTTGAAACCCTCCTTTCTCGCGCCATCGAAAATCTGTAGGGAGGTGTGCGAGCAGGCAGTTGCGACGACAAGGTTGTTCTTGTCGTATCCCTCGATTATCCGGTTAATACGGTCTCGGGAAACCATTGCCAGCCATAATCCGATTTCGCATTTAAACATTGTCGCCGCAAACATTACCAGGGCGAGAACCGTGTGTCCAGAATCTGGCTCAGCGCCTGGAACGGCCTTTAGAGGCCGCGGATACGACGTTCCTGCGCCGCTCCGAAGGGGTGTACCTGCATACCTGCTGGCACACCGTGCACATGACTCTGCTCCGGGGAGTCAGTTCTGGCGAGTGCCTGTTCAGGAGCGCTCTGGCCTTCGGAGACAGGTTCTTCTCTCTCGTCCTTGCGACAAGGCACGTGTTGGCGCTGACAACATAGGGCCTCAGCGCGCCCGCTGGGCATGCGGTCACGCACCTCTGGCACCTTCCGCAGAGATCCTTCTCGAAGGGCTGGCTCGGCTCAAGCTCTGCATCAGTGAGGACTATGCCGAACCTCAGCCATGGCCCGTATCTGGGATTGACGATAATGGAGCTCTTCCCGTAGTTGCCGATGCCCGCCAGCCGTGCGATCCTCTTGTCGGATGCGAGGTACGGCGCGAACGCGGCCTCGTACCCCTCCATCCTCAGCGCGCGCATCAGCTCCCTAGAGATGACCCTCATCAGCATGTACCCAGGATACTCGAGGTCGCCATTCTCGCGCTCGGTCTCGATCTCGTCAACGTCGTCCGTCGAGAGCGTCCCGAATACGATGGCGCTCTTGGCCTTCGGCATCGCGGACCTGAGTGGCACGGTGTACCTGTTGATGGACTTCAGTTCGATCTTGACGGGCTGGAGGGAGTCCGCATCGTCGACGCGGACTATTCCGAACGCGACTGCGCCCTTCTGCTTCGCCAGATCTCTGAGCCGCGTGGAGAACTCATCCATTGATTTCCGCATGGGAACCAGATTCGCGAAGCTACGATATCAAACCTGTGAGGGCGCCGTTGGCCGACTTGGTGCAAGTATTATATTGCCGCACGAGGTCAGCGGCCCGAAGACGAATGGCGTCGAGCGACAAGCGGCCGAGGATAAGGAAGCCCTTGCTCGTCGGGGTCACCACGAATGTCCTAGTCCTCGGCATCGTGAGCCTCCTCACGGACGTGAGCAGCGAGATGATCTACCCGATCCTGCCTCTGTTCCTGACGGCCATCGGCGCGACGGGGCTCATCATCGGCCTCATCGAAGGCTCGGCGGAGACCACTGCGTCCCTCCTCAAGGTCGTGTCCGGCTGGTATTCGGACAGGACGCGCACCAGGAAGAACCTGGTCGTTGGAGGGTACGCCGCCAGCTCCGTCGTGAAACCGTTCCTCGCTCTAGCGACGTCGTACTGGCAGGTGCTCGGAATACGCGTGGTCGAGCGCGTGGGCAAGGGCATCCGGAGCGCACCGAGGGATGCGCTCATCGCGGACTCCACCCCGCGCGGGTTCCACGGAAGGGCCTTCGGATTCCACAAGGCCATGGATTCCACGGGGTCGGTCGTGGGACCGCTCCTCGTGCTGCCGTTCCTCCTCATCGCAGGTGCCGCAGTGACCACCGATACGTACCGGCTCATCTTCCTGATCTCCGCAATCCCCGCGCTGGCCGCCGTCGCCTTCGGTTTCGCGTTCATCCGGGAGAAACGGGGCGAGCAACAGAAGGTTGTGGGCCACTTCTTCAAGGAGATCGGCAATCTCGGACGGCCGTTCTGGCTTCTGATGTCAGTCGTCTTGGTCTTCTACATCGGGGAGATAAGCTACGCCTTCCTGATTCTGAGAGCGGCCCAGGAGGGCGTTGAGACCGTCACCGTGCTACTGATGTATGTGCTGTTCAATGTGGCGTTCGTGCTCATGGCCATCCCCGCGGGCGACTTATCAGATCGGCTCGGCCGAAAGCCCGTCATCATCCTTTCATTCATGCTCTTCATCCTGATGGGGGCCGTGATGGCCGCTGCAGACTCCATCCTCCTTCTGTCCGTCGGGTTCGCCTTCTATGGCCTGTACAAAGGCTCGTCCGAGGGCGTGTTCAAGGCGTACGTCACGGACGTCGTGCACCCCGGCATCCGCGGCACGGCCCTCGGAGCGTTCCACACAGTGGTCGGACTCGTGATGCTGCCAGGGGGGCTCCTAGCGGGCCTGCTCTGGGACCGCGTGGGCCACTGGGCGACCTTCGCATACGGCATCGCGACCGCGCTGACCGCCCTCACGATGCTCCTCGTCCTGACGCGGGGGACGAGGACCGAACGCTTCAGGCACGCCTGAAGACACCTCCGAGCTTTCTCAGCAATGAGATGGCCTCCGCTCGATAGACCAAATACACCACGAGGATCCAGTAGACGACATAGCCGAGCACCTCCGTGAGCGACGGGGTCCCGTTGTATCCGAGTAGCGAGGTCAGAAGCTCTCCAAGGGTGCTCTGGTCGTTGACTATCCAGTTCGAATCCCACATATGCTCGACCAGCGCAGGCACCGCCCCGGCCTCTCCGAACTCGTGCAGGCCGCGCGCGACAAGACCGGCCGCGAACAGGATAAGCAGGATGCCGGTGACGTTGAAGAATGTCCTGAGATTGAGCTTGACAGAGTACCTGATGATCGCAAACCCGATCAATCCAGCCATCGCGAGACCCAAGGCCCCGCCCACAAGGATCTGGAAGCCGGTCGACGTGAAGGATGCAGAGCCGAGGAACAGCACCGTCTCGATCCCTTCCCGGAACACACTGATGAAGGCAAGGAACGCGAGACCGTAGTAGCGGCCGCTGGCAACGGCCCGCTCGGCCTTGCCCTTGAGGTCCTCTGAGAGGGCCCTGCTGTTCTTGGCCATCCACGCGATCATCGTCGTGAGAACCGCAGCGGCGAGGAACATGGTGGACCCCTCGAAGACCTGCTCCAGGGAGCCTTCGAACTCGACGGCTACCAGCTCGAATAGACCAGCGACGGCGACGCTGGCGACGATCCCGAGGATGACTCCCAGGTACATCGGCCTCGCGTAGGCCTTCGCACCGACCTTCGCGAGATAGGAGAGCATGATCGCCACGACGAGGGCGGCCTCTATGCCCTCCCTCAATGTAATCAGGAAGCTAGCGATCATCCAGTTCCCTGAGATAGGGCTGTTGCTGAGAGGTAATAAACGTCATCCCTTACGGGAGATGACAAGAAGTTTGGAGGGCCAATCACTTCCTTCGGCCTGCGATCATAAGTCCGACTGCGATGGCCAACATGCCTGTCACTGCGACGATTGAGCTGGAGAACTCAGGCACGATGGGCTGCACCGTTATCCTGCCCCACATGTTGTCGGCGATGTGGAACTTGCAGATGTAGTTGTACACCCCGGCAGTCGTGAACTGCACCGCTGGGGAGTTCGCGCCAGGAGCTACAGTGTAATCCCAAGTCATCGGATCTGTCGCATTCGCGGTTGTCGAGTGTGTGAATGATCCTGCGTTGTGCCATACCACAGAGTCTCCCACGTTGATAGTGAGGAACTTGTCGGTAAATGCGTACTCGGTCATCTGAACGGTGAATGTCTGCGCCGCCCTCGCCGGAACGAACGGCGAGACAACCGCAACGCCTACGATAGTCGCCAGAGCGGCGAACTCAAATGCGCACAATGCCCTCCATCTGAAGTCCCTTCCGTGACCTTTCGTCGATACCACCAACCATGCTCACGATATGATTCAGCGGCATCTTGGATGGACGATGGAGACTTAGTCCTAGTGACGTACTTGTCAGCCTAGACCGAATGAATAGTTTGATGGCCAGTTCGCAGATACCTCCCCATCCGGGGGGCCGACTTGAGAATCTCGAAGAACATCGCATACGCCATGATGGCCATCGCTGCCATAATGTGGTCCACATCCGGCACCTTCACAGAACTGGCGCTGGAGGAGGAGGCCGCGGTCATGCAGATCACCGTCTTCACCTACGTCTTCTCCGCTCTTATCCTGGCCCCCGCCATCATGGTCTTCGACCGGAGGTCTATCAAGATAGACCGCAAGGATTTCATCCCCTTCTTCATCTTCAGCCTGATCACCGGGACCTTCTTCGCTGTCGCCTGGTACGCGTGCGTGGAAATGACCGGGGTGGCGACCGCGGTTATTCTGCTCTACGCATATCCGAGCATCGTGACGATCGCGTCCGTGTTCTTTCTCAAGGAGAAGATGACGGCTCCGAAGGCCCTCGCTCTTCCACTGACGTTCGTTGGCGCGGTCCTCGTCGCGGGCGCGCAGGAATTCGAGGAGGGGCTTTCGTTCGACCTAATTGGAATCAGCCTCGGAGTGTACACCGCCATAGCGGCCGCCGTCTACTACATCTGGGGGAAGAAGTTCCTCGACAAGTACTCCGCCAACACCGTCATCCTGTACATGACGGTCCTGTCAATCCCCGTCCTCGTGGTGATCGGCCTCCCGTTCAACCTCTCGAGCGGCTCGATAACGACCACTGGCTGGCTCTGGATATTCCTGTCGGGGCTCATCCCGGGGACAATAGGTTTCGTCGTCTCGATGATGGCCCTGAGGCACATCGAGGCGAGCAAAGCGAGCATCGTCGCGAGCATCGAGCCAGTCGCGGCGGTGGGGATCGCGTACCTCGTCCTGTCCCAGACCATCAACGTCCTCCAGGGGATCGGGGTCGCACTGGTGTTCTTCGGGGTGATCCTCCTTCGACTGGCCAGCAAGGAGGCCGCTGAGGCCGTGCTCGTGGATAGATGAGGCGGCCTCGCGGACGAGACAAGGCAAAGCGGATATATCTCGCATCATGATTCGCACCTGGAGCGCATGATTGTCCCCCGGTCGCCCAGTGGCATCCCTGGACTTGACACGATCCTCCAGGGCGGGTACCCGACGAACACCACCATCGCGCTCCGAGCGGAGCCGTCCAACGCCGCGGAGCTCTTCCTGCAGCAGTTCGTTTCCGAGGGGCTGAAACTCGGCTCGCCCGTCGTCTATTGCTGCATGTCCCGGCATCCCGCGAGCCTCATCAGGAGCATGAGGCAGACCGGGATGGACGTGACCGAGGCGATAGCAAACGACCAGCTAGTCCTCCTGGACTGTTTCTCGATGCAGAAGGAGCCCCTGACGGCGGGCCTGGAGCCTATCGTCCACAGGAAGATCGTCTCTGTCGCGGACTCGGATGACGAGCGCCTGCTCCAGGACGGGCTGGCATCCGCGGTGGAGAGGATCTCGAGCCTGAAGGGGCTGAGGGCGGTCTGCGAGAGCCTCCCATCTGCGCTGACAGGCAGCAGCGGCATGGACATCGTCAGGTGGGGGAGGCGAGCGTTCGGGGATCTGCGGGCCTTCGAGACGATCACACTTCACATGTTCCCTCTGGGCAAGCGGGAGGATCTGTTTGAGCTGATGGCGAACGACTTCGACGGGGTCATCGAGATGCGCGCGGAGCGGAACACCGAGAGGATCAGGTACATCCTCGACATCCGGAAGATGCGCCTGACCGACATCCCACTCAAGACCTTCGACCTCGACACGGACAACTCCGTCCTCTCGCTGAAGACGGTCCAGAAGATCACCTAGGGCCGGTCAGATGAAGTACGACTTGAGCAGGAGTACGAACATCGCCCTAGTGAAGCCCGCGAGGACGTTCGCCAGCGTGAACCACCAGACGTTGAGCAGCTTCCCCTCCTTGTTCAGGAGCGAGAACAGGTACAGGGGAACGGTATCGACCATCAACGGGATCGACATGATGATGTAGATGGCGAAGTAGCCGTACCTCCGGACGAAGGTCTCGCTCTTGTCGAGTATCCACCGGAACCAGCCCCATTTCGCGTACCTGAGTATGGTCTTCTCGATCGTCGTCCCGAGGTAGAAGACGGCCATGGCGCCCAGGCCCTTTCCGAGGCCAGAGACGATGGCCACCACCGCAATCGGTATGCTTTCCGGGGCCAAGGCGACTGCGGTTTCGACGGGGATCGGAAGCGCGACTGCGGCGACGAAGGAGAAGAAGAAGAGGGAGAGGAGATAAGTCGTTGGGTCGGCGTGATTGAGTCCGGAGAGGAAGTCCATCAGCTGGTTCCACAGTGACGCCATTCCTGTCATGTCAAGCAGTCATAGGCCTTGTAGATTACTGCGGAACGCCACCGCACGCGCGCGCGGTGCGACCCCGAAAACAGGGCGAGCCAGAAAATTAGAAGACGGTACGAATAATTACCAAAGGCTTATATTCGTGGAACTTCATCACCAGAATTGGGATGTACAATGGCCAAGGTTGAAGGGAAGGAGGCTGATTGGTTCGATCAGCTTGACGAAGAACTCGAAAAGAAGACCACGCAGATCACCGACAACTTCGTCGAGCAGACCACTCAGAAGGAAACGATCAACAGGGCCCTCCTCGAGGATCTTTTCAGGATTTGGATAAGGTTCAACAAGATCAACGTGCACTTCTCGATGCTTCCAGAGTCCTCGACTTTCGCCCAGTTCGTGGTGTATCCCGAGCAGTGGAGCTTCAAGCCGGACTTCGACTTCGCGAACGTCGACAACGTCGCGCTCACGGACAGGACTCAGGCCAGGGTGGGGGACTCGCTTAAGATCTGGTACTACAGCGTCGACAGCCAGACCCACGTGCGGATGATCTTCGAGTTCTGCGAGGGCGAGCACTACTACAAGTACGCCGGGTGGAAGAGGATCTTCAGCCAGTACGTGCTCATGGACACGTCGGTCCTGAAGTTCGACGAGAAGAAGTACCACGAGGTTCTCGCGGACGTCATCAAGACCTGGTACGAATCGCATCTCAGGCGCGACCGAGAGGTCGTCCTCAAGCACATAAGGGAGAAGTTTGAGAAGGGCGAGACCTTCACGCAGTAGTTCTCATCCGACCGAGCACATGCCACGCGGTGATTGTCGCAGCTCTCGACCATCTCGTTCGCAATGGCCTGCCAGACCCAGGTTGCTCACTGATCAGTCCATCGAGCATTCAGTGAACTGACACGCGACCTTCTTGGCCATCTCGAAATTGCTGACCGCGAACACGAACCTGAGCATGTCCCCGCTTTGGCCCAAAAGATACGATCCCTCGAAGGTGACCCCAGCATCGATCAGAAGCGTGGCGGCCCTCACCCACTGTCCCGGCCTGTTGTAGACCTCCATGACCAGTACCTTCCGCTCTTTGAATGGGAGGTCAGCCTTGATGAAGGTCTGTCTCGTCTTCTCCTCGTCCCCCGTTATGAACTTCACCGAATAGCCGCCTCCGTTCCTAGTGGTCGCGATTGTGTTCAGGTTCACTCCATGGTCAGCAAGTATGCTTATCGCTCCCAGGAGTTCCTTCCCCGAGCCCGGTATGAACACCTCGAATTCCGTTGCCATTGTCTGACCTCCTGTGGCGGTGGTAGCGGCGTTATACGATGGGTTGTATTTATTTTGTACCCTCGTTTTGTCGAATGTCGGAGAATGGCCCATGATGAAAATCCACCTTTCGCCGCCAATGCCTTCCTCAGGGCGACTTCTTCCGATGCGGATTGAAGGACCTTCGAACGGTAGAAAAAGGCAATAGTGAGAGGGGTCGACCCTCTCGAAAGGTTTCTACAGGCCGTAGTAGGTCGTCAGGCAGTCAATCCACGAGGTCTGCGACACGAAGTCCAGCCCGACCTCGGTGTACACGAACTGCCTCGCCCAGTACCAGCCCTGCGAGTAGTACTGTGACGGGGACGGCGGGAACCAGAAGTTCAGACCGTGGACCGTGTCGTGGTACTTGTTGCTGTTCGCCTGGGCTATGACCGCCGCATCGAAGGCAGCGTCGAACGCGTCGATCGCCGCAGTCAGCTCGGGATGGCCCTCGATGGCGCGGAGGCCGTCGATGAAGGTCCGGACATCCGGCATCCATTCGTACCCTGCCATGTTGGTCCATGTTCCGATGAGCGCGTATCCCCTGGCCCTTTCCACTTCCTTCATGTGGTCTTCCATGACAGGCAGGAGAGCATCCGCGACCGCGTCGAAGGCCGCTCCGAGAGCGTCCATCATGGACGTGTCAACGGCCGCCATCGTGGCAAAGTCCTGGCTGTAGGTCATCTGGTGCGGGTACGCCCACTTGTCGCTGTAGTAGAGCACGTACTCATACACGATGTTGTTCGCGAGCTGCTCCGGGGATATCGATGGGTTCTTCACCATGTCCGTGATGAACATCTCATAAGGAAGGCCATCGTAGGGTTCCATGGTCTCACTCGCGACCATGTACCTGGCCGCCCCTCGCATCTCGAATGCCGCCTCGATCGAGCCCATGTTGCACGCGTCGAATGCGAGGATGTCGACCATCTTCCCGGTCTTGGCCTTCGAGTTCTTGAGGGCCTCCGCGATGCCGTGGTTCGGCATCAGCGTGTCACCGTTGGTCTCGTCCTGGCAGATCCCCCTCCAGCCGTAGCCGTGGTCGGATATCAGGACCATGTTCTTCTTGGCAGGGTAGGTCTTCTCTCCCCAGATGACGAACTTCTCGAGGGTCGCGGGGTCCGAAGAGTTCATCTCCGGCCATTCTGCCACCAGTTTCCTCGCACCTGGGCCGATCTCGTAGAGCCAGGTGCCTTCGACTGACAGAAGGTCGACGAAGACCACGATGTTCACCTTTTCGTTCGAGGTGAGGGCCTTCTCCCACAGTTGCATACAGAACTCCGTCGTGAACTCGAGGTTGTTGTCACATGCCCAGAATATCATTATGCTCCATTCCTTCTCGCCCGGCGCCTTCGGCCCCTGTTGTCCAGCGAGGACTCCTGCAGGAACGACGAATGCGGCCGCGACGAGAACGCACAGCACGGCTCGTACACGTATTCTCAATCTCCTCTCCCCCTTGGCTGCTGATTCACCGTATCAAGAGCAGGCCAGATAATCCTTTTCCTCGGGATCGGAGCAGAGGCGCAACGCAATTATCTGGGAGCGTGCATCCGATTCGCAGGTAGCATGTCCGTCCCATTCGACCGAATCGCGGACAGGTTCGACGAGACGAGGGGATACCCCGAGCACGTGATGGCCGACATATTGTCCGCCCTCGCTAGCGTGCTGGACAAGCAGGAGCTGGTGCTCGACGCCGGCGTAGGAACTGGGAGGTTCGCACTGCCGCTCCAGGCGAAGGGGTACGAGGTTGTCGGAGTCGATCTCTCCCCGCGGATGCTCGCGAAGGCGAGTGACAAGGGCGTCGAGGGACTGGTGAGGGGCGACCTGCGCGCCCTTCCTTTCCGCGACGGGACCTTCGCGGTGGCGATGAGCATCCACGTCCTTCATCTGATCTCTGACTGGAGAACCGCACTCGCGGAGATCGGGCGGGTCACCAAGGAGATCTATGTCTCAGTCGCATTCGAGAAGGAGGATTCGCCGGCACAACGGATCAGGGACTACTACGACGAAGTCTGTGCAGGGCTGGGCTACGACACGAGCCATCCGGGCATGAGGGAGCGGGAGCTTCCAGACATCCTCCTGCCTGACACGCAGCGGCCGGTCATCGTCCACGAGCACGAGGTCGACGTCGAGAGCCTCATCAACGACTACGAGTCGCGGACCTACTCGAGCCAGTGGACGGTCCCGGAGGACATCCATTCAGAGGCCATAGACGCGATGAGGGAGAAGTACGGTCGGCTGGGCAAGGTGAAGGGGATCGAGCGCATCTCGCTCCTCACTTGGAAGGCAGAGAGGCTAAGAGCGCTCGCGAATACCGAGACTAGGAGATTCCCCTAGAGGCCCGACACTTTCGCTTGCCCGTAGCGCATCCATTTATATTCCGGCGGAGCGTTCGGAAAACGGCAGCACAGGAGAAACACGGCTGTCACAGGGGGCTTGTTTGTGGAAATCAAGAATCTAGCGCCCCACGTCGAGGAGATCACCAGGGCGCTCGGGGGCAAGTTGTCTGAGGAAGAGATCGCTGAGGAGCTGCAGAAGTACGTGGACGTCTACCACCTCAGCATTCCGATGGCGAAGAGGACCATCATCAAGAAGCACGGAGGCGACGTCGCCGCTTTCTCGCCGATGTTCCAGAGGAAGCTCGCAGAGCTGAGGCCGAACGAACCCGTCGTTGACTTCATCGCGAAGGTACTGTCGGCCAACTCGAAGGAGGTCCAGGCCAAGGGCGAGAGGAAGAACATCGTCTTCGGTTTCCTCGGGGACGACACGACCACCCTCCCGTACACCGCATGGGAGGAGAGCCTCGGCCTCCAGAAGGGGGATGTCATCTCCGTCCGCGGGGCGTACACGAGAGAATACCAGGGGCGGGTTCAGGTGAACTTCGGCAACAGGGTCACGATCAAGAAGGAGGACCCGTCGACGATGGGGGACATCCAGATCGCCCAGGGACCGCCCCGGAGCGCCGAGATCGGCCAGCTCAGGGAGGGCATGGGATACGTGGAGGTCAAGGGACGGCTGCTCACAGTCGACTCCCGGGAGGTGACGGTCCAAGGGGAGACGAAGCAGATCTTCTCAGGAGTGATCGCTGACGCGAGCGGCAAGGTGCAGTTCACCGCTTGGTCGGACTTCAAGCTGAGGCAGGGCGAGGTCGTCAAGATATCGAAGGCCACCGTGAAGGCGTGGAGGGGGATCCCGCAGCTGAACTTCGATGACCGGGCGGAGGTCGTCGTCGTGAAGGAGAGGTTCCCCTCGCTCGAGGAGCTGCAGAAGTCCGGCGTCAACATGATCTCGGAAATCGCCTCCAGGGGCGGCGCGATGGATGCCACCGTGAGGGGCGTGCTCGTCGAGATAAGGGAGGGCTCGGGGCTCATCATGCGCTGCCCGGAATGCAAGCGCGCGCTCCAGAAGGGGACCTGCAAGGTGCACGGGCGCGTCGAGGGCTACCCGGACCTCAGGGTCAAGGCGATCCTGGATGACGGGACCGGCGCGGTGGGCGTGGTCATAGGCCGGGAGCTCTCGGAGAAGCTCCTGGAGACAACGCTCGACGAGGCAATGCAGAAGGCGAAGCAGGCGATGAACTTCGAGGTCGTCCGCGACATGATGGACGAGAGACTGGCGCTCAAGGTGATAACCGCCTCAGGCTCGATCACGGCTGATGCCTACGGCCTATCGATGATCGTGAAGGAAGCAGATTTGGCCGCGGTGGACGCCAAGCAGGAGGCTGAGAAGCTCCTCGTCGAACTGGAGGGCTCCGAATGAACGTGCGCGAGGTGGCCTGGAGGGTCTTCGCGGAGGAGTACAACTCGTCCGTGCTCGAGGCCACGGGGGGCGGGGAGAAGCCGGTGTCGTATGTCGTGACGCCCCTCGGAGCGAAGATCAATCGGATGCTCGTCGTCGGCGTCGTGACCGACATAGAGGACATCGGCGCCGAGGGGAAGCAGAGGTTCAGGGCGAGGGTCTCGGACCCGACGGGCACGTTCTACGTCTCCGCGGGGGAGTACCAGCCAGGAGCGGCCATGGCCCTTTCGAAGATGTCGCCGCCGGCTTTCGCCGCGATCGTGGGGAAGAGCAGGGCGTACAGCCCAGAGGAGGGCGTCAAGTACCTGAGCATCCGCCCGGAGAGAGTCAAGGAGGTTGACGACGGCGCCCGGGACTACTGGGTGTTCGAGGCCGCGAAGAGCACACTTCACAGGATAAACGCCGTGTCCGACGGTCTAGAGATGGAGAAGCCGGCTGTTGCGGAGCTCGTGAAGCTTGGATACCATGAGAATCTCGCGGACGGGGTCGTCCGCGCGATCGAGTACTACAAGGACATCGATCTCGACCGGTTCCGGAACATGGTCATGGACGCGCTGCGCTCGCTCGGACCAGAGAAGGAGGGCAGGGCTGAGCGCAAGAGGCGCGCTGCCGTTCCCGAGAGGATCCCGGCCGAGGAGCGAAAGGAGGGCTCAGAGGGCGAGGAGGAGATGCACGAGGTCCAGGTGGGCACGGACGAGGAGGACACCGTGCTCAAGCTCATCGATTCCCTGAGCACCGCCTCGAAGGGCGCGCAGTGGGAGAAGTTGGTCGAGGCAGCGAAGGCGAAGAAGATAGACAAGGTCCGGCTCGAGGAGATCATCGCGAGCCTGCTCGACAAGGGCGAGATCTACGAGCCCGAGCTGGGCATGATGAAGAGAATATAGAGATATGGAAGGGGTTTGAGGATTTTCGGCCTAGTCCTGGAACTCATCCCTGGACACGGCCACGAGAATGAGCCCGATCAGGCCCAGTATGAAGAACCCGCCCAGGCTCAGTATCCCGCCCAGGATCGAGAATCCGAAGTGCTTCCTCTGTATCGCGAATATGCCGCCGAGTATGGCTATGACGCCAAGGACGAAGAATATCGCGCCGCAAGCTGCCAATACCCCTCCGCCGAAGTCGACCAAGATCGAGCCTCCGCCGATGAATACGCCTCCTGCGATCATCTCGAGCAGCCCCGAAACCAGGATCAGCACTCCGCCGATCACAGGCATCGAGGATTGCTTCTTCACTGGCGCTCCCATCATCTGCATCCTGTAGTCGTGACCGCAGTACGGGCACACATTCGCGTCCCACGAAATCGTCCGCCCGCATGAGACGCAGTTCCTGGTTCCCCCTGTCCCCGAATACGACATTTCTCGATTCCTCCAAACTGGTCCTACCAGCTCCGCCTCGATATGACCGTCGCTATTAGAAAATGATTGCCTAGGAAATCTAGAAACTGAAGGGAAAAGGGTTTGAACAGCTCGGTGTTCCCGGGCCGCCTAATCGAAATCGTCCCTGCCGACAGCGATCAGGATTATGCCAATCAGGGCGAATATGAAGTAGCCGCCCAGACCGAGTATCGCACCGAGTATCGCGAGCCCGAAGTGTTTCCTCATGACGGCGAATATGCCTCCGAGGATTGCGATTATGCCCAGTATGAGCCATATCACGCCGCACAGGGTCAGGATGTCAGCGACTCCGGTGCCCAGGTCGAATCCTCCGAGGAACGATCCCCCAGAGATCAGTATTCCTCCGGATATGATCTCGACGAGGCCGGCGATGATGACAAGCACCCCGCCGACGACTGGCAGTATGCCCTTCTTCTTCGCGGGGGCCTGCGCCTGCGCCCTATAGTCATGCCCGCAATACTGACATACGTTCGCGTCCCATGGGATCTGCCGCCCACAGGAGACACACGATCTCATCTGCTGTTGTCCAGATGCCAAATTCTAGCCTCCTATTCTGAGGGGTCCAAAACTAGCCCCATCCCGGTATGAGAATCAACCTGGATTATATAAAATGATTGCTATGATTCTACCTGGACTGCTCCAACAACTTAAATACGCCCTTGACAGAAGCATGCTCCCGTCCAGGCAGCCAGATGGTCACCGGTCAGCTCGTTCCTTCGACCGCGCGGCCTCCTCTCGAGCGGTCTGCTCTCTGCTCTTCTCGACATCCTCCTGAATAACGAACATGAAATGCGCGATGAGGAGCGCGAGCGCCGCACCCGCGACCAAGCCGGTGGTGATCCGAAGCGGGTTCGTCGACTCGTAGCTCGTGACGGCCTGGAGACCACCATCGAGTCCGATTGGGACGAGGCCCAGGAGGACGTACAGCGGGTTCACTTTGTATCTGTAGAACGCCATCAAACCAAACCCGAGGGCGATCCCAAGGAATAGGCCGAGATCCCTCGAGCAGAAAGGCATCTCGTTCCCGTTCAGGAAGTAGCTCCGGCTCGCGATCTGGTGGCACTCAAGGTCGCCAATCCAGTATATCGCGCGGGGGAGGGCTCCGAGGTCCCTGAACTGGATGTCGTTGTCGTGATAACCCACTCTCCCGGAAAGGTCCTTGAGGGTGTTGGCGGGCACCATGAAGGGCGCCGCGACCAGCAGCCCAACCCAAGCGGCCGAGATGATGAAGAACACCAGAACTGCTCGCGATGAAATCTTCGGCAGGCGCATCAGACCACCTCCAGCGTCAGCCATCTCTAAATCATTTCGTTATTACAGCAGAGGCGTACCCGACGACCTGGGCCATCGGATGGACATCTCCCGAGTTCGCGTACTTCAGAAGAGTCGCCTTGCCTCCAGCGCAGGCCGTCATGGTGGCGATCACCGGCCCATACCCGCACATGGAGATGTCCTGGTCCCTGACGACCTCGTAGAGAGCCTTCGCGTCCATCGCCTTGATCGCATCGAGAGCCATGTTGTCCTTCTTCTTCGCGAGCGAGGGGGAGACATAATGCGACATGTCGGTCGACGCGATAACCACAGCATCCTTGTCCTTCACCGCCCTGGCAATCGTCTTCCCGACGGATAGGGCGGTCTCCAGATCCTGGAAACCCATGCACACCGGCACGAACATGAAGTCCCTCGAAAAGTACTGCAGGAACGGAAGCTGGACCTCGATTGAGTGCTCGAACCGATGCGCCTCGGCGTCTTCGTCCACCAGGTCCCGCCTGATCTCCTTCGCGAGCTCCTTGTCCACCTTGACGACCCCTAGAGGAGTCTGCCAGTCCTCGCTCGTCACCGCGATACCCGAGCCACGGCCTGTGTGGTTCGGGCCGATGAACACGAAGGTCTTGGGCATGCCGTCTTCAACGATGCGCGCGTATGTGTGAGCGGCGACCATCCCCGAGTACATGTAGCCGGCATGCGGTGCTATTCCTCCGAGGACCTCCCTCTTGGCCCTTCCCAGTTTCGGGATGCTTCCGGGGCCGAGAGGACCAGTGAAACACTGCTCAATCTGGCTCCTGAGTGATTTCTCGTCGCCGGCGTAGAACTGCCCCGCAACCGAGGGACGTCTCATTTTCCTCCACCGACGGACTATCGTCTACTGTGCAAATAGCCTTTGCCGATAATACACGGACCGGAGGGGCCCTAGAGCGACGCCTCGAACTCCTCCACAGTCATCTTGAAGTCCTCGTCCGTGGCGAGCTGCCCCCTCGCCTTCAGGACCTCTCTCGTGAGGAGCCAGTACACGGTCGCGAGGGCTCTCCTTCCCTTGTTGTTCGACGGTATCACGAGGTCGACGTACTTCGTCTCGTTGTTCGCGTCGCATATGCCGATGATCGGGATGCCGACGTTCAGGGCTTCCCTGAGGGCCTGCTCGTCTGCCGCCGGATCAGTTACGAAAAGCATCTCCGGCTCCGTGAACTTCGGCAGGATCGGGTTCGTCAGCGAGCCAGGCACGAACCGTCCAGCGACGACCTGCGCGCCGACGGTCTTCCCGAACACCTTCGCGGGCTTCTGGCCGTACTGCCTCGCGGAGACGATCAGTATTCTCGAAGGTTCGAACCTTGACATGAACTTCGCGGCGACCCTGATCCTCTCGTCCGTCTTCTTGACGTCGAGAACGTACAGGCCGTCGCTCCGGACCTTGAAGATGAACTCCTTCATGTCGGCGCTCTTCTGCTGAGTGCCGATGTGGACTCCAGACGTGAGATAGACGTCCTCCGGGATGAGCAGCTGGGTGTCGGTGGTCGTCTGGGGTTGTGTGTCGGATACCTCGTCCATCTGGATTCCTCAATCAGTCGCGCTTGACAGTCATCGGGATGGCGCCCTTGTTGTACTCCATGATCGATATCTCTATCGGGTCGATGATGTCCTCAGGGACGTCCACCAAAATTGGCGCTCCGAGGCTTATCTGCAAGGCCCTGGCTCCAATGATCCTTGCCCTCTCGAAACGCGTGTACTTCAAACTCGCATCCTCTTCGCAGAGGTACCCCCTAAAATTTGCCCCCTTATATACGTTGTGGACTTCCCGAACGCGCGGTTCAGAGGAATCCAGCGCGACAGAGGCTCCTGAGACAGAAGTCCGGGATCTCCGAGAGCTTGAGGATATTTGGAATTTTATAATATGCGTTGAATGGACTTCGGACAGGACATCGCGCGACGACAACCAGAACTTTGCCAGTCATCTCGTTCCGTTAATCGTATCTGCGCGTTCGAAATCGTCAGGAATTCGTCCGAGAAGCCTCCGTAATTGCACAACCAATTTAACGCTAGTTTGCTTACGGAGAAACAACAAGGGGTAGTCAACATGCCCAAGATTCCGAACATCAAAGTTGAGCCTCCGGGGCCGGGGCCAAGAAGGTCGTCGCCAAGGACGACAAGTACATCGTGAAGGCGACCAAGAGCGCACCGCTCGTCTTCAAGAAGGCCGAGGGATCCGTGATCGAGGATGTCGACGGGAACACGTATCTCGACTTCTACGCAGGAGTCGGGGTTCTGAACGTCGGCGCGAGGCATCCGAAGGTCCTCGCGGCCCTCAAGGACCAGGCGGAGAAGTACTGGCACGTCGCTGGCACGGATTTCTACAGCGACCTGCAGTCGAGGCTCGCGGAGAGGCTCGCCAAGTCCGCCCCCGGGAAGAACGAGAAGATGGTCTTCTTCTCCAACACCGGTGCGGAATCAGTCGAGTCCGCGATCAAGATCGCCAAGAGAGGCACCGGCAAGCAGTGCTTCCTGGACTTCCTCGGCGCGTTCCATGGGAGGACCACTGGCGCGATGACGCTGACCGCGAGCAAGTGGGTGCAGAGGGAGGGGTACACGGCCACGCTGATGCCCGGCGTATTCCACGTTCCCTACGCATACTGTTACAGGTGCGTCTACAAGCAGGAGTACCCCGAATGCGGCATGTACTGCGTCAAGGTCATCGAGGACATCTACTTCGAGAACCAGATCCCGCCGAACGACCTCGCCGCGATATGCATGGAGGTCGTGCAGGGTGAGGGCGGATACGTCGTCCCTCCAAAGGAGTTCGTGAAGATGGTCTTCGACCTTTCGAGGAAGTACAAGTGCCTGTTCATCGACGACGAGGTCCAGTCGGGAATGGGCCGGACGGGGAAGCTCTGGGCGTGCGAGCACTTCGACATCGCCCCGGACATCATCTGCTCTGCGAAGTCGCTGGGCGGGGGGCTCCCGATCGCGGCCACCATAGTCGACGCCAAACTCAACTTCGACAGGTACGGAAGGCACTCCAACACATTCGGTGGGGCGTCGTTGGCACACGCGACCGCGCTCGCGACCCTCGACGTCATCGAGAGCGAGAAGCTCCTCGACAGAGCCACGAAGGTCGGAAGGGAGACCAAGAAACGCCTCGAGGAGATGCAGGAGAAGTACGACATCATCGGTGACACGAGAGGCATCGGGATGATGAACGCGCACGAGTTCGTGCAGGACAGAAAGTCGAAGAAGCACGCGTCGAAGAGCAGGGACAAGATCACGGACATGGCCTTCAAGAAGGGACTCATGCTCCTTCCATGCGGCAAGTCCGTCATCAGGTACATCCCGCCGCTGAACATCCCGCAGGAGCAGCTCGATGCCGGTCTCGAGATACTCGAGCAGTGCATAAGCGCGGTCGACAAGAACCGCGCCGACTGATTGGCTCGACGCAAACTCATCAAACCATTTCCATCGCTTTTCCCGCTCGCCCGTGAGGGCTCGTCTTTATCCCTAGCCGGGACTATCAACTGAGGAAATGGCTCCGGACAAGGAGGATTACAGGCTCGCGACTATGCTCAGGCTAGACCCAGAGAGGCTCGCAGCACTCCGACGTGTGGTGAGCGGAATGACGAGATGCCCGAACTGCAACGAGCCGAACAAGGCGGACACGAAGTATTGCGTCAAATGCGGCGGGGCGCTCTATCCAGAGTTCAGGGAGAGGGAGCGCGAAGGGAAAGAAAAGGGATGAGCCGGAGTCCCCTTACTTCTCCGATTCCTCTAACGATTCGTATCTCCAGGCAACGGTCCTCATCGAAAGCCCAACCACGAGCAGTCCGAACCCCGCCCACAGGCCATTCATGAGCGGGACGATCTTCACCTGCATCAGGGCCGAAGAGGTCCCGTTCGACTGGAAGTTCACATACAGGTCCATGGACAATGTCTTGAAGACGTACACGGCGATCTCGCTGTCGCCGCCACTGCCGTACCAGTTGTCCAATGTGATTCCAGCCGCTTCACGATCGCCGGACCGGAGGATCTCGATCGTGGCCCGATCGACGACGAATCCCTGGTCGGGTGTGGTCCTCTGGTCTAGCGAGAGGAGACGCACGGTGAAGTCCCCGACGGAGACCGATCCCCCCGGCTCGACCACATTGCCCGCCACACCGTCGACCAGCGTCATGTCCGCAGGCACAGTCTGCATGTTCGATGAAACGACATAGCTCATCAGGACGAGCGCGACGCCGAGGTGGACAATCTGCGGTCCTGCCCGCAGGAAGGCGCCCCTGAGAGAGCGAGCTCGGACGGATTTCCCCAGCTTAAAAGCCGATGCTCCGGCCGCTACGAGGTATGACGGCAGGCTGAAGGCGACGAGCCAGTTGATATCCTCCGTGACTGCCCCGTAGGCCGCGAGGACGAACGACAAGGCGACGATCCCGATCCCCATGTAGAGGGCCCTCGCCTTCCCGACGAATTTCCAGAGCAGGCAGAGGCTCATCGTGGTCATGGTGGCGACGAAGAGCAGCGAGGTCTTCTGGCTGAACTCGTCATAGTTCGCCTGCATTGTCGAGTTGAGGTTCTTGAACAGAAGGAGCAGAATGATGGACGCTGTCGCCAGGAAGAGTATCGTCGTCAGCAGCATGTTGTTCTTGTCGCTCACGTACTCGGCGAACTTCGCGGGCTCCGGTTCCTCTCCCGGTCTCGGCGTGGCCCTGTACTTCTCGATGGCCAGGTAGATCGCGACCACCAGTAGGAGCAGCATCACCGAGAAGATGCCCAGCACCGCGGAATCGTGCTGGAGCAGGTATCCCAACCTCTCGCCCGGGGTCGCCCCCGTGGACGAGCCAAAGGTGTGGATGGATGACGCCCAGAGGCCCCCTGCGCGCGTCGCGAATGTCGCGAACATCACCGCAACGAAAGCGAGCATCCCGAGCACCGGGGACAGAATCGCGTATTCCCCCTTTCGCGCGTGACGCAGCTGCGTATGCAGCAACGCAGAAGCCACTATCCAAGGCAGCAGGGACGAGGTCTCGACTGGGTCCCAAGCCCAGTAGCCACCCCAGCCGAGTACGTAGTACGCCCATATGGCCCCGATTCCGATGCCGAGAGTGAGGAAGATCCATGCGAGCCTGGCCCAGGGAAGGGAGACCTTTACCCAGGTCTTCTCCCCCGTCAAGAAGTATGCCGCGGCCGCTGCCAACGGGGCGACACAAAGCGCGTAGCCTGCGAACACTATCGGTGGGTGAAGGGCCATCTCGGGGGTCTGAAGCACGAGGTTCATTCCAGAACCTTCCGGAGACCCCAAAAGCAGGAATGCTGGTGTCCTTTCGAACATGCGCATGCCGATCATGATGAGCAAGAAGAGGAAAACGATGCTCGAGATCGAGAACTGAAGGATTCCGTGGAATCGCTGACTGAGATACGTCCTCCGTCGCTCGAGAACTACTTCGATTGCGAGGACTACGGTCATCAGCCAGACCCATAGGAGGAGGGAACCTTGGGCTCCCGCCCAGACCCCGGAGAGTTTGTAGAGGCTTCCGAGATCTGTGGATGAGTGCGACCACACATACAGGTACGACATGTCGGACGAGAGGAAGAGATAGGCCAACAGCAGCAGCGCGACGGTGATGACCATGAAGGTAGCCAGGGAAAGCGATCTCGAAAGGTACTCCAGGCGCTTGCCCTGATATCTGAGGCTGAGACCTCGCGCTGCGGTAGCCCCAACGGAAACGAACGCGCCAATCAGAATGAGCAGGTCACCGGCACTCAGATGATTCACCATCCGTCTTCCGTCAATACTTCGAGGTGCAGCCCACGCTCAGCTCGGTCGCGGTCAGCTTCAGCGGGAGTGTGTCGCTCAGTCGCCCTTTGGCGACTACGGTCTTGCCGTTATCGAACCCCGAAGGGAACGTCCCCGTCATCACGACATCGATGGATTTGGTGGCATCTTCTCTATCGACGAGTTTGAAGGCGGTGTCCGTGACCGCTCCCGACCAGTCACTCACTATCCCTTGGATCTCTATTGTCCTGTCGAGATACTTCGCCGGGACTGCGGACTGGGATTCGCTGACCAAGGAGGCGATAGCTAGGTAATTCCCGGTCGAGTTCCATCCCCAGAAGACAACCACGATCGCGACCGCGATGACCAGACCCGCGACGAGGAGCTTGCGCTTCTGCCTTCGGGACATCGGTTTCTTTGGCGGGGGCGGCGGTGGTTGTTCACTTCCCATGTTTGGACACTTCCTCCTTGAGAATCTTGATCTCTCTATCGATGCGCCGCTGCCTAATGAACAAGTACACCAAATAACCGAACAGGCCGACCCACACGATCGTGTACGCCACATACAACGCTGTCCACGAGCTAGACATCTACTCTTCGCCTCCTATCTTCCGCTTCAGCTCCTCTATCTCTTCTTCGGATTCTGCAATTTCGACTCTCTTTATTAGCATTGTTATGAACAGGAGAGTGAACGCGATGACCGCGATCCCAACGGTCAACCCAGCCTCAACCGAGAGAGAGCCCGTGCTCGACGCAATGACCTCTGGATGACTGGACTGGAGCAAGGGTGCGACTCTGGCCGACAAGAAGCTCATGGGGACCGTGATGAAACCCAGGATGCCGTATACCGCGCTGATCCTGGCCTTCGTGGATGGCTCCGCTATCGCAGCCCTGAGGGACAGGTACCCGATGTAGACCAGCCACAGAATGAACGTGGTCACGAGCTTGGTGTCGTCCCAGCGCCAGTAGACCCCCCATTCCTGCTTGGCCCAGATTGGCCCCGTTAGAATCGCGATAGTGGCGAAGACCACCCCGATCTCGACGGAAGAGTGCGCCCAATGGTCGTATTTCTGGTTCCTAGTCCTGAGGTAGACGACGCTCGCAAGGAGCGTCACGCCGAAGGCCAGATATGAAGCCCATGCAGACGGCATGTGGAAGTAGAATATCTTCTGCGCGACTGGAGCGGTCATTATGCCGAAGGAGCCCGCGGCTCCGACCGTGATCTTCTGCGCGTCCAAGCCAAAGACACTCTCAGAGTTTGACGCTAATCTCTTAATCGTCCCGAGAACGGAGACGTTTGTGCCGTTGTTGATTGTACCGGAGATCTCGGCCGTGGGACTGGGGACCCATCCCGAGCTTATCTTGGCCGAAACGAGAATCGGAGGCACAGTCCACCAGGCCCCATCAGTATCGTTCCTCGAGACCGCGTCCATGTATCTCTGGTAGTCCGAGAAATCCGCAAGCGAGAATGAGATCCAATTCGGGACATCGATCAGATGATGACTTCGGTTGAGGTCTGTGATGAATCCTACCACCGTGATCCTGCTACCCTCCGCGGACGAGAGAATTGCATTGGCGTTCTTCACGCTGGTTTCCGGCAGAGGGGCGACGAAAATGGCCAGGTATGTCACGACCATGATCAAGACCACGGCCGCCACCATCGCCTCCTTCCAGTGTTTCTTCAATTCCAGCGTCTCAGCCCTCCAGAACATACTCTATGGCAAAGTACCCAATCGCGGCGAAGACCAGAGTGAATGCCACGATTGACTGTATCTCCCCTGTTGCCGCGGACAGGCCGCCGGAGATCGCACTCCTTGTGGCCGAGACCGAGGGGATGATGACGCTGAAGGCAATCAGCGGAATCAAGAGGACCGGCAGCAGGACCTCCCGCGCCCGTGCGTTGACCGAGATGGCGGCCACCAGTGTGCCAACAAGGACGAGGGCAACTGTCCCGAGAAGGGCGAGTGCGACGACCTCCGCCAGATGGCCTCCGAAATCGAACGAGAAGAAGAGCCCGAAGAACGCTATCGACAAGACATCCACCGCGAACACAATCACCAGGTTAGACAAGGCCTTGCCGACGAACACGCTGCTGCGATCCACGGGTGCCAATAGGAGCCCGTCGAGGGTTTCGCGGTCCTTCTCCTTTGCGAAGGATGCGTGCATCCCGACAATAGCAGCGAACGAGAAGCATATCCACAGTGCAGACGCCGCGAGATCGTCCATCGAGACCGCGCCTGAAGAGACGGACTCGGAAAAGGCGAACCTGAACGCCAATACCATCAGCAGAGAGAAAAGGAACATCGCGCTGAGCATCTCCTTCGACCTCAGCTCCACCTTGAGGTCCTTTGCCGCGATTGCCAGGGCCGCGTTCATCTGATGCCGGCCTCCAGGGAGGCCCGGTACCCGGCCTCGACTTCGCCCCTGCCGATAGCGGCCGCATCAAACGACTTCGCAATCTTGCCGCCGGAGAGCACGTCCGCGCGGTCCGCGAGGGCCTTGATCAGCTGCGTGTCGTGGGTGACGATCAGGATCGACCTGCCAGCGGCCTTCTCCTCGCGTAGAATCTGCGACAGCATCTCGACGCCCTTCTGGTCCAGGGACGAGAACGGTTCGTCGAGCAAAAGGACCGATGGAGAGTTGATGAGAGCACGGGCGATGGCCAGACGCTGCCTCATGCCTCTAGAGAACACGCTCGCCCTATCGTTCATCCTGTGGGCGAGGCCGACTCGCCTGAGCATCGCAGCCCCGTTCTTCTCGAAATCAGCCATAGGTCGGCCGTGCATCGACCAGTAGAACCTGAGGTTCTCGAGCGCTGTGAGGTCATCGTATGTGTAGGTCGAGTGTCCGACCATGCCGATCTGCCTGCGGGCTACTACGGTATCATCGTAGACATTCTTCCCGCCGATCAGGACGTTTCCTGAGGAAGGAGATGTCAAGGTCGCGAGTATCCGGAGCAGCGTGGTCTTTCCCGCGCCGTTGGGACCCATGAGGGACACGATCTCGCCATCGCCGACCTGAATGTCGAGCGAGCTGAGGACCGTCCGTCTCCCGAAATGCTTGCTTATCCCCTTGCCCTCCAGCAAACCTGATGGCCTCCCTTGTGACCCGGAGCAATTGAGGTGCCTCTATTTCAGTCCTTTCAAGCCAGGAGCCAGACGTCCCGACGAAGAGCGGGGAGCCAATACGAGTGGAAAGCTCGCACGACAGACGAGCTGCGCCTTTCAAGGATCACGCACATCTCCCCTGCGACACGTTACGACGAAAGTTTCATAACACTGTAATCTGCATGCCGCCTGCAATCGCCGCGCATTCCGATGTTGGGGAGATCTGAGATGCGAACGAGGAAGAAGCTGCTCTTGTGGGCAATGGTCGGCGTGACCGCCATCTCGCTGGCTCTTTCGCCGACGTTATCAGCAAGGCCTGGCGGAGAGGATTCTGGAATCCAAGAGTACGACTGCGGAGGCTCGTGCCACGAAATCCAGGGTTCGGCTGTGTTGACGATGTGGGCCTCCAGCACGTCCCCTACCATCAGTTCCGACGTCACCGTCATTGTGAATGTCACAGGAGGCGAGGCGGCAGGAATACTAGGCGTCATGCTTGTGGCCTCCAAAAGCCCCTCCCCCTCGAGCATCCCGATGAATGCCGGCTGGACTATGGTACAGGACCCGGGCGGAACCTCTACGAACAACTACTTCGAGATCAAGACATACGCTGGCTCGACCTCGATGCAGTGGACATTGAAAGCGCCTTCTACACCGGGGATCTACACTCTATTCGCAAGGGCCATGCATGGCTCCGCGACGGATACAGTTCCCTATTTCGAGGACTATGCTGACGGAATAGTTTTCTTGGTTGGGAATCCTGTGCCTTCTGGAACACCTGTGGTGGTCATAACCTCGGTCACGCAAGGCGAGACGCTCAGAGGCACCGTCCAGGTGGATGTGGAGGTGGTCTCGAGCTCGAACAAGACGACATCCTATGCCGTTCTGAAGCTGGGCGACACCATCATCAGCAACCTGACATCGGAGCCGTTCTCATGGACAATCAACACCGACCAGTTCGCGGACGGGGACTACGCTCTGAACGTGACCGTCGCGGACTCGGACGGCGTCCGCGGGTACAAACAGATAAGCGTGACCATTGACAACTCGGCTATCAGCAAGGAGCTGATCGACTGGGTATGGACCATGGTTGCGGGGAGCGTTGCGATCCTGGCATGGATTGGCATAATGATCGTCGTGGCACTCATGATAAGGCGCAGGACGATGAAGGCGGGTGAGAAGTGATGGTGACAGTAGAGGCGCTGCATGCGCTGACCGCCGAGCTGCATGCTGGTTTCCTGACCCTGGCCTTCGTATGCATCATGATCGTGGCGGGTTGCCAGATAGTCGTCCGGTACAGGAACAGGATGCCCAAGTCGTTTGTCAACATCGCTATACGCATCAGGGGTTACATGGAAGCCGCGGGATTCGTCGGCGCGGTCCTAGGGGTTCTGGGCCTGTTGCTCTCGGCGTGGACCGGGATGTACGCATGGACCCTGGACGCGTTGATCGACGACCCCGTCATAAGGAACAAGATCCTCCTCACGGCTTTCGCGACGATGTTCTGGGCGGGAGTCGTGTTCATACGGAGCAGGTTCGGGAGAGGGCTTTGGACCTGCCCCGCGATGGCCACCTTGTATGTGGTTCTCACCTTCGTGTCGTTCGGCATGGTGGGAACGGTCGGGTCCATGGGAGCTCACCTGACCCAAGGGGGCAGCGCGCTTGACCCGATCTGGCAGATCGTTGGCTTCCAGGTCACAGACATTCTTGAGCTCTCGACGAACGCCGCGGCCCTGCTGGCCATCGTCAGCGTCGCGCTCCTGGTCGTCGCGCTCGCAATCGCCCGGAAGTACGACCTGTTCGCGGCCAAGCTGGGGGCGGAGACCTGCCAGAAGCTCTTCAAGTGGGATGAACCGACTATCGTGGTTGAAGCGCCCGTGAAGAGGTAGCTGATAGGTCTCATCCGGCGATCGGCCGGACGCACATCGGGGTTCGAGACCCAATGCCTGGGGTATATAATGCCCTTTCCGAGCGGGGGGTCTCTTTTACTCCCGCCAAAAGAAAAGGTCAAATCATCCCCCCGTCAATAGTGACACGGCCCGGCCCGAAGTATACCCCCGCATCACCGAGCCGGGCTGACTGGAACGATGACCCCCCAGAGCGTACTAGGCTGTCCAGCCTGCGGCATGCACATTACCGGCACTGAGAGCGAATGCCCTAGATGCCACCACAAGTTCGAGGACGGAATTCGATTCGAGTGCCCCTTTTGCGGAGGACTCATCCCGAAGGGCAGCAAGAGATGCCCCACGTGCCAGATCGACCTGATGACCTTCCCGGGGTCGACCCAGCAGTCCGTGGAACAGACAGCCGACACGATCCTGGATGAGCTCATCAAGCTCGAGTCCAGCCTGATCAAGCAGGACGAGAAGAAGTACTGTTGCCCCGGTTGCTCTTGGCTTCTTGCCGGCTCCGAGCAGAAATGCCCTAGGTGCGGCCGAGCCCTCGTGGACGACACAGGTGTGGCCTGTCCCATCTGCTTCGCGCCGATCCAGAAGGATTCCAAGGAGTGCCCGAGATGCGGTGCCATCCTCAGGGTCGAGAAGGCACCGGCAACGGCGCCTCCTCCAGTCCCCCCTCCTCCCCAGCCCGCCGAGGACGTGATCGCCGAGAAGAAGGCCCTCAAAGAGCTGGAGGAGCTTCTCACCTGTCGATACTGCGGCACTGCCGTGAATATGGAGGCGACCACATGCCCCAAGTGCGGCGGGTCCCTAGTGACGAAGCCGGCGCCCGCGCCGCCAGCTGCTGAGACCCCCACCGACGCGGCGGCGACGGAAGCGCTCGAAACGCTGGGGGAGATAGAGCAGTCGTTGGGCGCCAAGACCCGAAAGTTGCGCACTGGCAAGGTGACCACCGTGGAGAAGGGTGGCCCGTCCGGCCGCGGACTGTCGAACGGCCTCGGACAGACGAATGGCACCAGCATGGTCAACGGTCGTAGCAAGATCAACGGCACGAGCAGGGTGAACGGGACAGGGGCGATCAATGGCCGCTCGCTGGTGAACGGCAAAGGGCTTTCGAACGGGCTGCGAGCGAAGGCCTCTGCATACACTGAGAGGCGCCGCGGTCATCTGTTGAAATGGCAGTTCATAGCAGTCCTCGTGGCAATCGTGATCGTCATCCCGGCCGTCATATTCCTGACCAGAACGTCCCCCTCCGCTCCGATCTCGATTGACGGTGACTTCGAAGACTGGTCGGGAATCCCGAAGTTCGGCGCCAACACGCTGTCCGGCTCGCCGAGCATAGACATCGTTGAATGGGCGACAGAGGAGGACGGGGAAAGCGTGTTCTTGTATGCGAGGACCCAGCAGGCTCCGATGGCAGCCAATGAACCCGAGAGCTTCCACCTATTCATAGACCTCGACGGCTCCGCGTCGACCGGTTACCTAGCGAGTGGCATGGGTGCGGACTACATGCTGAAGTTCGAAGGTTGGAACGGATCCATTGAATCCGCCGTCCTGCAGGAGCGATCGGCTGGAGCTGACCAATACGACTGGAACTCGTGGGTGGACGCGGGCGCAGCCTCCGTCAGGATGGATGGGGCCAGCATAGAGGCGGGGACCACGTTGCAGGACCCGCCGTCATCGTCGACAAGGTACTTGCTGATGTCAAGGAACTCGAACGACGGCAGCTCGACAAGCTTCATTGCCCCGTCAGAGGGAGGGTTGCTCGTAGTCCGCCTGGAACCCTCAGCCGAGGTCGCGGATGACGGGATAGTCCCGGTCGCAGGGTCCATAGCCATGATGAGGGCGAGGTTCATCTGTCAAGGAGAGGCGGGGACCGTGAGCGCGGTCACGCCCGCGCTCTCAGGGGCAGTCCTGGCATCATCTATCCAATCTTTCTCGCTCTCTCCCAATGGAGAGCGGCTCGTCAACGTGATGGTGAACGCCTCGGCCGCCATTCCCGCGCAGATGATATCAGTGGACATCCCTGCCTCCGGGATCAGCTCCACATTCTCGGAAATCCAGGTGATTGGAGGAAAGGTGAGTGCATACGCGGCCACAGCTCCGCAAGGGATCGTCATCGACGGGGCGTTCGCCGACTGGGCAGGAAGAATCACTCAGGACCAGGACTTCCCACCGGTGCAAATTCCCAGCATAGACATCAACTCCACTGGGAACTACAGCACAACCCAATCCTCGTTCTTCTACGTCAGCGTCAAGGGAGAGCTCGCTCAGGGGTGCTATGTGCCCGCGGTAGTCAAGAAACCGTCCGGATCCGGAGACGGCGGGCAGGGGACGCCCACCAGGAAGACCGGAGAGGACATCCTCAGGGTGTACATCGATAGCGACACATCGACCGGGAGCGGCGAGACGATCATCTGCGATGCGAAGGTCATTGGGGCCGACCACAAGATCGAGATCCGCGGGATGAATGGCCAAATCATGTCATCCACTTTCTGGAACCGCACGGCTGGAGGGTGGATCCAGTCGTCGACCGACGTGCAGACGGCGAAGGACTACAGCAGGATCGAGATCAGCATCGATGCCATCCTCATCAACGGGAGCTCGGACATCGACTCCGTGGTCGAGACCACTTGCTGGAAGGACGAGTTCGACAGGGCATCCTACGACCCGTCAGGCACGAGGACCCTCACTGCGCGGACATCAGGTAACGCCCACATCGAGAGCTGGGTCGACGGCATCAGCACATCGCCTTGGGCCACATCGATGTCGTACCAGCGGAAGATATTCTGGGACGGCACGAACTTCTGGAGCTTCTACTTCGACGGGACGGATACCGTGCACAAGTACAGTACCACAGGCACGGCTTGGTCCGGCAGGGGTGCGGTCTTTCAGACAAGCGGGGTGAACGAGACCTCAATCTGGTACGATTCCGCGAACAATATCGTGTATGCGGTAGGCGACACGGGAACGGCCTCCGCGAACGTCTACATCCAGAAGGGGACTGTGAGCCCGGCGACGCACCTAATAACCTGGGCCGCCAGCGACTCTACGCTCGCCACCTCAACGAACAATCTCGCGGGCAAGAACACTTTCATCTCCAGGGACACGAACGGCTATCTTTGGATTCTTTCTGCCAACCAGACACAGACCACCCCGCCCAAATTCCAGCTGACTGCTTTCAAGAGCACGGCCGCTGATAGCATTACATCCTGGACGTACTCCGGCCAAATGCTCTCGAACCCTGGCACGGACAAAGAGGCAAGGGGATCGATCGTTCCAGGCTTGGGAGGCAGTATGTGGGGCATCTACATTGACGGCGGCAACATCGCGAGCAGGAAGTACACGGGAACCTGGCAGACTCCCCAGACCGGCATCTTCTCTGCGGGAGGGCAAGGGCGGAACACTGAGATAGCACCGCCGTCCGTCGTTGTCGATAGCCTCGGGGTCGTTCACGTTGTCTATGGAACTGCCCGGAAGGTCGGCCAGCTGACCTTGCCCACGATCGAATACGTCCACAACGATACTGGTGCGACGACCTACACCACCGCCGTTGACC
>Ga0153915_10000758_pt1 | contig 29751 bp, 31 predicted proteins | sample Opewatmetagenome_2_FD_107003 | JGI IMG/M metagenome (GOLD analysis project Ga0153915, IMG submission 107003) | Freshwater wetland microbial communities from Ohio, USA - Open water 3 Core 3 Depth 3 metaG | ecosystem: Environmental > Aquatic > Freshwater > Wetlands | place: USA: Ohio, Lake Erie...
ATTAAAAAACTCCGCACTTCCCCAGTATTAGATACTTCATATAAACCTTCATATCCTTTAATAGGTTTCCATATTACATCGGCATTAAAAATCTCCATTTGGTTTCTCCTTTAAGTAATTAGCGTTTGAATAGACTGGGTCATTAGTATCTACTATTCTTCCTTCTAGTATGGTCTTATGAATTTCTTTTATACCATCTTCCAATGTAAACCAAGGTGTCCATCCGGTTGCAGCCATTCTGTCTGTCTTAACTTTATAATTTCTAAGATCCTCAAACTTCATGTCCTTGCAAACCACATTTGATCCCGGCACCACATCCTGTATAGTTTCAGCTATTTCTTTTATAGTATAATTCTTATAGGCTAAATTATACAAACCAACCATATCTTTTTTTAGGCCATATTCAACTGCTGTAGATACATCCCTAACATGTAATAGGGGGCGCCATTGTTCGCCACCAGTAACAACAAGATCATGCTTATTGGTTGCTTTCAGAGTGAGAATATTTGCTACCAAATCTAATCGCAATCTTGAAAACTCATCCCCCAGTCCAAATAAGGTTCCAAGTCTAAACACCAAATAGTCATCATGATTATTGACTATATATTGCTCAGCTTTTAGTTTGGTCTCCGCATATTTAGATTGTGGATTAGGTATCGCATCTTCATCTATTAATTCATGGTTTATTCCATAAACAGAACAGGTGGACATAAATACTATCTTACCATAATAGTTATCCACTAGCCACTTAGGGCATTCATAGTTTATTAGTTCTGTGAGTGGCGGATTGATAGCGCAAGCCCCATCCCCAACTAAGGCCGCTAGCCATATAACTACATCATAATCATGCACTATTTTATTTAACTTTTCAAAATCCCTTATATCTCCGCGAATAAATTTTACTTTTTTCAAAAAGCGCGTTTCATACATTAGATTATCATATACAGTGACATCATATCCCAACGCCCCTAAAAAGTCAGTCATATGACCACCTACGTAACCACATCCACCTACTATTAATATCTTCATATTATACTTAGCCACCTTTCTTTACATGAATCTCTATCAAATTTACTATCTAACAAAAATTGGCGCGGAGAAAATTTCTCCTTATTATTTTTTACATACTCAATGCATTCTTCATAGTTGTTATTTTTTATTTTAAGACCCCATTCTCCACTGGGTATACCATATAATATACCCACGTCGGTAGTGATTATTGGAAGTCCACAAGCGCCTGCTTCCACAGAAACCAGATGTAAAGTCTCAACCACTGAAGTGCATAACAACATGTCGCAACTATTATATATTTTAACCAATGTTTTATGATCAATTTTATTAAATACCCTAACTCTAGGATGATCCATACTAAAATTATCCTTCATTACTAAACAAAAATTATAATTTGTAGTATTTATTAAATCTTGTATGATATTAAATCCTTTAGGATAATTATTAGCGGCCCCTACAAATAAAATACTATTAGGTAATACATCAGGATGATTCTCATTTGAGTGTTTAAATAACTCAAAATCAGATCCTATTGGAATAATTTCAATTTGACATTCAGTTATTTTGTTTTTATATTTTTGATATGTATAATTAGAATTAAATACCGTAAGAGTACTATTATTACACACATCTATTTGTTGTTGATCACTCTCATAATAGTCTTGTAACAATGATATCTGCTTGCATGGTAAATGCATTGGTCTAAAAAATGTCGCATTTCTTATTATATACCTTGGGCGTTGTTTTGGAAGTAATTGCCAAAAATTTTGCTCTATTCTATCCGCCAATACATTATAATTTGTATATCCACCCATCTTATCTTCTAAATCAGGTAACCATTCCAATAGATCGTGCCAAAAAGTTTTAGTACCTGGGATACAAGTTAAACAATCATTTACTAACCAACCAGTTTTCATATAAAGTTAACCACCCTTCTATTATTAAATTTCCTAACAAGTGTCAATCCCTCCGTCCCTATAGGCAAAGTAATAAACATTGTATCAGTTCTACTTTTTAGATAATCATTTATACGATAACAATCACTGCAATAACCATCTTGTAAATACACTCTATCGGTTGGATCAGTATCATGCAAAACTATTGTACCATTTCTATTAAGAATTTTGATAGTATTGTCTAAATCTCTTCTTACACTTTCATATCTATGATCAGCATCTATAAAAATTATATCAAAAGTCATACTATTCCTAGAAAAGAATTCATCAGTAGTCATTTGATAAAAAGTACCTACTTGTTTATCTCTTAGATCTTTTATATCTACCCCCACACAATTTATTACATGTGGATATACTTGTTCAAATGTTTCTCCTACATATAAACCTAACTCTAAGTACGAAATACAACTAGTAGATTTGACTAACTGTACTATGAAGGGGGTATGATTACTCATATAATTTCAAACACCTTTCCATTATTTTTTCTATAATAAAATATATCTGATAAATCCTCATTATTACAAATAATATTATCTGTTTGTGTATAATTAGTAAAAATATCGTACTGCTTATTTATACCACCGCATATTCTTTTTATACCACAAGAAGCACAGACACCGACTTTGGATTCAATTGTATTACTTATAGTCTCACCATGCGATTTATATGTAGCAATTGTTTTTGGAGTAATTGAATAATCCCACTCATATGGATCAAACATTACCTGCAAATCATTACATACATTTTTACGCAGATCTTCTCTGATTCTACACATTGGGTAATACCTAACATTTACTCCTATACCATATTTTTCTAATATATCAATAGCATCATTCAACAATGGTTCAACTATTCGCAAATTAGTTACAAAATTTAACGAATTCTCATTACCCGACCATTCACCATGAGGATTGAAATTAATAAAATTAACAATTCTTGCTGGAAGATTGGATAGATAAGACGCTAACTCAGGAAGTTCAAAATAGTTCTGATTATTTATAACTGTATTAGTTCTAAAAGTCTTTCCATAAGAAAGAATACATTTAATACTTTTCTCCTGCACTTTTCTCGCGCCTTCTAAATCAACTGTAGTATCATGTGTTTTTTCTAACCCATGGAAAGATATCAAAAAATCATCTATTCCAGCCTCCAAAATATCAGTTAATTTTCTTTCAGAGATAATGGCATTTGTATTTAAGCAAACCCTCATATCTTGTTGTTTAATATATTTAATGATTTCTACGATACTAAGATGCATACTAGGCTCACCAGGACCTACTAAATCCACATAATTATTCCCAGCAGCTTTTGCAGACAAAATTGAATTTTTTATATCTTCTAATAGTAAATCATGTTTCTGTGGTTTATATTTATGATAACAAAAATTACAATGTATGTTACAATTCCACGTCACATCTATTCCACGTCTATGTGTAGGTATTAACTCCATTTATTTCTCCTTTTAATCAATATATTTATCATAATTACAAAACGTATTGCCGATATTATTAAATCCCGGTAACTGCTTAGCTATAGCAGGTCTTATACAAAAAGAATTAAATTCTCTATATACTTTATATCCCCAAAAATTATCTATGGATCTATATGACTGCAAAGCATTATCTAATACGAAATCATACACAGTATTTTTCACTAAGTAAGCATGCAAACAATACATAACCTCTATTTTAGAAAGATTATTTGTATAAGGAATTAATCCATCCTTTACATTTGGATATTCTAAATCGTTTGGATCTAAAAATCTATGATTACCACCAAAGTTAATAACATCCCAAGATACACTTTTCAACTGATCATAAGCAAATTCACACATCACATCAAAATTATCAATAAAATATACGTCATCTTCAAATATCAAAACTGATTTTAGACCTTGTGTTTTAGCTTCTTCTATGACACCATAATGGCTAAATTTATTACCATACCAACCAGTCATTTTAAAATTATCGGTGGATAATTTGTTTATATACCTAATTGGTATTTCAGAATCTACACCATAGGCTTCAAACACCTCATAATTATTATAACCAATAAGATCCATCTGATGTTTAAAACTATTCAATCTATCAAGTCTGGATGCTAAATTTATAACATATGATTTTTCAGCCAATTCTAAGAGCCTATTCATCCTTCTCACCCTCCTGAATATGATATACTATAGAATCAAATACGGTTATATGTTTCATATTATATCGATCCTGTAATAACTGAAAATACCATGCATCACCGCTCATCACCACGCCACCCCTTAAAGATCCAGCGCATCCATCTGCGTAAATATTTCCCTCTGGATACATACCACTTTCTAAAAATCTTTCTTTCTCAAACACGCAAGGCATAAATAGACCACCATCATTCCATGATTGTACTTTATTGGTATCTACGTAATCATACCAATCTACATAATTAATTTCTTTTGCAGTTTTACCAAAATTTTTATTACCAATAGCATATTTTCCGCTTAATAATTTACCACTTTCCACCAACCTACTGCATGGGATATTAATACCATCGTGCGCTTTAAGTAGATTAGATAGCCAATCATCGCTAAACACCATATCCGAATTTACAAAGCAAATGTTATCATACGCACTTGTTTGACCAGCGTAATTCCAACATCTATACACTTTATTAAGATAATAATCCATTGGATTTTTATCATTATAAACCAAATACGGAATATTATAAGCTTTTAAAGCATCTAATACTTTTGGAGTGGCATCATTTGCCACAATACGAATACCTATATCCCAATTTTTTACTTTACAATAGTCCTTCTTTAATTCACTGACTATTAGATCTAAATAAGCTACTGATTTATATATCAAAGATATTATTTCTATATTTTTTTTCATAGCTACCCCCTAAAATAAAAATCAGGATACTTATTGATAAACCAATTAAGGCAAGTTGGAGCCAAACCAGGCTGAGTTATATCTATAATACGCTTCTGTGCGTAAATATCTTTTCTATTCCACAAATCTTTTTGTGATACCATTTTCCTCTCAATTTCTTCCACGCTACCTACGTTATCTATTATCAAATGAGATTCAGCAATACTTTCTACCTTCTGGCGCACTCTTTCAGCGCCACCCATAAAACTATAGTGCCACCCACCAGGTCTTAAGGGATTATATTCTGTACGAGCAAGATTACGTAAACTTTGTGGAGAGTCATATTGACCATAGGTGGCTATTATAGAACCAAACCACAACGAATTCTGTATACAATTTACATAATAATAAAATAAATATTGATACATAGTCACTGGTTTATTTGAATCTAACACAGATCTAATAGTAGATGGATTAGGTATCTCATCTATATCAGATACAATAATTTTATCTCCATTTTTTGCGGCATGCAATCCCCGTGAAATACAATTTCTCTGAAAGTTTTCTGCTAACCATATATCATCACGTGAGTAGTCTGGTAAATCCTCAACCTTTACATAAACAATTCTATCTAAATAATCTTTAAATTTATCCTTGTGATGCTCAAATATAAATTCCTTTTTCTTACCAGTATGGGTTTTATTAGCCTCTACCAAAATAAAATAATCTACTAAATCGCCAAGTACATGAAGACGCAGATCTAATAATTCAATCTCATTAAAAAATTTAAAGCAATCAAATATTTTCATACTATAATTCTTCCTTTAGAATTTTTATAATTTGATCAGATGTAGTACCATCACCTAACCATGAAGGATCAATATTAGGAGCATTCATTAACCAATTACGGGCATCCTCAATTGAATTACCATCCATTATATTGACCATATAAGAACAATTAGCCCAAACAGACTCAGGTCTTTCTGTATAGTCTCTAGGGACTAATACCGGCGTATTTAATAAAGCAGGTTCTTCCTGGGCAGTGCCACTATCTGATATCATAAATAAACAATCATATTGAGCCTTCAAGAAATCTCTATAAGACATTAGATCTATAAACTCTACGTCATAAGTATTGATTCCAAACTCTTTAATAGCGGACATAGTTCTACCAAATTTAAGCATTCTTACTGGAACATTTGTTAGTCCCGACCATAAATTTGCTAGCACAAATAGATTAGTCATCCTCTCTTTGTATTTAAAATTCTCTGGTCTATGAATATCCATCAGAATAAAATCCAAGGTCTTAGGTACCATCTTAAGATAAGGCACAAACATACTACAAACTTCGACTATTGTATTTCCAACTACATAAATATTTTCAGGTGGAAGATTCTCTTCAACCAAATTGAGCTTATAATTCTCATGATAAACAAAATGTAAATCTGTGCAATGATCGCATACAGTTCTATTTATTTCTTCAAGCATACGCTTATCATGACTTCGCATCCCAGCTTCAATATGTCCGACGCAGTACCCCTCTTTCTTCAGAACCGGAGCTGCCATAACTGAATTAGAATCTCCGAGAAATAAAACTATATCAGGTTTGATATTTTTTTTTCTAAATAATTCTATGGTTTTTATAGATACCTCAGCGGTCTGATGAAAGTGTTCTTTTCCCACACCACCTATACCTAAATTATAATCAGGTTTTCTTATCTCCAATTCTTTAAAAAATACATCAGACATCATTTCATCATAATGTTGACCTGTGTGAATAAGAATATGATTAAACTCTTTATCAAGTTTCTTAAATATTTCAGACATGCGAATAAAATCAGGACGAATTCCGGTAATTGTAACTACTGTTTTCATAAAATCCCCCACTCTCTTCCAACATTTCTAACTATTATATTCTCTCGATCGTTGTATAACTTCTGATTGTAATCATATCTCGGTTTTCTCTCAGCAGACATAGGTAATCTTGGATGCCATAAATGAACCACCATTGCATTTGTCTCTTTATATTCACAACCATTATGAACTAGTCGCCTAACAAAATCAGTATCATCAAAGTCCGTTCCTGTGAAGTCCTCATCGTACCCTCCGATATCTATGAACGATTCCCTACGCATAGCCATAAAAAATGGAAACCTCACATTATCAAGTTTTGGTTGTCGCACATAATCCAATGTGCCAACACTTTCACAATCTGATTCTAAATGGCGCAAAAATAAACCATTATCGTCTTTTGCTTGTGGAATAGAGATAATTTTATCTGAGTCATCCTGTTCAAAAATTGCGCTAATTAATTGGATACTGTTATTCATATGAAACATTTCAGCGCAACATAAAATAATAATATCGCCATCACTTTGCTTAACACCAATATTTATAGCATAACCAGGAATTCGCCATACCAGTCCATTTCTGTTTCGCTGACCAGTAAAAAAATACTTTATATTTAATTTCTCTTTGTACGAACTACAAAGTTTTGTAGTATCATCTTCAATACCATCATTTAGTATTATAATCTCATATGCATGCGGAATAACCTGCCTTGACAAAGACCATAAATTCCATCTCAATAAATGGCTTCGCATATACGAAGGCACAATAATAGAAACCTTCATTTATACCTCCAATTTTAAAGATCCATCCCAACCATCCAAGCGCGGATCAAAATTAAAATAGTCAGTATAAGTTCCATCCAGCTTTGTCAGAGTCTCAGGATCAAATATATGCGACTCTAAAAAATCTATTCGCTTATCAAAAGTATCTATACCCGATGGATAATGTCCTCGACGATTAAATCCATAAAATCCTATATGCAAAAGTCTATAGCATAAAGATACATAAGAGGATATGCCGTGATTAAATGAATTATAATCAATAAGTCTGCGCATCAACCCATCCCAGTCTAAATGTGCATGTTGATTTCCTTTTTTTATTGAGTAAGTGGCATTGGGATTATCGGCATTCATTGAATTAACTTTATCAATGGTTGGTATCCAATTTTGATAATATGAAGGAGTTGCATAAGCACTCATATAATTAATAAAAAAATCTTTATTTATTATAATTCCTGGGCCACAACTGTAATCAGTTTTTTTAAGAATATCCGGGTCGCCCATAGCAGAATAACCCCAAGGAGCTATTACGGAATATCCACCATCTTTAACCAAATCATTTGCCTTTTTAACAAATTCAAAAAAAGTTTTATGTAAAATTATATCATCTTCCATATTAATAATATAATTTTCAGCTTTCTCACTAGAAAATTTAAGACCCTCCATTATATTAGCACATACAAAATGGCGGATACCTCTTTTTATTGCCATAAATTTATATGGATAATCTTTGATCACATCAAGGCATTTAGGATTATGACCTACATCTATAACAAAAATAGTAAGATAGTCATCATCAAAATATTCTCTCGCTTTTTGCTCATATTTAAGGGATAAATAAAGCATTTCCGGTTTGTCAAATACAGTTCTTAATAAGATATTCATAATAACTCCTCAAAGTAGATATTTATATTGTAGATATTTATATTATAGAATAAAACATAGACTTTGCTAGATAGATTTTATAACATCTATCATCTTTCTACCAACAGCCTCTATGGACAACTCAGTAGATATAAATTCTCTTAGTTTAATACCTTTTTCCGCAGCTTCTTGTCTATTATTATACACATGTTTCATTTTATTGATAGCATCCAAACAGTCCGGTTCAGCCCACATTTGGTCTACTCTATACCACGGACTCCAAGGCATACCAGATACGGGAGCCCACGTATAATTAACCGTGTACCCTCTATCGTCATTTAAATACTCTAATACACCACCCATACCGGTAGTTATAACCGGCTTACCACAGGCACCGGCTTCAAATGAAGTCAATCCAAAACCTTCGCCCCTATTCAAATTTATAAAGCAATCACCAAATTTATGTAAACCGAAAATATCCTTACGACTCGGCATATCTAATAATAAATAAAGCGGTGGATACCAATCTGCAGGAGACACCTCTTTTAATTTCTTAATAGTAGATCTAATAGCTTCTTTTTCGCTATCCGAAAAATTAGATCTGTAGGTCTGCAAAATAAGTGCCACATTCTCTTTATTTGGAAAAGCATGCCAGTATGATTTTATTAAAGCCATTGGATTCTTGCGCTCAGTAAATTGAAATATAGAGTAAAACTTATACGCATCAGGCTTAACCCCTTGAATTTCACTCACACTAAGCGCATCTATTTCATCTATATCTATTCCATGTGGGACACAATAAACAGGTTTTGTAACCCCCGAATCTTTAAAAACATCTACATTCCATTGACAACTACACATCACGGCATCTGCCTGATTTATCCAGCCAGGCCAACTTGGGTGAAGTCTACTTGTCTCCCATACAGTATAACCAATGTTGAATTTTCCAGGCTCAAACTTTTGAGCCCAAAATTCTGGTGTAAGTTCTGTTATGACTATGTTATAATCAATGTCTTTATTTATAAGACTCATTAAAATTTCACCATTTTTACCAAGGTCAGGACCGTCTTTTTCGAAAGCAACCGGAGCTAACGTAATAGGTATGCCTATTTTATGCAAAGCCAATACATAAGAACGAGCGGCTTGTGCATAACCACTTGAATCAAAAAATGGACCAACATATTTTATTCCTCGTATCTCCATAACCCCTCCTTAAAATTCTTCGGCAGTAACTTTGTTGATGCCCATATCTAAAACAGTATCTTTACCTAAAGTCACTACAGTTTCATCAAATAGCTTAATCCACATATTACCTATAGCACCATCCCAACCCATGCTCCTAGTAACCCATTTATAAGCATTCTCAGCCTTTTGTTTTGCTTCTTGTGGATTGTTATAAATATGAACAAGTTTTGCTACCATATCATCTACATCCACTAATGGGCGCATAACCTCGTTATCATGAGGAAGTGTTGTCCAAAGACTCGGGCTACTACCGCTATTCATCAAATAACCAATATCATCAGTTATAAACTCCTCCATCGCAGTATTTCGTGGCATCAATGTGGGTGCCTTGGCAGCCATAGCTTCTATCCAATGTAAACCAAAACCCTCACCTAAAGTCGTACTTACCACAACGTCGCTTGCATTATACAAAGCGTTGACTATCTCCCTTGGATATCCCCGATTTGGTCCAAAATTTTGAGGGAATATAACATCCTTCGTAATATCCAAATCCATCTGTCTACAAAGTTCTGGCAAATCCCATCCTTGATCTTTCATAGCCATAAGTAGAAATAGAATTGAGTCGGGTACTTGCTTTCTAAATTCTTTAAAAGCTTGAAGCGTTCTTGGAATATCTTTTCTTTGTTGATTTCTATTAAAATTAGAAATAATAAATTTATCAGATTGACCCCTAAAAAAATCTCGTCTGAAAGCATCTATTTCAGCTTTAGGTAAAGGATAAAATTCTTTCAAGTTAACACCATGAGGAATAATTTTCATATCAGTTCTTTCCGGAAGAACTTTCAGCGCAATCTCTTTTGCAAATTCAGCATAAGCCACCAAAACATCAGCGTCATTTATATTTTTTCCCCATGCAGGCTTAAGTGTAGAGTCTACAGGAAAGTAAAGAATTGATTTAAATGGTTTCATTCGCTGTGTTTTCAAATGTGGTAATAACGTAGGTAAAAAGTCCATAATAAATGAATCTTGTAGAAGAAATAAAATATCAAAATCCATTTTTGGAATCATGTTTACTGCCTTTTGGCGTCCATATGGATCTTGGCTTCCAGTACCGGCTGGCCAAATCCTATAAGGATAGTTGTGTGGATCTCCCCAGTAATTTATACCAAAAACATCAATATCATATCTACCTGTATTATATAGTGCTGCAAATATATTCCTTGAAACCATGGCAAATCCTGTTGCACAACTCGGAGAATCACAGTATGCCATAACTTTTATCTTCTTTGAATCTTTCATAAATTAATCTCCTTTTTATTATAATTATATCCATACTTATTACTCATAATAGTTCTATACAGATCAATGTAGTAATCAGTATTTTTATTAGATCTTGCGTTACAACTTCTACATAAAGTAATTAAATTATCTTCACCACAATTCTTTTTGTTATAATCAATATGATGAACAGTTAATTGACTGGCCAAACCATCTCCATGCCAACAACTTGGGTTTTGACAGATATACCCATCTCGTTCTTTTATAGACTTTCTAATATCAGTGGTCTTCCATACAACATCATATGGCTCAAAAGAAACCCCACCCCTCCATTGATGATTTCCACTTCTACGCATTTTAATCCCTTTACAAATTGAGCATCTACAATTACCATAATACCAATCAGACCACATGATTACATTCCTATGCCCTTCTGGACAAATATATCCTAATTTCTGTTTTTGATTAATATATTCTTTCGTAATAAGGGTATATCCTTCTTTCCTAAACTGCTCTTTTATAAAATCTATATCAAATTTAACATTTCTTGCACACCTACCGCACCTACATCCACTTTGCCAATGGTCCCATGTCGAATAGTGTATATGACCATTTGGACAAATAAAATCTAATCTCCCCTTACTATTAATGTATTTTTTAGAAAGTAACTTATACCCCTCTTTTTCAAATTGGCTTTTTACAAAACCATATGAATGTCTAACGCCTATCATATTATTTTCCTTTGATAGTTTTATATGCCAAAAAAGGCGATGTATATCCTTTTTGAGCAGTGCTCATTATTATAGGTTTTATTTCAGGATGCTCGCGCATATATTCATCCACAGATTTCTTTCCCATGCTCACCATATTAAGAAAATCCTGTTTGGGTACATGTTCAAATATAGTCCTGGCATCATAAGAAGTCATAGGCGTCTGCTTAATGTATATCTGCTTATTATCCCCGACCAAATCTTTTTCCTCTGTTCTTATCTTTTCCAATATATGAGTTTTCAATTGAGTTTCATACTCATAAAGAATTCTGGATCTATTTTTAACATTAACATACTCTTGAACCAATTCTTCATCGGTGTATTCGTTTAAGTTTTTTTTAAAGATGCTCCTCTCCAACACAGAATCTTTATACGCATTACAAACATCCCTATGGTCGCACCAATTACACATATCATTGATAGTAGGAACAGCCTTATTCTCCTCCAGTTTCATCATCTCGGTATAAACTGCAAGTAAATATTTTGCAAAGGTACGTCTTTCTTTTAAAGTTCTATAGGTGTAAAGTGGTTCATTACGTAAATAATCTAATGATAATATTATTCTTTTATAATCAGGAAATTTAATACTTGCCACCAAATCATACATTGAAAGCTGAGTATCTGATTTCAACTCACTTGATGTCATCTGATATTTAGATGTCTTATAGTCAACTACTAGTAAAGTTTCAGGATTAAGTTCTATTACTTTATCCATAGCACCTATAACAGTAACGCCATCAGGTGTAGTAGTTCTAAAATTAGTCTCGATACTAATTATCTTCCCACTCCCAAATTCATTAATTCTACTCAAAACCATCTCAATACCATCATCATATATTGACATGTTCTGAATACCCTCTTGTGCCGCTATTTTGCGATATTCTTCTTTAACTTTCTTAATATCGTTAGCTGTTAGCATTTCTTTGTCTTTATAAATTTCTCCTGCTTTAGCTAATGCGCCATGCACGGCAATACCGAGCTTGAACGAAACATTAGATTTACGAGGATATTTTAATACGTATGTACACCAATACTTATATTTACAAGTTAAGTATGTAGACATTCTAGTGGCGGACATCAAAATCTCTTTTTGAGCTTTTGGTAATTCTTCTGCTTCTATTGCTAATTCTATTTCTTCACTCATTAGACTTCTCCTTTTCTAAAAAATATAATCCTTGCAAAATCGAATCTGTTATATCGTTATCCTTCTCAAAAGTACTATTTTTAAATTTTGATTTATATCTATTCACTACATATTTGTAGGCATCTTCTTTTTTCTTTACTTCAAAATAACTGCGCACTGTATTAGGACTTATAAATATTGGCTCTACACTTAGAAAAAGGTAAGAACCTATCTGTAGTATCCCTATTAGTTGCGAAAGCATCTTCAGTGTCTTAACATTTTTCATATACGTTTCTTCTATAATCACAACTGACGGTTTATATTTAGTCAGCAATTGCTCAACATCTTTCTTAAAGATAAGTAATTTTTGACAAGTAGAATAATCTTTTATAGAATTGCGTGTTATGAGTCCAAACTTCTTTAACTTACCATCTTCAAAATAAGCCCATCCGGTTGATACAGAAGATACATCAAACGACAATACCTTATTCATCGGCATCTATCTCCCATGAAAATCCACAAACAGTGCATTCATATTTGCCTGGCGTAAGTTCTACTGCTAATTCTTCGCACTTCAAACATTTATGTATCAGGCTTTCCATTGGCTTACCTATATCCTTAGGCTCAAATAAATTATGCTCATCAAAAAATTGTGTGATATCCTCTAGTAAAGAAGAAACCTCCTCAATATTTATTTTATTGCCATCTAAAAATAAATCCCCAGCCATTCTATAAGAATATCCACATGTACATGAAATATATTTAACCCGAATTATTTCGCCACAAGAACACGGAATCTCATCCACAGTTATAATGGATGCTGTTTTCTTACCACAATCTCTACAAACTATCAAATCATCTAAACCTTCTAATTCCATATTAAGACTCCTTTTCTTCTTTAATCATTTGAATAATATTACCAACTATCTCTACCACATCTTCCTTCACAATAAATACAACAGGTACAAAAGCTTGATCGTTTGCCAAATCTGGATATTGTGCTGTCGCAAATAAAATCTTGGACAAAGAAGGTATATACAACACATCACCCCTCTCTTCTTCAACATACTTTAATACTTCAAACTCTCCGTCAGTGTCTTTAAAGAATTTTGGATCCAAATCTTTGTAACTACCCCTACGTGGTATAGTGATTACAAAATCTTCTTTAAACACTTTGAATGCATAGTGACGTGCTGGTAGCATCATCATCGTAGGAGTCCCTACTACTTTTACAAATTCGCTATTTATTTCCATAATGTCCTCCATTTTATTTTATAACGCCTATCAAATCTTGCAGTTCTGCTATAGATCTATCGGCTGGATCTCGTTCATCAGGAAGAAATATTGGCATTATATTTATTTTACCCCGCATATCTTTTAAGGCTTTCAAAGTACCAGTCATACCAGCCTCATCTCCATCAAATATAGTGATAACATTGAATGCGGTGCTATATAATAACTTTTGTTGACCATGTGTTATAGTCCTACCCATACATGCAGCTACATTCTTATACCCAGCCATATATAACTTCCATACAGATTTAAAACCTTCTACTACTATTATTGTTTTACTTTCCCCCATAAAATTTTTTGCGCAGAAAAGATTATACAATACTTTATCTTTATCGAATCCCTCGGTTAATAAATATTTATAAGCATAATCCGCCTTACCAGTTATATCTCTACAACTAAGTGCCACTAATTTTCTGTCCTTATCTCTTATAGGAATAACATCACGCTGAAACCCAAACTTATCAACGTAACCACCACCTACTTCAAATTCATCCAATACCTCTTTTGAGAACCCACCATTTTCTGGATTTTCAAAATACTCGGATCTAAACTTCTTAAAACTTTTCAAATAAATTTCTTCGGAGAGTAGTGCAGGAACCTTATAATTATCAGATTGCCTTATAGCATCTTGTCTATCTCGAAGCCGCCTATATTCAACGTAGCTTGACTCGTCATAAATATTCACACCAGTGATGCTCTCTAAATATTCTATAGCGCCTTTGAAAGATAAATGCAACAGATGCCTAACCAAACTAATGACATCATACCCAACAGTTTCATGACATCCATGAGAAAAGCATATCCAATTCTTGGTATGCTTATCCATACGGAACGATGTTCTATTATCCCCACCATGCACCTTACATTTAGCACGTACTTCATCATGCGTTGTATTAGTGATATCAAATCCCAATGCCCTGAGTAATTGATCAGCATCAATAGCTTCTTTGAGTCTTTCTACTCTATAACGTTGCTCTTCTTTAGAAGTTTGCAAATTCATTTGATTCCTCTGATGCGTCTGACTTTGGAGTTGCCTTTGGTGTATCGTCATCTTCTATCTCATCCTTTTTACTATATTCTACACTATCATAATCCACTAATTGTCTTTTAGCTTCATGAATTGTCAAGGTTTTCTTCTTGAACATAAAGCATATCCCTTCCTGTGGTGTCACGCCGCCTCTGCGGCTTTCCCTTATCATCAGTTTGTGCGTCCCATAATCATTATGAAATGGTCTGTAAGTACTTTCTATATGCTCTAATTCTTCAGGAGTTCTTCTACTAAAAAATGCTAACACATCTGTATAACGTAATATCCTATCACTATCAGCTACATCATCTTGTCTATTTATCTGATTAGCTGCTAAAAATGGAATACCCAACTCCCCCGAAAGATCTTTCAATATAGTTGCCACATCTCCCAATAATTGATATTCTTTTCTATTTGGATTATTACTCTGCGGCTCTTTAATATAATCAAACACGGCAAATCCTATATTCTCTTTTGACTTATATTTTTTATACACAGATACCAATTTATCTACACTATACCCTGGCATGAATTCGTGAAATAACTTACCTTTCTTAACTAACGCAATTGCTTTCTTTATTCTGTCATACTCATCGTCAGAGTATCCACCATGTTTGATGCGACGTTCCTCAACGCCAGAAAGATTAGCAATAATTCTATCGCGCCATTGATCAAAAGGCATTTCAGTATCAACATAGAGTACAGGCTTTCGTACATTATAAGCCACATAAGTAGCGATATTTGAAAGTAGTGTACTCTTACCCACCTTTGGTCTAGCGCATATAACAGTTAATGTACCTGGTGGCATCCCATCCATTAGTTTATCCATAATTGGATACCCACTATTTATTCCACAAATTGTCACAGGATTCTTATGCCTTTTATCTATCGACTCTTCAAGTCCATCAGAAATATCTCTGGGCTCTCTAATAAATTTTGAAGTCATAGATAAATCTAATACATCCGCTTCAACCGCACCCATCATATCTGCAGAAGTAACATCTTCGGTTTGAGCATTCTTTTCCAGCATACGGCGATGTGTATCTAATCTTATATGCAATTTGTATTTAGTACTAGCATCTAAGACCCTATGCATATAATATGTAATATTTTCTATGCCTATCTCCATATCAATAATGGCATCAATATATTCGTAGCCACCTATTTGTTGTAATATGCCATCTTTTTTTGCTTCATCTACTATCAAAGGTGCGTCAAAGTGGTGCACTTTTCTTTTTAGCAAAGTATCAAACATCATATATACTAAACGATGTTCAGGTCGCAGAAAATCCTCAGCCGAAACCATAGCAGCTATATCATAGTAATTATCAATTGATTTGAAACAATATGAAAGTAGCGCCCGTTCATATACAGGCTGGCAAAATAATTCCTTAGTTTTTTCGCTCACTATTTATTCTCCATATTTTTATCTAAAATATTTTTATAAAATTTAGTATGAGACACTCTATCCGCATTAGCACGCGCATTGCAGCTACCACACAATGTTATTAAATTATCTTCATTACAATTTTTCTTATCATAATCAATATGATGCACATGAAGTTTAATAGATGTGTGCCAACAAGCTGGATTTTGGCATTTATATCCATCTCGTTGTTTTATTGAATTTTTATATGCTTTATCACCCCATATATTGCAATAGGGTTCATAAGATATTCCACCTTTCCACTGTGGATGATTTTCCCCACTCATACGAATAGCTCTACAAGAAGGACATCTATTTCCGGCATACCAACCATTATATGTAGTAGTATGAATATGCCCTTCTGGGCAGCAATACTCGAATTTAGTAGTACTATTAACATACTCATCTGATAGTAAAATATAATTTTCTGCCAAAAGAATGCCCCTTAAAACATCTATACCTAATCTTTTTGTTATGGCGTATGCTTGTAATCTACATAAACGGCATCTTCTACCCATGGACCAGTTATTCCATGTAACCGTACTCATATGACCATTAGGACATCGATATGTTATTGTATGTAATTTATTTCCATTACGTGAGACGCCAATCAAATTATAATTTTCTTTGGATAATCTATCCAATATTTCTTTATTTGATATTTTTGATAGTTGTATTATTTTACGACCTCTTCTATTTTTATCAGCGCACTCTTTACATCTACGACCCATTATCCAGTTTACCCAAGTAACGTTTCTTATATGACCCTGTGGGCATTTATATGTTATTTTATATAATTGATTATTACGGTATTGAGTATCTAATAAACTATATCCAGCACACGCCACTTTATTCAAAATATCAGTATATGTCAATCTTGGCATTTATAATCGGCGCTCCTCTTTAAGATACCGCATTTCCTGCTCCCTGCGTGTTAATTCCCGCTTAAAACTTGACAAAAGTTCCAGTAAATACTTCTCTCTATTCTCAACAAGAGCCAGTTCCTGTTCCAATACTTCTATGCCATGCTCTACTTGTTTCAATTCAGGTAAAGAATCTATTACTTTACGTCGCTTATCATTTTTTGTTTTGCCTTTTATTTCTGATTTATCTACATATAAATCAACAATATTTCTTTTCTCCATAAGTTCTACGCGTGTCTTATTCACTTGTGAACCAAAGTATATTAGAAATTGCGAAAGACCTATGATAAATTGACTAATAGTAATAGATGACGTGAATTCAAGATCCCTAACATTGAAAGCAAATATCTCGTCCATAATAGATTCATTTTTTGGCATCTTATCCAGCATTAACTCCATTGATCTTTTCTTAAGATATTCTTCCACTAATGAGCCCCCTTCAATACCAATAGATTATTATAAAAATGTTTATGATGATCTCTATTTTTATTGGCTTTTGAATTACAGCATCTACACAACGTTATTAAATTATCTTCACTACAATTTTTCTTATTATAATCAATGTGGTGAATGGTTAGTACATTATCGTTACCACTACAAGCTGGATTTTGACATTTGTAGCCATCACGAAATTTTATTTTTTCTTTATAACCAGGCAAATACCACATCGAATCATATGGCTCAAAAGAAACGCCGCCTTTCCAATTAGGATTACCCTGCCCAATAAAAGATTTATGCCTACAAATAGGACATCTTTGGGATAATTTATACCAATTATAAAAAGATATACTACCTATATGACCATGTGGGCATAAATATTCTAATTTAGTATCACAAGATAAATAGGTCGTGCTATTCAATAAATATCCTTCTTTTTCAAAAGACCGCTTTACAAAATCATAGGTATATTTAATATGCCCATAACAATGCGGGCATCTATTTTTTCCTGCAGTTCTATTGTTAATGGTGGATTTCCATGAATGCCCATTATGACATTTCCACCAAACTGATCTATGAGAACCATAAGAAATTGAAGATGGTGACACCCCGATATTTTTACAATAATCCCATTCCAACCCCAATTCTGGATATACTGCACTTAAAGTATTATGTCTTGTTAATTTTTTTCCATTACAATAAGGGCATCTATATCCTGTTTGCCAATTATTAAAAGTTATGTAATGTTCATGCCCATTAGGGCATTTATAATATAATTTAGATTTATTATTATAATACACCGGAGAAATTAAATCATACCCCTCTTTCTTAAATAAATCTTTAATAACATTATACTCCAATTTAGATTTTCCCATTATGTAGCTTTTTCATCCTTATTTATATCTTCCTTCAAAACTTTCTGACCAGTACATAAATAATCTTGAACTACCACATTACCCTGAATATCAAAAAACTGATAATACTCTGAATAATACCCTACCTGACGACATTCAAAAGAATGATCACAATATTTTTTTTCCCCACACAATGTACCATCTTCCATAACTTTAAAATCTGGACAATCTTTTATCAAAATATTTTTACCATTATTTTTTATTATTATATCCATTATACCTCCAACGCCGCATGTATCTTTGTTAGTAACTGATCTTTATTTTCAATCAACTCATTATAATTTATAATTACCAACGAAAAATTATTATCTTCGCAATAAGCCAACTTCATGTTATCTCTTTTTCTGGATTCTACAAAACCTTTTTTATCGCCATGAAAGTGACTTACGTATTCTGAATGTTGCCGTCCTTGAACCTCTATAAGAATATTATAGTTCTTAATAAAGAAATCAAAAAATAGTTGCTGTCCTTTATATCGCACATAGTATTCTTTACTAATAGTAAGGTGTGGAAATGTCTGTATCAATAAATCATAGATAGCATCAGCTTGCTTACTCATAGATTATTTCAATCCTAACATTGGTTTCATTTTAGCGCGCATCTCGTCGTAAAGAGTAATATCCTCTCTAAAAATTTCCTCAAGGCTTTTCATACCTTGAACTTTGCGACCATCCACCTCATACCACTGACCAGTCTGAATAACAAGTCCTAACTCTACTGACAATCTTGCAACTTCAGCAGAAAAATCATAGCCGCGTCCATAAATCAGATTCACTTTTGCTTCTCTCCAAGGAGCAGCTAACTTATTTTTTATGATAGTAAACTCACTTGTATGTCCAATCACTATTCCATCATCATTGAGAATACGAGAAGATTTAGTATCCCCGCCTTCAACTTTTATTCTACCAGTAGCATAATATGGAATTGCCATGCCACCAGTTGACACATTTTTATCACCATACTTATGAATGTCCGTACGGAATTGATTGATAAATATAAGTAATGTATTGGTTCTATTAACTACAGGTATCAATTTAGAACAAGCCTTACTCATAAGTCGTGCCAACTGTCCGATATAATTATCGCCAATCTCACCCTCTTCCATAGCCTTGGGTAAAAGAGAGGCAACACTATCTATAACCACTACGTCGAGTGCACCAGTAGACATCATCTCTTCTGCTATCTCTAAATTATCATCACCAGTAAATGCCTGAGCTAATATAATATTGTTAATACATTCTTCATTGACCCCGGCATTTTCGCCCATCTGCTTTATCAACTTAGGATCTAATGCGTGCTCAGCGTCTATGTATAAAACTTTCAATTCGCGTCTAAGAGCCTCAAGTGCTACACTTATAGCTAACGTAGACTTTCCACTACTCTCAGCACCAAGTATCTCATACATTCGTCCTCTAGCCAACCCACCAATACCTGTCGCAGCATCTAAGGATAGACATCCAGTAGAAATAACATCAATCTTTAAATCAGAATGGTCTTTTAAAATACTCAGCACTGGACCATATTTTTTCTCTATTGCCTTTTCCGCAATATCAAGAACACTTGGTGTTTTCTTTTCTGAAACTACCGATTTGTCCTCTTCCTTTACTTTATTCTTCGCCATCATTTTCCTCCAATTTTTTCAATAATGCGTCTAAGTTATTTGAAATCTCCGATGAATCCACTTGATAAGCATCTTCTATCGCCTCAATTTTTTTCTCAGCATCTTTTTCAAAAGATGCATTGCGTTTACGTGATAATATAGTAAGTGCCTTCGTAGTTATCCATGACAGCTTACCCTGCCCAAAAATTCCTATGTCAGTGACAGGATATTTGAAATTGAACTCAGATTCGTAATCAAATAAAACATCTATTATGGATACACATTGTTGAATTGCCGTAGACTCGTTTGTACCTTCCATTTGAGATTCCACAAACTTTGAAGCGATTGCCATATCAAACCCTGGATTTCTAACTCTACGCCGTTGTCTGTCTGGGTGTTTAGAGTCTAAACGCATATAAAAATAATTTATCAACTTCTGTTTAGAATCTATCTCACCATTAACTATAAGGGGCGGCAGCACCCTATAACCAGCTTTCATCAATGTTTCTTTAGCATCCACTATCTGTGCTTCAGATACTGATAAATCTGTAAATACATCTACCGTGTAATCCTCTGTAGAAGATGACTTTTTTTTGCGCCTAATCACAAATTATCTCCTTCTAAGCCTTGTTAAAAGAGCTGTGTGGTCAGCGTGTTCCTTTGATTTAAATATAATAGAATTGCTTGTATCAGTAAAACATATCTCCAACTGCGACCCAATGAAATTAGATATCATTGATAATAAAAACGCCCCATTAACGTCAGTATCTAAATCGTGATCAAACGGTTGCTCAAAGTCATGTGTTACCTCTATTCTATCATTTTTTATAGTCAGCACACTTCCCTTAAAATTAATAGTCATCCTAAAATTATCTTCTGAATCCAGAACACTATTAGCCGCCGCAACGTTGTCAATAAGAACATTCTTTGGTATTGTTAATACCTTATCATACGCCATAAGAGCATCTTTATAATTCGGATAAGGTTCATTGATTATTAATCCGCCTGAAAGATAAAGATCATTGCATCTAATATACATATCACGACCTTCAAATCTAATAAATACTTGCGCATCCCTATCAAGCAAAGACTTCAATGCCGATGCCATAGCGTACTTAATTACATGGTTTTCCTGTTTGATGTCTGCATTGATTGGTAACTTTGCCTCAGAAAGTTTGACACCATTTGTGCCTGCAAAAACTAATGTATCTGCATTTATAGAAACATAAACACCAGACATTGCATGCCTTATTTCATTAGGATCTACGCAAGGTAATATCTTGTTCAATCCTTCTAAAATAATATTACTATTAATAATTAGTTGTGCATCTTCGAACTCTTTTATAGGCGGAAGCATGGCGGTATTATATAACTTGAACTTCAAAGTTCTATAGGCAGGCTTACTGTTTATAAACTCTGTCTTAGTTTTTATAGTACCTTCCTTGTCGTCAGATAAAATTCTAAACTCTTTAGTGCCAAATCCATCAACGAATGGGGCAAATTTAGAGACGTAATTTTGCACCTCTCTGAGCTGCAATAATATCTTACCTTTTTCTCTAATTTCGCAATTTCTTGCATGAATTACTGCATGCACAGAACCACTTGTACCATAGAACTTGACATATTCTTTAGTTGCATCTATCATCATCATAGATGTAACATCATCTGTAGTTAATTTAAGGATACTACCTATCTTACTAGCCACAGTCTGTAGGGTACCTACTGGAATACTAAAATCCATATTCTATTTTTCTCCTTTGATTTAAATAAATTGTAGAATTTAATGAGGATAAGATTGGATGAGATAAGAGGCAAGAAATGCCTATGATTATTTGCATAATCTGAATAGGCATAAATTGTAAAACGTTTTTTATCATTAGCATCTCTCCTCATCATTTTGTTCTACATCTGTATTATAGAATATATTTGAGGTTTTGCTAGATAAAAAATTTACAAAACAGTTATAGGAACCACTTTTCCTATTATTTTATCATTAAACCCTGTACCAGATACATTGTCCAAAGCTACAACAAAATGCTCCCCACTATATGTAGTAGTAACATAGAAATATCCATCTCCACTAGATACAGTAGATTGCATTAATTCACCAGAATCCCTATTATAGGCATATAATTGCCTAGATGCAGGTACATCATTTTCATATACAAATCCGGTAAAGTAATAGTACGTTTGAATAAAATCTAGTTTTTTAAAACCTGTAGGAATAGAATAACTAAAAGCAGTTGCACCAAAATTAGCAGTTTCAGCACTAGTAGAAGAATACGGAGATATCATGGGATAAAAATTTCCAGATATTCCAGAAAAAGCCTCACCAGTACCTGACGCCGGAACACCACTGTTCTGCCATGTGCCGTTCTTAGAGAACCATAACTTACCATTATCCATATCTAATGCCACACCAATAACATCATTCAGTGTGAACGTGTTCCCATAAACCGCTGTAGACCTATTGTGGTATGAATATCCATTATATCCATTATAGCCATACCCATACGAATCAGAGCCACAATAGCTACTGATGCTAGCAATAGAAGTGCCTATCCCAACTATACAATAGTCACTGGCAGCTACATTAATAGTGACTTCCCAATACCACTTCCCACTAGATTTATATTCCGTTGCTCTAGCCGATTTCCAAGCCGTAGATGTGGCAGTGGTAGTCAGATTACCATTAGACAATGTAATATTGGCACTTTTATCTGAAGAATTCCATGTAATAGACATGTTTTATAATACTCCCTTTTATAATATATATTTTTAAGTGTCCTCGGCAGTCCAATTAATAACTATATTATCCGAACTTGGAGGTGTATAAGCACTTCCTGTAAAATTAAACAACAACTCGTCGCCCATAGGCGGATCATATTCAGAAGCAGCATCTCCAACTATAGAGGCAGATAAATCCAATGGGTCTCCAGTATAAATTTGGCGTAATCCATCTACAGAAGCTGAAAAATCAGATACTCCTGATTTGAAAACAAACATAAAAGACCTTAAATTTCGAGACCAGCTGTATTTGGAAATAACGCCAAGTTCAGCCGAAAGGTCTTTATATGGAGGCATACCACCATCAATATACGCTGAAAGTTCCTTCCAAGAAGGATACGCAGCACGCTCCATAAGTTCACGAATAGCTTCATCTACTGTAGAATATTTTGACACATCAAATATAAACTTCTTTCTAATATTAGCTCTTTCAATCAAACTATCTGAAACTTCGGTGTACCCAGTGGCCCATATAGTCCAATGGCGTTCTCTATCCATCTTATACACTTTTTGTGATCCATCTACATAAAAATATTTAAATTGTGATGTACCATCTTTATCAAACATTAATTCTATAAAGCGCCTCCATTGAACTTCTCCACGAGCTAAATTAATAAATACCTCATGTGTCTTAGGTCTAACATAATCAGGAAGCTCACTATAATTATAATCAAATGTAGGAGTTATAGATGCCTTCAAATTAATACTTTCTAATATACCATTTATACTGGCCTGCAAATTAGCATGATGATAGGTGCCAAAAAATATCTGAAGGATGTCCATTACTTTATAAGCATCAGGCATAGTAGAAGGAGCAAAAGCAATTTTAAGACGTGCGTAAGTATTTTGAACCAGCGGTAAATATTGAATAGTTATTTTATCCTGTGCAGTTAATGTTTCCGTGTTTATAAAGGCACCAAGATCATACAGCCTATCAGCACCACTTGAAGAATGCCAACCTATAATATAAGCAGATAGGTCTTTTTTGTATAATGTATACATAGACGCATAAAGATCTTTATAAGCAGACCCAAAACAAGCAAAATTAATTATAGCCGAAAGATCTTTCCGCTCCATAAGTGGTATTTGTATCATACGTTTTAATAATATAATGCTAGGTATTATAGTAGCAGGTAAATCTATGGTCTTACCTTGTGCAGTTAGAATAGCCCCTAAATCAAATGGGTAAATTGTATCTATCATAGCCATTAGGTCAGATGTGTTCCATCCTTCTACTGCCGCGGCTAAATTTTTGTAGCCCGTGTATACGCCTTTTAATACACCCTGTAAATTAGAAAAAGGATATACCCTTAGATATGCTTGTAAATCATACGGACCATAACCACCAATCAATTCAGATGGCAAATCCATAGTATGCCATGCGTGTATTAATCCCTGTAATTCTTTAGAAGGTATTGGATAAATAGTAGATATCAAATCGTATAGCCATGTACTTCTAATTTGAGCCGACAAATCAAAAGTATAGAAAGGAATTATAGATGTTCCTAAATCAAAAGTAGCCCATCCGTGTAACCACGCATTCAAATGAACAGGCAGAATAGGCGCCACAGATGCTCCTAAATTTGATGGCAAGTGACTACCTATAGAAGCCGAAACATCTGTTTGTGCCCAGCTATGTAAACTTGCCGCAATATCTTTAAAATCATATCCATGTAATAAAGATGCTAAATCAATTGGACGTACCGACGATAATACAGATGTCAAATCTAATGTGGCTTTATATTTTAATGGTGTAATCTCAGCCGATAAATCTGACATCGTGAATACACCAATAGCTGCCTGCAAATCAGAGGTCTGCTGATATGTAGGCAATGACCCAAATTTAAAAGGTATATTATCAAAATCAGGTAATTTATACCCATCATTGGTAAAACTAAATGGTATTCCACTAAATGTAGGTGTATTATATGACATTTTCAGTCCTTATGATATAGTAGGAGATAACCAATCGTAAATTAGAGCATTTCTTGTATCATCAGTATATAAGGCAACAGCGTAATAGTCGGTATCTTCTTGTACTCCGAAAGAAAAAATTCCGCTGGGGGTAGAAGAAATAGTAGATTCAACTAAATCTCCACTATCCCTCTCGTATAGTCTAACCTCTATACCAGAGGCAGGCATATCGTCCACAACTATACTACCCGCACAATCATATGATTTTAACGGCCATTGAACAATAGTGTATCCTCCATAAAAATCAGCGCTTCCAGGGTTTGGTGTAGTAACGGTTACCTGAGTACCACTATTAACTATCTTACAGGTATAAAATGATTTATCTAAATATCCTGAATTAGTAGTATTTAAGGTACCAAATCCATTCATATTTGGATTAAATACTATAGCATTGGCATCAACTGAATCAAATATATCAACTGTAGAAGTATAGGTGGTTCCTGTAAGTCCCACATATCCTCTATGTTGTACCTCTACATCAGAATCCTCACTGAATGTTATGGCCTGAATAGTATGCACCGCATTATAGTCGTTTGTATTTCGGTCTAAATAATAATATCCCCAAGGTGGTTGTATTGTAGTGTATCCTCTAAACGTTCCAATGGCTGGAGATTCACTAGTAGAACTTCCGCTCATACTTGTACTAGATAAAATCATAGACCTATCAGCACGCTGCCTATTACCATCTAAAGCAAAATACGTAGATAATGAGGTTGAACTACTACCAGTTACAGTAGTATGATAGACAGACCAATCATTATCTAAAGTCTCTACCACCCAATAGTGTCCAAATATAACATTGGTAGAACTCCCCCTGCTAAAAGTTAACGTACCAGAAGAGGTTATTTCTCCACGCACATTGTATTGAGCCCATACTCTAGAAGAAGTAGCATCCATATCATAATTAAAGACTAGAAAAGATTTCGTGGGGTCTACAGATGTAATAGATGCTATAGTAGAAGTAGATGCATTTAAAACAAAGTCGCCTGATTGAATTCTTACTTTTAGAGGATTAAATTCTACTAAGTATAATACACCATAAGTATAATAAACAGAAGTAGTTAAATGAGTAAGTTGATCCACTTTTATTTTTCCGTCTTCAAACCAAATTCTTGGGTGATTATACTTTTGAAACCCACCGGCATTGCTGGAATAAGCACCATAAAATGGAACACAATTATTTAAATTCTGACCTTTGGTTGGAAATAATATTTCATATCTATTATCACAAATAAAATCAAATTGTTCTATTGATTTTATCAAACTATCAGAAGTTGTATAAGAAGTTGCTCCAGATGTAGTAGGATAGCCAACAAAATCTATTACTTGTGGCAACATATCAAGTATATATCCATTAGTAGGCCTAGTAGCAGTAACCACCCCACTCGTTAAAGTTAAATAAGCAAACGACCCACTATAAGTAGTATTAGCGCTGGCATCGTAATGTCTACCAGCTGGTAGTGTAGGTGGGTTATTAATAATATAAGTCCCAGAAGTAACTGGAAAATCTAATGTGTATGACCCAGTACCACTATTGGCAGGTATAGTTAACATTTTATATTGAGTTTGAATATTATTATAAGCCAATGGATTATTTTTAAACGTTATAGCAGTATAAGCATGATAAAGATTACCAGTAGCAGTAGACCTAAATTCTTTGATATATGGCTTAGTATACTGAGCCGTCATCATAGTATTGTAAGCTGGATATGCCGTAGCTCCAGCATAAGCATAAGAACCTAGTAGCATCGTCCTATCTTGACAAACGCCAGAAGTTAAGGCAGCTATATCAGTTGTAGAAGATAAGGTAGATATACCTCGCTGTACAGTAAATTGATCATTCAATGCTTCAAAAATATAATAATGCCCACGTAATAAAGTAGTGCCATAATACCTATAAAATTCTAATCCAGATGTAGTTGATATTCTCCCGCGCAAAAAAGCGGTATAATCAAACACATCAGAGCCTGTCTCGTGATATGCATAATAAAATTTCATAGCCGCTTTAGACATATCCATAGTACCAGTAGTAGTAATAGTAGTAGTTCCACTTGTGGCTGTATAAAATTCCCCCTGCTGAACCTTAACTTGGGCTGGTTCAAATTCAACTATGTATCCTTTCACATAGGTAGTAGCAGAATTAGTACCTGGCATAACTCTTATATAAGCATCTCCTATAAAATAAGCATCAATTAGCACATCAGCAGGCCTATATCCAGTACAGGAATATGTCAAAAACGGAACACAATTTGCCGCCACTTGACCTTTAGTTAATGGCATAGAATAATAATCTCCAGTAATAGTACATGAAACTTCCTCTATTGATCTTACCATAGAATTAATTGTAGATAAAGCCGCTAATTTTGTTGCGGGGGCAGATCCACTATAAGTAGCATAAGATGCCCAATCAACTATCTCTATAGGACAAGTAGCAGTACTACCAGTTTCTTCGCGTTCAATTACGTAAGTAGTAGAATCAGATATTTTAGCCCGCGTAAAAATTTGCTCATTGTTAGTAACCGTAGTAGTATCTGTCTGATTAATTCCAAGCATACAGGGATTATGTATAGAAGTAGTATCTAAATTAACGGCGGTCATAGTTCCTGAATAGGTTGTAGTAGTACTACCCAAAGAAATATCATTAGCCCTTTGAACCATATAAGTAGCTGTAGGTACATTAAATTTTATTATTTGAGCAGAAGTATATAGAGTAGCTTGAGAATTAGTTCTACGTACTCCATAAGAAAAATCATTATAAGCAAACATTCTACACGATGAATAGCTAGGATTAGTAGTAGTAGATACGTAGTATGATCCCAGACACATTGTGTTATGAATAATGCCGGGAGGAGATACGTTCCCATAAACTATAGTAGACGTAGAAGTACTATCATGAACAACAGAAAAATTATCACCGAGGTCTTCAAAAACATAGTAATGTCCAGATACAGTGCCAGTAGTTCCTCCTCTTTCAAAAATTATACCACTAGTACTTGTAAACCTACCCCTAACCGCATGATAAGTCATAGTAGTAGAGGTGTCGCTGGTTTTATAATGAAAAGTAAAAGCTGCTTTACCTGTGCTACTTACACCAGATATAGTGGCACTACCACTAGATGATCCAGAAGCAATACTAAAAGATCCTTGCTGAACTTTAACTTTAAATGGATTAAACTCAACTATAGAAGTGTTATAGTATTTGGTGCCAGTACTACCAGTCCTAGAATAAGATACAGTTGTGCCTGACAATGTTATATCAGTAAAGTGATTATATAAAACACCGGCCATAGTACTGCTATTATAAGAAGTAAAGAATGGCACACAATTGGCAGCTACCTGACTACGTGTCAATGTATTATTACCCGATGTAGATGTAAAACTACCAGTAAAATTTTCTACACTATAAACTATATTTAAAGACATTATTCATCCACCCCCCACCAAGTTCTAAGATTGGCTTCATACGATTGAACAGCAGTACCGCTTGGTATATTTGTTTTAACATACATATCGCGACTTTCTCCATACGGTATATCCTCTGTTACTATGGTGGGAGCCATTATTACTTTTTCTAGCTGAGCGCCGCCTTGTAATGTTATTTCAGCTTGATGGTATTTCATTTTAGATAAAAAATGCCCATCTTTAGATACCTCCTCCCAAGCCAAAGATCCATTATTGCCCCAAACAGGGTCATAATGTATCGGCAACAAAGATTGCTGATATAATATATCATCTTCATATCTATGGCATATAGCCCCAAAAAAAGAAGTAGTGCTACTAGGCGTAGAATGAGAAACAATAGTTCCTGACATATCAATAAAATACATAAGATTGTCATCAGTAGAATACGCAAAACATCCATCTGCGCCTCCTCTTAATTGATCTGAATCAACTATAAGCACAGGTCCCACATCAAATACGCCAGCTTCTGTCATATGATATACGTAGTCACCATTTCTATACCACAAACCATTATTAAAATCACCAGTCATAGTAGATACTTCATAAGTGTTATAAGTGGTATTATATGGTACAGCTACAGCATTAGACTGAATTCCACTAGCGGTGTATCTTACGAAAGTGGATACACTGTCAACAATATCCACTACCCAGCAACCATTATCCATCGTAGAGGCTAAAAATGTTGGGCTAGTTAAATATATAGTTTTTAACTTACTGCAATTACTATTCATGTGTACTAAAGTGTTATCTAAAGAATTTGTATACCAACACCCCCGACCATTTTTCTCAGTACACATATCATATAAAAAGTCTTGTTGTGATTCAGAATATGATCCAAGCAAACTTAAATCTATATCATAATGTTTAAGTATACGACTATAAGTCTGATCATAATTTCCATAGCCCCATAATCCATATGCATAATCAAATTCAAACTTATCATTAAACATATACAGATAGCCAGTAGCGCTTCGTATACTTGTGATTAAATTACCATACATATCATATATGTACGTACCATGAGATGTCTTATCGTAGTCACCATCGTAATTGCTATATGCCATATATAAAGCGTTTCTACTAATGTCTACAGCCAATGGTACATCAGAGTCGGAAGTATAATTATCTCCAAATCTATTTTGCGAAAGGACATAATTAGTATAAGGAATCCATTTATAAGCGTAAGTATAATCACCACTAGGATAAAGAACATATGATTCATATCTGGGTAATGG
>Ga0153915_10000759_pt1 | contig 29722 bp, 28 predicted proteins | sample Opewatmetagenome_2_FD_107003 | JGI IMG/M metagenome (GOLD analysis project Ga0153915, IMG submission 107003) | Freshwater wetland microbial communities from Ohio, USA - Open water 3 Core 3 Depth 3 metaG | ecosystem: Environmental > Aquatic > Freshwater > Wetlands | place: USA: Ohio, Lake Erie...
ATGCACCTGACAAGGCATTTCCGGGACCCGGTGATGGCGTCGTCCAGCTCCTTTACCGAAGGCGCCTCGGTCTTTGGCGGGGCTGCCAACTTAAAGACCTCGATAAAAAACGTCTTTGCGATCTACAATCCCGAGATCATGGCGGTCCACACCACCTGCCTCTCCGAGACGATAGGGGACGACCTGCCCAACATCATCAAAACAGCAGAGATCCCGGAAGGAAAAGTGGTCATCCACGTCAACACCCCGAGCTACCAGGGCTCCCACGTCACAGGATTCTCCGGCATGTGCAAGGCGATGGTCTCGTACCTGGCAAAGTCCGACAGCCCGCAAAAAAAATCGCAGATGAATGTCCTGCCCGGCTTTGTCAATCCCGGCGACATGCGGGAGATCCGGCGCATCGTGGACGCTCTTGGTGTGAAGATGATCATGTTCCCGGACACGTCCGGCGTGCTCGACACCCCGCTGACGAGCCGGTACCAGATGTATCCCGATGGAGGCACCACAGTTGCCGAGATCCGCGATTCCGGCAACTCGGAAGTCACCCTTGCGCTCGGTGCGTTTGCATCCCATGATGCTGCGGACGTGCTGCAGGAGAAATGTGGTGTCACGGGTATTCCGCTCAGGCTCCCCATCGGCATCAGGACAACCGATGATTTCATCATGGCGGTAAAGGACTGGTTCGGGGTTGAGATCCCGAAATCGCTCACGCTCGAACGCGGGCAGGTCATCGATACGCTGATCGACACGCACTTCCACTACCAGGGAAAACGCGTCGCGATCTTCGGCGATCCCGACCACGTGATCGCTCTTACTGAATTCCTGCTTACGATGGGCATGGTCCCCTTGTACGTGCTCACGGGTACGCCCGGCAAGGCGTTCGAATCCGAGATCAATGCCATGCTCGCCGAAGCCGGCATAACGGGAAGCCGGGTCAAAGCGGAAGGAGACCTCTTCGAACTCCAGCAATGGATCAGAGAGGCCCCGGTCGATCTTTTGATCGGCACGTCGTATGGCAAGTACATTGCCCGTGCAGAAGATATCCCGTTTGTCCGCTTCGGTTTCCCGATCCTGGACCGGGCCGTCCACCCGCTCATGCCGGTGGTCGGCTACCGGGGATGCCTGCGCTTAATCGAGCAGATCAGTAGCGCGCTCCTGGACCGCCGGGACCGCGACTGCCTGGATGAGGATTTCGAACTCGTGTTATAACGGGTACTACCCGGGAGAAGAACCATGGATACCAGCTCAGTAATCCCCGGAGGGGTGGCATGCATCAGCGAACGCCAGGATTCCATCCAGACGGCCGGTAAGAGCAAGACTGCCATCCACTGCGCTGACGACAGCTTGGCCGGCTCGGTGAGCCAGCGGGCCTGCGTCTTCTGCGGGGCCAGGGTTGTCTTAAACCCGGTCACGGATGCGGTCCACCTCGTCCACGGCCCGATCGGCTGCGCTGCCTATACCTGGGACATCCGGGGCAGCCTGTCGAGCGGGTCGGAGATGTACCGGAACAGTTTCTCGACCGACATGAAGGAGCGGGACGTGGTATTCGGGGGAGAGAAGAAACTCGCGGCCTGCATCGACGAAATCGTGGAGAAGTATCATCCCCCCGCGATCTTCGTGTACGCAACCTGCGTCACCGGCATGATCGGCGACGACATCGTTGCCGTCTGCAAAGAAGCCACGCGCCACCACGACACCGAAGTGATCCCGGTCGAGTCGAGCGGTTTCATCTCCGGCAACAAGGTGGTCGGGTACCGGGCCGCAGCCCTCGCCCTCATGCGGCTTATCACGCCGAAAGAGGGGGAACAGGTCGAAAAGACACAGAAACTCAACTTCCTTGGCGAGTACAACCTCAGCGGCGAGATGTGGCTGGCCCGGCGGTACCTTGCCGAGATGGGCATTGAGATCAATGTCGCCTTCACCGGCGACTCTACCGTGGCGGCCTTGAAGCAGGCGCCCGGTGCGTGCCTCAACCTCGTGCAGTGTACGGGCTCGATGCACTGGGTGGCCCAGCAGCTCGAGAAGGAGTTCGGCACTCCCTTCATGGATGTCAACTTCTTCGGCGCGGAGAACACTGCGGAGAGCCTGCGAAAGATCGCCCGGTTCTATGACGATCCCGTGATCACGGAACGGACCGAGCGGATCATCGAACGGGAGACTGCCAGAATCCGCCCGGCCCTCGAACGCTACCGGCAGAAACTTGCCGGCAAACGGGCCGCGATCTACGTGGGCGGGGCCTACAAGGCCGTTGCCCTGATCCGGCAGCTCCGCGAGCTCGGGATGGAGATCGTCCTCACCGGTACCCAGACCGGCAAGACTGAAGAGTACGCCACCATCACAAGTCTTCTTGACGATGGGGCGATTGTGGTCGACGACACCAACCCGGCCGAGATCGAACGGTTCCTTATCGAGAAAAAAGTCGATGTCATGGCCGGCGGGGTCAAGGAACGCGTGCTCGCCTACAAACTGGGCGTTGGCTTCGTGGACCACAACCACGACCGGAAGGAATGCCTTGCCGGGTTCGACGGCGCCGTGAACTTTGCCCGCGAGGTGTACATCAGCACCTGCTCGCCGGTCTGGAAATATCTCCGGACCCCGGCGGGAGGTGCATAATGGCGCCCGCCGGAACTGCCGGCACCGTCCGGCAGGTGAACGAGAACCAGTGCCAGCACTGCATGCCGCTTGGGGGCATCATCGCGTTCCGGGGGATCGAAGGGGCAATGGCGCTCGTCCACGGCTCGCAGGGGTGCAGCACCTACATGCGCCTCACCTGCGTCAACCACTTCAACGAGCCGGTGGACATCGCCTCCTCCTCGCTCAACGAGAAGCAGACGATCCATGGCGGGGAAGCAAACCTGAAAAAAGCGCTCGACAATATGCGGAGAGTCTATGCCCCGTCCGTTATCGGTGTCCTGACCACCTGCCTTGCCGAGACCATGGGCGAGGACCTGGACCGGATCATCCGCGATTACCGGAACGGGCAGGAGGCGGGCTGCCCTGACATCATCACGGTGCCCACACCGAGTTACAGCGGGAGCCACACGGAAGGGTACTGGGCTGCGACGAAAGCGGTAATCGCCCACTATGCCCGGCCCACGGAACCGCACCGGCGCATCAACGTGATCGTTCCGCATATCAGCCCCGCGGATATCCGGGAGATCCAGCGGATCTTCACCCTCATGTGTCTTGAGATCACGCTCATCCCCGACTATTCCCTGACCCTCGACCGCCAGTTTGCCGGGCGGTACCAGAAGCTCCCGCCGGGCGGGACAAAACCCCATGAGATCGCCGCAATGCCCGGCGCCCCGCTCACGATCCAGTTCGGCGCAACCTGCCCCGACAACCTCTCGCCCGGCCTCTGGCTCGAACAGGAGTACGGCGTCCCTCTCGTCAACCTCCCGCTTCCTGTAGGGATCGAGGCAGCCGACCAGCTCATTGCCGTTCTCGAAAAGATCAGCGGGCATCCACGTCCTGAAGCTCTCGCGAACGAACGCGGGTGGCTTCTGGATGCCATGGCCGACGCCCACAAGCACAACGCAGAGGGCCGTACGGTCATCTACGGCGAGCCGGAACTGGTGTATGCCATCACCCGGGCCTGCACCGAGAACGGCATCGCCCCGGTCGTCATCGCGAGCGGGACCCGGACGAGCCGGCTGACCTCCTGCCTCGAACCGCTCCTCACCGGTCTTGATGAACAGCCCGTGGTCCTGGAAGAGACGGACTTTGCTGCAATCGAAACAGCGGCACTCAATGCCGGCGCGAATATCGCGATCGGCCATTCCGGCGGGAAGTTCTTCACTGAACGGCACGGCATCCCGGTTGTCCGGACCGGCTTCCCTGTCCACGACCGGGTCGGCGGCCAGCGCATTCTCTCCGCGGGCTATACAGGCACGCTTGCGCTGCTCGACCGGATCACAAACACGCTCCTTGAGGAGAAACACGGCTCGTACCGCCGGCTCCGGTACGAAGAGGCAACCCGGACAGAGATCAGGGAAGGTACCTGAAATGCAAAAACCCACGCACCACATCTTCGTCTGCACCAGCTCCCGGCCGAACGGGCAGCAGAAAGGTTTCTGCCACACCAAGGCTGGCCTTGAGGTGATGGCGAAGTTCAGAGAAGAGATCGAGGAACGCGGTATCGGCGGGGAGGTCTTTCTCTCTAATACCGGCTGCTTTGGCATCTGCGAGAAGGGGCCGGTCGTTGTCGTCTATCCCGACAATGTCTGGTACGGGTCGGTGACGGCCGATGACGTACCCGGGATCCTCGACTCGCACATCGAAGGGGGAGAGCCCGTGGGGCGCCTTGCCCTGTGACGGCCGGAGGATTATATGTGTGTCTCAGAGATTGCGGTGATGATGGGCAGTGACGGCCGGACCATCCCGCTCAGCGAACCGGGCACGGTTGTCGTGTACCGCAGGGAGCGGAGAACGTGGCTGATGGAGCGAAGGTTTCCGTTCTCGCTCGAAGCGGATGCAGGGCTTGCCGGCCTGCGTAAACAGACGGGGGAACTTATAGCATTCCTCGGGGAGTGCCGGACCCTTGTCGCCCGGTCGGCGAGCGGCGCCCTCTTCTTCGGGCTGGAGAAGGCGGGATGCCAGGTCTACGAGATCGCCGGGACGCCCCTGGAATTCCTCGACACGGTCTGGCAGGAGGCAAAGGAGGGGCAGGAGGCCAAAGCCCCGGTCCTTGCCGGCGCTGATATCCCGGCACCCCTTGAGATCTCACCCGGGAAATATTACATCTCCATCCGCGAGATCCAGGGGAAGCGTCCCGAGATGAGCAGCAAGCAGGTGCTCCGGCCGTTCGTGCAGCACGGTGCATTCACCGAGCTGGAGATCGTGTGCGACCACGTGCCACCATGGATTGAGGTGGAAGCCGAGAGGCTGGGATACCAGCTCGTGAGCGAGCGGATGGCACAGAATGAAGTGAAGGTCACGCTCCGTAATAGTCCGGCAGGAGGGTGTTGCTGAAGCTGTGCGACAGCACCGGTAGACACTCCCCTCTCAAAGAACGATAACCCGGGCTCCAACGGGCCCGGGAACACCACCTCTCATCCCGGGATCGTGAGACCGTACCAAGGGAGACTGGAAATTATCTCCAGTCGAAGACGTTGTCTTCTCCGGCTCTTACGTTTCCCTGAAAAGTAATCGCCCATCGAAGAATGCCCTTTCCGGGCACCCTTCTCCAGAGAGTATTCCCTGAGGGAACAATCTCCTGTCGGAGACTCCGTCTCCTCCGGCTCTTACTTTCCTTCAGAAAGTAATCGCCTCTTAAAACGCTCCGTTTGACGATCGGAGCCCATTTTGAGAAACGGGTTTCCGGATACTCGCGTTTTTTCGTGAATTATAGAGTACGGTTTTTGAACGAAGGCTTTATTGACGGTATTTTGTGCATACGAGGAGCATTTCAGCCTCAAAAAATCGCCTAATTGTTGCCTTTTGGATGAGCGACTGCTGCCGGAAAGGCAGTAGGAGCTTGAGAAGAAGGCCGGAGGCCTTCTTCGAATAATCCATCCGGGAACCGGGATCCTGTGGAAAAGGCTGGACGGGGAAATGACGGGGGGTCGGATCCGGGATCCCGGATCGGGCATGAGATCTGTTCTCCCCTGTCTTTCAGATAGTAATCCCGAGGATCCCCAGCAGCATCAGGATCAGGACACCCGGCAATCCGCCAATGGCGCAGATGAGGAGGGTGGCAACGCTGTAACCGAGATCGGGTTTTCCCATCCACTCCATGATGTGGAGAAAATTGATGAGAAAAAGGCAGATCAGGCCCAGCACCGCGTTTACCAGAAGGACCGAGAGTTGTTTCACAAGGTACCAGACAATAGCGACGATGGCAATGACAAGGATAATGGCAACGAGAAGGTTGGTCATGGCTTTACCTTTTACCTATTTACCAATGATACGCTGTTTATTTATTTTTACTGACGGGAGGATCAGGGACCCGATCGCACGGGATTTGTGGCTCAGCCCCGTGATGGCGTGATGGAGATCGAAGACATTGCCCGAGAGCATCGCACTCCGGATCGGTTCCTGGAACTCCCCGTTCTCCACCCAGAACGCGTTGGAGAGTTCGACCGAGAATTCCCCGCTCATCGGGTTCGCCGTGTGAGCGCCAACCACGTTGTGCACGTATACGACACGGTCGTCATCCACGGTTTCCCGTTTCCCGTCCACAACAAAATTGTGATGCCCGATTGCCGGTGACCCGCCAAACCCGCCCCGGACTGCGCTTGCCGTGCTCTTCTTCCCGTACCGTGACGCGGTCTTGAGGTCGTACGCGAAGGCGCACAGGATACCGTCACGGATGAAATCGATCCGCCGGGTCGGGGACCCTTCCGCATCCCACCGGACACTCCCGTCAGCCCCGGGAAGGAGCGGGTCATCGTACATCGAGATCATCGGGTCGGCAACCCGTTCCGAGAGGGCGTTGGCCAGCCGGGAACGCCCTGCATGGACGTTCCGCCCGTTCAGGGCAGGGACAAAGACATTGCCGAGCAGCTCTGCATAGGCAAGAGGGGAGAGGAGGACGTCGTATTCCCCGGTCGGGATATCCTTTCCATCCGCGGATTCATGGGCAAAGAAGGTGGCACGTTCTCCCACGGTCGCCGGGTCGATGCGGTTCACCGACCACGCCTGGTCGAACTCGTACCCGGTTGATTGCCCGTGGATCGCTTCAAGGGAGACCGATACCGACGTGTTGCGATCGGTATAGCGGACCCCGTGGCTGTTGGCCAGGGTCACCTCCATGGAGGAGAGGGTTGCTGATCCCGATGTCACCTCGGCCGTATGCTTCGTGGCACCCTCGAGCATCGGTTCGAGGAGTTTCTTCGCGGAGTCCGGTTCGATCACCATGGATGCATCGAACGAGAGCGGGGCCATATCGAGCGGTGCTGTACCGGGCAGCCCGTCCCATTCCTGGGGTGTTGCCAGTTTCCCGCTCGCCACTGCGGCTGCCAGGCATTCCTGCCACCGGCCGGGATCGTTGGTGCTGGACGACCCGATCCGTCCCTTGTGGATCGTCCGGATGCCGAGGCCACAGTCCTGCGAGATCGTGGCAAGGCTCAGTTTCTTCCGTTTCAGGTCGGCGGAGACGCTGGTTCCCTCAACAAAGTAGACTTCGACTTCATCAACGGCTTTCTCGCCTTCCCTGATCAGCTGCTCAATCCACGCCACTGCCACCCACCACCGCATCGTTCAAGAGAATATGAGGGGCCCCGTCGCTCACCGGCACGCTCTGCCCGCCTTTGCCGCAATACCCGGGGCTCATCTGCCGGTCGTTCCCGCACAGGATAATCCCGTGAAGGGTGGTGAGGATCTCACCGGAGAGGGAGACATCCCGGACCATCTTCGTGCACTCCCCGTTTTCCACGAGATACCCGTATTCTGCATTGAACTGGAAGATGCCCCGTCCCGGGTCCACCTGCCCGCCCCGCGAACCTTTGAGAAAGATCCCGTTTTTACATTCTGCAAAGATCTCTTCTGTTGTCGAATCACCCGATTCGATGAACGTGTTGCTCATCCGGACGAGAGGAGGCTCGCCGGGCATTGCACGGGCATGGCCGGCAACGCCGTTCCCCACTGCTGCAAGAGATTCGCGGCTGTGCAGGAACGCATTGATCACGCCGCGCCGGATGATCTCGGTGCGGGCCACTGCGACACCCTCGGCATCCACCGGATCGAACCCGAACTCATGGATGCCGGGATCGTCGACAATCGTAAGGGTCTCGTTCCCGATCCGTTCACCGGTCTTCCCGTTCAGGACAGAGTTCCCTTCCTGTATCAGGTCGCCCTCGCTCGCGTGGCCGACCGCTTCGTGGGCAAAGACCCCGGCAAGTTCCGGGTCAAGCACGGCCCGCATCTTACCTCCTTTGGCAAGGGTTGCATCCAGGAGAGCGACCGCAATGTCCGCGGCCTTTGTCCCGGATTCCTGCTGGTGCCGGAGGTTGAACCCGTTGATGGAGTGCTCCCGCTCGTATCCCATCTGGACATTGCCGTTCCGTGACGCCACCGCAAGGATGTTGAACCCCGAACGGTTCATCTCATAGGAGTACTCGTTGCCGGAACTGTCGGAGAACCGGACAGTTTCGATCCGCTCGATATAACTTGCCCGGCGGTTCACAATCTGGGGCTTATTGGCACTGTTCTCGATGTCGGCAAGGAGTGCGGATTTCTCCTCGATGCTGACGTCCCGGGGGTTCTCTTTCAGCTGCGGTACTGCGAGCATGCCCCGGGGGGCATCCCCGAGCACGACATGCTCTTCAGTGAGACCCGCAAGCCGTGCGGCTCTCCCGAGGAGTTCATCGAACTTCGTACCTGAACAGGGCGTATAATTGTCGATCTGGAGGATGCCCCAGCCGGATCTGACAAGGACGCGGAGGATCGCCTTGTTAAAAAGGGAAGTACCGGCGGATTCCACAACGGCATTATCGATTTCGATATGGGTGATCTCACCGGTCACGTGCCGCAGGTCATAGTAGGAGATCCCGTGCATTGCGCTCAGGCCGTTGTTGACGGGTTGATTGCCGGTACTTCTGCGATCATCGCGGTTGACCTCATCGCCATCTTCTTGAGCTTGATGAGGAAACCATCGGAATTTTCCGGGACGAGCGCGATCTTGAGGACGTCCTCGATACTGTCGACCGGTATGATGGTGACCATCGGCTTGAACCGCTCTTCGATGAGGACGTCCCCGACATTCATCCGGGGGATGAGGACCGTCTTTATCCCGGCCTTCGCCGCCGCCTCGATCTTGTAGGTCACACCGCCAACCGGCAGGACGTCTCCCCTGACAGACAGGGACCCGGTCATGGCAAGGTCCTGCCTGACGGGTATGCCTTCGATTGCACTCACCACGGCGGTTGCCACGCTGACGGATGCCGAATCTCCTTCGACACCCATGTAGGTGCCGATGAACTGGATGTGGATATCGATGTTCTTGACATCCTTGCCGGTGAATTTTTTCAGGATTGCGCTGACGTTCTTGATCGATTCCTTGGCGATCTCCTTGAGCATCCCGGTCGCAATGACCGTGCCGCTGGCACCCTGTGCGGGGGTTACTTCCGCCATGATGGGGAGGACGGAACCGGCGTCGCTGCCCGTGACCGCAAGGCCGTTGACCCTGCCGACCCGGGTGCCCTCCACCACGGTCATCTCGTATTCCCTGAGGTGGCGGGTGATCTCGTCCGAGACCTGGTCCTCGATAGACCGTGCGGTCTTCTTCGCAGTCGTCACGTGCGCTGCCGTGGTGATCGTTGCATTTTCCTGGCGGGCAATATCACCGGCAACACGGATCAGGCCGCCCATGTCACGGAGCTTCAGGGTCAGGTGGTCTTTGCGGTTGGAGCGACGGCGGGCTTCCCGGATAATCTCGTCAATGGCGCTCTGGTCGAAGTGCGGGATCTTCCCGTCGTTCTTGACTTCCTGCGCAATGAACCGGACATATTTCTGGCGGTTCTCCGGGGTATCGTCCATGCTCTCGGCCATGTAGACCTCGTACCCGTACCCGCGGATACGGGAGCGGAGGGCGGGGTGCATACCCTGGATCGCATCCAGGTTGCCTGCCGCAACCATCACGAACCTGCAGGGGACCGGTTCCGTGCGGACCATCGCACCGCTCGACCGCTCACTCTGCCCGGTGATCGGGAATTCCCCTTCCTGCAGGGCGGTGAGGAGGTTCTGCTGGGAGTGGGGGTCGAGCGTGTTGATCTCGTCGATGAAGAGGACACCGCCGTTCGAGCGGTGGATCGCACCGGCCTCGACGCGGTCATGCGCCGGCGTCTCAAGGCCGCCGCTCTGGAACGGGTCGTGGCGGACATCGCCGAGGAGAGCACCGGCATGGGAGCCGGTACCATCGATAAAGGGGGCGATGCTCTTCGTATCGTTCGAGACGAGGAGCTTCGGGACCATTGCTTCCTCCCGGGGCGTGGAGTAACGCAGTGCCATGAACACGAATGCACCGGCGATAAGCCCCATCAGGAGCTGCATGGTGATGATTGCATACCCGGCAATTCCCAGCAGGAGGAGCATCAAGAGGGTCTGCCGGAACTGGGTCTTCTTTTTCGCCTCGGCCTTGTGTGCCCCGACGATCTGTTTGCCGCGGCCACCGGCAACCGTCCGTACGACCGGGTTGTTGGAGTCGTCGGAATTCGGGTAGACAAGGATGTCCTGCAGCTCTTCTTTTGGCAGGAGCTCTGCCATTGCCTTTGCGAGCATCGACTTGCCGGTACCGGGGCTGCCGATCATCATGACATGCCGGCGCTGGATCGCGGCCTTTTTTATTACCTCGACCGCACGCTCCTGGCCGATCACCTGGTCGATCAGCTTGGCGGGGACTTCGATCTGCGATGACGTTGCACCGGTAACCTCTGGCGTGCTCACCACAGGAGTTGCACCTTCCGTCGGGGTCGGTTCTTCCTGCGGGGGCTGTATTTCAGAATTTTCCATTGCGGTTTTACCCTCTTCCTACCCTTGGATTTTCATATACATTGTCTCACGATAGTTTAAGTACTTTCAGCTGATGGCAGGCCCCCTAAAAGACGAAACCCGGATTGCCGGGCGTGACGGTGCATGCTTTTCCCGAACAATTCAAAGCGGAAAACTACAATACAGTTTATCGTATATTTACTTGGTTGAGAATATCCCCGCCCGGTGTTTCCGGGAATCAGGAACGATACCATGAGAGTGATTTGTACTGAACGATCGCAGGTCCTCGGTGCCCATCTTGCACACGTGCTCCAGGTCCCTGTTGTCAATGTAAAGTTTTCCCGGTTTCCGGATGGGGAGCACTACCTTCTTGCAGGAGATCTTGACGCTGACACGATCATTGTCGGAAGTGTTGTCGACAATGACGCCCTGGTCCAGCTGTTGCTGCTGATCGATGCCTGTGAACCTTCCCGTACACGACTGGTCCTTCCCTACATGGCATATGCGAGGCAGGACAAGCAGTTCAGGAAGGGTGAGCCGCTCTCCGCCCGGGCCGTGGCAAAGGCGCTCAGCCGGGGCGTGTCTGAGATTTTCACGGTAAACATCCACGACCCCGGTGTGCTGGCACACTTTACCGTACCGGCGCAGAACCTCTCTATTGCACACGATATCGGTTCCTACATCAGGTCCCTTAACCTCAAAGACCCGCTCATCCTGGCCCCGGATGACGGCGCCCTTGCGTTTGCCGGACAGGTCGCATCGGTGGGTAAATGGGAGTTCGATCACCTCGACAAGACACGGCTGAACGGAGCTGAAGTCAGGATGGCACCAAAGACGCTCTGTGCTGCTTCCCGCCCGGTGGTCATTGTCGACGACATCATCTCAACCGGTGGGACCATCGTGACCGCCGCCGGCATGCTCTACCAACAGGGCGCAACCGATGTGTACGCGGCATGTGTCCACGGCGTTCTTTCAAGCGGTGCATATGCCCGGCTGATGGCGACCGGCATCCGTGACGTGATCTGCAGCGATACGATCGAACGGGCATGCAGCAGGATCTCCGCTGCGGAGACGATCGCCGGTGCGATCCGGAAATCCTGAGCCCATGTCCGCCTCCATGAACTCTTTTTTTTATCCCGGCAGGTCCCGGTTATGAAAGCGGTCCTCGATGCAAGTGTCTTTTTTTCCGACTGGCACCCGGAAGGAGACCTGTTCACGACTCCTTCTGTCTGCGATGAGCTCCGCGATATCCGTTCCAAAGGGAACTATGAGAAGCTCTGTGCCGGGGGACTTGCGGTCATGTCCCCGGGCAGCGGGAGCCTGGAGAAGGTGGCCGCTGCTGCCACCACGAGCCGGGATGCCAGCGTGATCTCCGGTACCGACCGGGACCTACTGGCCCTTGCCCTCGAGATGGAGGCGGTCCTTTACACGGACGATTTTGCCATCCAGAATGTTGCAACGGTGCTTGGCGTACAGACGCATCCGATCAGCCAGCGCAAGGCAAAGCGGGTCCACTGGAAATACCGTTGTACGGGCTGTGGCCGGTACTATGACCACGACGGCGAGTGCCGGGTCTGCGGCGCAACCGTTAAAAGAAAACTTAAATAGATACCAGCAAAGCTTTGTTCATGTCTTCGCTTGACGATCTGATTGGCATGGCAAAGATGCTCCTTGCAGAGGGGCACAGCCCGGGTCAGATTGCTGATGAACTCTCCCTTTCCATGGAGACCGTAACGTGGCTCCTGACCCAGGCAAAGGGATCAACCGCGCCCAAAGACGTCCACATCGACTGGACCGCCGTCTCCAGCCAGGCGTCCCTGCTCGAAGAGACCGCCCTGATGCTCATGAACCGGTACTACCAGTCCCGGATGGATGAGACCACCGGATCTCCGGCAGCTGATGTGTTCGTAGGAATCGCTCTCTCGGGTATCCCGCTCGCCACGGTGATTGCAGTCCAGGAAGCGGCCCAGCTCGCCATCTATCATCCCTCAAAGCAGAGCCAGAGTGACAAACCGACAGGATCGATCAGCGGAAACTTTGCTGCTGTCAACGGCCAGCGCTGTATCATCGTGGATGACGTGATCACCTCTGGTAATACCATGAAAGAGGTCGTCAAGTACCTCAAGAAGCACAATGCCACACCGGTCGCCATCTGGGTGATCTTTGACAAGCGCGGTATCAAGGATATTGATGGCGTCCCGGTCTATTCGCTCTTCAAAATCTCCCGTATCGACTGATCTCTCCTTTTTTCTGAGACTCTTACAGCATAATTTATATAGAAGTTCAATTCCACCTTTTACAACATCGGAGGATCCATTATGCTATCTGGACAGCCAATTATCATCCTGAAAGAAAATGTGGAGCGTAATTATGGGAAGGAAGCCCAGCGCTCGAATATTTCAGCAGCAAAGGCAATAGCCGGTGCTGTCAAGTCGACCCTTGGACCCCGGGGCATGGACAAGATGCTTGTCAGCGGCTCGGGCGATATCGTTATAACGAACGATGGCGCGACCATCCTCGGCGAGATTGCCGTGCAGCACCCTGGTGCGAAGATGGTGATCGAGGTCGCACGGACACAGGACGACGAAGTCGGCGACGGGACCACCACTGCGGTCATCCTCGTCGGCGCCCTGATGGAACAGGCCGAGGGTATGCTCGAACAGGGCATCCACCCGACCGTCATCGCCGAGGGATACCGCATGGGTATGGTGAAGGCACTTGAGATCACGAACAGTCTCTCTCTCAAGGTCGACCCGACCGACCGGAAGACCTTACTCAAGATCGCTGATACCGCGATCACCGGTAAGTCCATCGAGCAGGTCAAGGGCAAGCTTGATGGCATTATCGTGGACGCCGTCATGACCGTGGCCGAGAAGGTCAACGGGAAGTATGCGGTCGATGAAGAAGATGTCATGATCAAGAAGCAGAAAGGCGCTGCCATTGACGACGCCGAACTGATCCGCGGCGTTGTGATCGACAAGGTCCGTGTCCACGATGGCATGCCCAAGAAGATCGCCAAGGCAAAGGTTGCGATGGTTGCAACACCCCTCGAGATCACCAAGACCCAGGTGAAATCGAAGATCAAGATCTCGTCTGCCGAACAGGTCACCGCATTCTCCGAGCAGGAGCGCGAGGCACTCCATAAACTCGCCGATGCCGTCATTGACAGCGGCGCAAACGTCCTCCTCTGCCAGAAGGGAATCGCGGACAGTGCCCAGTTCTACCTTGCCAAGGCCGGCGTCCTTGCCATCGAAGACGTGCCGGAAAAGGACATGAAGTATGCAGCACGGGCACTCCATGCAAATATTGTTTCAAAGCCGGATGCCCTGACCTCAAAGGACCTTGGATCCGCGGACCTTGTTGAGGAAGACACGGAAGGCAATGTAACCAGGATTTCCGGTTGCAAGAACCCCAAGACCATCACCATCCTCCTCCGCGGCACCAGCGATTACCTGCTGGACGAACTCGAGCGGGCAGTAGTCGACGGTACCCGCGTTGTTATGGATGCCATGGAAGACGGCACCTATGTTGTTGGTGGCGGGGCAGTCGAGACCGAACTGCTCATGAAGATCCGGGAATATGCCCAGTCGGTCGGAGGCCGCGTGCAGATCGCGATCGAGGCCTATGCAGCAGCATACGAGTCGATTCCCCGTGCACTTGCAGAAAACTCCGGGTTCAACCCGATTGACAAGCTGGTCGAGCTCAAGAATGTCCATTCCAAGGGCAAGAAGAATGCCGGCCTGAATGTCTATGAGGGAAAAGTCGTGGACATGCTGGCAGAAGGCGTCATCGAGCCCCTGCGTTCAAAGCGCCAGTCCATCCAGAGCGCATCGGAGACCGCTGTCATGCTCATCCGTGTCGACGACATGATGATCACCCAGCAGGGTGGCAGGGCCGGCGCCCCGCCCATGATGTAAATATCCTTAAATCCAGTCCCTTTTTTACACCGCGTTCTGTAAAATAATTCACAGGCCCGGAGTTATCTTTCCGCTCCTTTTCAGATAACTATTAGAGCAATCGATGAGAAAAAATAGAGAACCGGTTGCCGAGGTAGTCTAGCCCGGGAAGGCGGTAGCCTCGAAAGCTACTGGCGCTTCGCGCCTCGGGAGTTCAAATCTCCCCCTCGGCGTTCAAAGACCGCTTTTCTTCACGTATTCTTCGTGTATTGTGATATCCTGCAGCTATGATTGTACATTCCTTTCCAGCGCTCCCTGAAATTCTGCAAAAACGACCATTTCTGCGGTTTTTTCAAGGGAAATCCCCTATAACCGGTTTTTTCATATTTTGAAAATTCAAAAGGAATAAATATCCCGTGTTCATAGTATATGGTAATAACAGAGTGCTGCCACAGGATCGTCTGTGGCTTGAGTACAGGATACGTGAACAGGTATGATCCGGATAAAGCAGAACAAACCCACCATATCCGCAGACGCGAGATCCTTCCGCGCCGTCCGGAGGTTAAACCTCAATCGTACCTATATTCCGTTGAAGATTGGTGCGATTGCAGGGTATATACTCTTAGGTATGCTTTCGGCATCGACATCCATGTTCGGCATCCTTGTCGGTGCCATACTCCGCCTCTTCGGGCTGTAATATTCTTTTTTATTCTCGTTTTATCCCAGATCCGGTACGCGTCGTGCTGAATGCCTGATAAACGAGGGATAGTCTATAAAAAAGTGAGATGGGAGGAGACTGCTTCAGACAGGGTTTACCCTACAACGGTGACCGTACCGTGCATGGTCGGGTAGATCATACAGGAGTAGTCGTATACCCCCGGGCGATCGAACTGCTGGCTGGAGGACTGGCTGGGACCAATGAGGAAGGCCGTGAACCCCCCGGTTGCAAAATTTACCCGGTGCGGGTGATCGTCCCCGTTTACCCACCTGACCTGCGAACCTGTTTTAACGGTCAGCTCTGCCGGGCTGAACGTATTGTCCGAGATCATGACCGTCTCCTGCGAGACCTTAAGGGTCGTGACCGGTATCGCTGTCGCTGTTGGCACAGGCGTGTGCGGCACGGCCGTCTGTTTCAGGGTAGGGGTCGGCACAGGAGCTGACTGCTGTTCTGAAGGCACCTCGCTGGTACACCCCCCGGCGAGGACAAAAAGAGTGACCAGGACAAGAAGTACGAACCATTTCTGCATACGATAGTATCGGCAGGCAACCACAAAAAGGTGATCTGCTCTCCCGGTTCCACGGGATGATGCCGGTTATTCCGGCATACCGGGGGGTACCGGATCCGGGGTTGGAAGAAGCCTGATCTCCATGGATGAAAGTTCCTCGAAAAATTCCCCGGTATGATAATAGTCGGAGAGCGCACACGCCGAGAACAGGGTATCCGGAAGCAGGCCGGCAAACTTCCAGCCGTCCCGGGGGGGAATGGGGAGCATGGCGCCGATCTCGTCACGGCACATGCCCCTCACTGACTCCAGTGCGGATGCAACTTTTTTTCCTGCACCGGTCTTTCCTGTACCGCTGACCCGTACCACAAAATCCGTGGCACGGGTGTGTGCCTTTGTGCCAAGACAACTCCTGAGGAGGAGGGCAAGGACCCGGTTGAACCGGCTCCCGTGCAGGGAGTAGATCACCACTTCCCTCCTTCCGGGAGTGTTCCTCTCCAGAATATACAGCCCGTGCGTCCCGGTCCCCTCCGGGATTTTTGAGAGGACCACCTGGAGCTGTTCCTTTTCACGATCTCCAAGGGGCAGCACGGAACCCCCCCGCATCCGGATCATCTGGATCCGTTCACAGACAAGCGGGGATAACCCGTTATCGCCACCACTGCCAGTCCAGAACGTGCGTGACCCCCCGGCACCGGACGGCACCACGACAACGATATTGTGCCCCTCATCGCACTTCACCATCGACCACTCGCGGCCGCCAAGCGTGATCCCGTCCCCCCCGCGGCTGTTCACAAACCGGGCGTCAAGCTTGCCCACCACTTCCCCCTCCGGGGTCATTGCCCGGTACTCCCCGCCCCCGCTGATCACCGAGTACAGGTCTTTCCAGTTCGATCTCCCGAGCACCCGTTCCGCCTCGGTGCCGGGCATCAGCATCTCGCCATCGGTGGTAATATACCCCTCAGCAACGAGGTGCCTGAATATCAGGTCGAGTTCCTTCCGGCTGATGCTGCCAAAGACCGGATGGGAGAGGAGCGCTGCACTGATCTTCTTCCGGCTTGACCGGGGATGGTGGTGCAGGGAGAGGAAGAGCTGCTGGAGCAGGACATTGAACGGTTTTTCCGGCGGGCGCAGCTTCTCCACCTCGCGGGCCATCGCACATTCGATGATGGCACAGGAGCAGAGCAGCTCGCAGGGGTCTCTGAGCACCCATGACACGTATGCCGCCTTCCCCCGCCGCCCGCTCCTGCCCATCCGCTGGAGGAACGAGGAGACCGAATCCGGCGGCCCGACCTGGACCACCACATCGAGGTCGCCAATATCGATACCCAGTTCGAGCGTGCTCGTGCAGATGATGCAGGCCCCGTCATGAGAGAGGAAGGCGTCTTCCGCGGCTTTCCGTGTTTCCATGGACAGGGAAGAGTGGTGGATGTGGAGATTCCTGACCCGCCCGTGCAGGGACTTTGCCAGGTTCTCCGCACTGCTGCGGCTGTTAACGAATACGAGCGCTTTCCTGCCGGCAACAATGCCGGCGATCGCATCGGTCCGCTTCCGTTCTTCGGGCTCGATTAGGAAACTGAACCTTTTCTCCTGCGGGGGGGAGGGGACTGCGACCAGGGCCGTGCCATGCCGGTCATCCGAGAGCCAGCGCAGGACCTCTTCCGGGTTCCCGGTCGTTGCCGAGAGGCCGATCCGCTGGACCTGGCGCCCGGTGATCGTGTCCATCCGGTCCAGCAGCACCTTAAGATGGACGCCCCGGTCGGTCTCGACAAACGCGTGGAGTTCATCGATGATGATGAACCGGACCTGCTGGAGATCGGCAGAAAGGGTCCGCTCCTGCAGGAGGACTTCGAGGGACTCCGGAGTGATCATCAGGAAGTGGGGGGGTTCCCCTTTCCACGAGCGGTCACCCTTCGGCACATCCCCATGCCATTTCATCACCGACAGGGAGGTCGGGACACAGAAGGCGGCAAAACGCTCTTCCTGGTCGTTGATCAATGCTTTCAACGGGGAGATGTAGAGGCAGGTGACACCGGTCCGGCCGTTTTTCAGGATATCGTCCATCACCGGGATCAGGGCTGCTTCGGACTTGCCTCCTGCCGTCGGGGCAATGACCAGCACGTCGTTTTTGGCTGTCACGGCGGCGTACGACTGCTCCTGTACCTCGCGGAGCTCGGACCAGTCAAGCCGCTGGGCAAGCACCTGCTGGAGGGATTCGTGCAGGGAGGGAAAGACGGATGTCACGGTTTTCTTAAATGTGATTGTGCCTGTGGCGTAATGGCCTTTCCCATCCAGCGAGGTACAACTAAAAACCGTTATATATACCGGTTTCCAGAATATGATCCGGTAAACAATGAGGTCGCATCGGGTTTGTCATACTGTTTCTTTCGAGAGCCCGTGCTTCGCATTCTTCTTTAGATAGGGGATCTGCTCTCTTAGGTCCCCGTGTAATGTCGCGATGAAGAGTTTACCAGAGGTTTTCTCATGATCTTTGGAATTCCTGATTTCCAGATATTGCTCGGCTATGGGCTGTCCATCGGGTTAGCCCTGGCATGTATCGTGTACGGCTTGTTGTACTGGAACGAGGGGGACGGCAGCAATGGCAGTTGATACCCTGATGATGGCGGTGCTGGTCCTCATCTACCTTGCAGCCACCCTCGTCATCGGTTACCTCGGCTATAAGAAAACGAAAAGCAGCGAGGACTACCTTGTCGCAGGGCGATGTAGTCACCCGGTGATCATCGCCCTCTCGTACGGGGCCACGTTCATCTCCACGTCCGCGATCATCGGGTTCGGGGGACAGGCAGCGAACCTCGGCATGGGCCTGATCTGGCTCACCGTACTGAATATTGGTGTCGGCATCCTGCTCGCGTTCGTGCTCTTCGGCAAGAAGACCCGGGAGATCGGGCAGCGGCTCTCTGCGGTCACCTTCCCGGACCTGATGTGCAAGATCTACAAGTCCCCGCTCCTCCAGTACATTGCCGGGTTCATCATCGTTGTCTCGATGCCGCTCTACACGGCCGCCATCCTCATCGGCGGCGCACGCTTCATCGAGCCTACACTTGGCATCTCCTACACGACATCGCTCATCCTCTTTGCCCTCATCACGGCAGTCTACGTGGTATTCGGCGGGCTGATTGCGGTGATGTACACCGATGCCTTCCAGGGAACGATCATGCTGATCGGCATGACGGTCCTGCTCGCCCTGACGCTCATCACGGTCGGTGGGTTTACCGCCGGGTGCACGGCACTGACCAATATGGCGGACCTAGTCCCGAAAGCCCTCTCCGACCAGGGAATGACAGGATGGACCATGATGCCGGAGCTCGGCTCCCCGATCTGGTTCACGGTCATAACAACGCTGGTGCTCGGCGTCGGTATCGGGGTGCTCGCCCAACCGCAGCTCGTGGTCCGGTTCATGACGGCAAAGGATGACAAGTCCTTAAACCGGGCAATCCTCGTTGGCGGGCCGTTCATCCTGATGATGACCGGTGTGGCCTTCACGGTCGGCGCACTCAGCAACGTGTACTTCTACCAGACCTCCGGCAGGATCGCCATTGACGCCGCCGGCGGGAACGTTGACGCCATCATGCCGCTCTTCATCAACCAGGCCATGCCCGGGATCTTCGTGATCATCTTCATGCTGACGCTCCTCTCGGCCGCCATGTCCACGCTCTCCGCCCTCTACCATGCCATGGGCACGGCGCTCATCTGCGACCTCTGGGGCAGGGGACGGGAATGCGCACTCTCCATGAAAGCACACCAGGCCGGGATTGTTATCATGATGGTGCTCTCGACGATCCTCGCCTTCCTCCTGCCGATCAACATTATCGCACGGGCCACGGTCATGTTCATGGGCCTCTGCGCCTGTGCCTTCCTGCCGGCGTTTGCTGTCGGCGTGTATGCAAAGGCGCCATCGACAAAGGCAGCCCTGTACAGCATGGTCACCGGTGCCGTTGTCTGGTTTATCTGGACCGCATTTTTCCACGCAGCGGAGGCAAAACCCCTGGGCCTCTGCCAGGCACTCTTCGGCAAGGTCACCCTCCTTGGTTCCCCGTGGACCGCCGTCGACCCGATCGTGATCGGCCTCCCGATCTCGCTTATCGTCATGGTTGTCATGCAATGGCAGATCGGAAAAGCTCAACCGTCAGCAGCTGCCGCATAGGGGAGAACCACGCATCCCGGGAGCGGCCATGTGTTGCTGTTCCCGTGGAGAAACTTTTTTTGTCCTGCGCACCGAGACATAACCATGGAACTCGCACAGAGAAAGTGCACCACCTATAAGGCCGGCTCTCCCCCGCTTACCCGCAAGGAGACCATGGAGCTCCTCGGGCAGGTGCCGGGCTGGACGCTCAATAACGGTCATCTCACCAGGACCTTCGGGCAGGCGGATGCCGCGTCCTGCATTGCCTTCTTCAACGAGATCGCCGCCCTCTCAACAGATGAGGGACACTTCCCCGACATCTGCATGAAAGAGTCACGGTCCGTCGAAGTCTCGCTCTATACCTACCCGGCTGGCGGCCTGACACTGAACGATTTTATCATCGCTGCAAAGCTGAACGGGAAGGCAAACGCAGAGTAATCCCGTCCCCGTCTTTTTTTACCCGGTCCATAACGATTCCGTGACAGCACCGGTCACCCATTCCCGCATACCCGTGTGCTGATCTCTCCAGCCAACATTCCGTTCGCACAGAGACTGGACAGGATCGCTTCCGATCCATAAGCAATACCGAAACACCCGATCAGCGCACCTGCAAGGATGGCGAGGAAGACGAGGAGCGTCCTCATCCCGAGGAGTTTTCCTGCAACCGATCCCCGTATACCGCCGCTCCCGAGGACCGGAACCATCACCATCAGCACGATGGCAAAGAACCAGAGACCGGCAAGCCACTGGTGATCCGCGATGAACTGTCCGGTTTTCCTGGTGAGGTCCGAGAGGAGAGGCCCGAAGAGCGGGATACGGTACGCGAGGTCGAAGTTCAGCGCCATGAAGAGGCCGGTCTCGACATCGATCATAACGACAGACAGGGCCATGTACCACCATGGGATCCCAAGCGCAATCCCGATGGGGATCACCGTCTCCTTCCCCGCAGGGGGGAGGAGGTAGGCAGCCATAAGCCCGAGCATGGTAAAAAATTGTGCCTGCGTGAGCGTGGCCGCCATGATACCGACGTGGACGATTACAACGAGAACGGGGATGAGCAGGGCGAGCGCACGATAGGGGATCTTCCGGGACAGGATCGTCTCCGTTATTGTGTTCGCCATGGGATTCTCACGCGATCTATGTTCGCAGGGATGATTTATACCAGGCGGATCTCCCCGGGTTGCCAGGATCGGACGCTGACGCGGATCACATCACAACCCTGGTCACAACCCCGTGGATCTTCTCGGGGGGGAGGGAGTAGAACTGGATGAACGGTGGCGTGTTCTTCTTGATGAGCCCGTATATCTTCCAGAGGGCCTTATCGGAGACAACGGTCTCGATACCATAGAAGATCGTCTTCTCGTCGATCCCCTTATCCTGCAATAACTTCACCACATCCACGATCTCCATGTACCCGCACGAGATCCGGAAGATATGGAGCCCCGGGGCGATACTGGTGTCGAAATCGGTGGCAATGCCAAACGGTTTCTCGGTGACATCAATGGAGACGAGGATGTTGTTCTCGTAGATGATCTCGTTCTGGAAGAAGACCTGCGGGAGATAGGGGGAGAGGTTCCGGACGTCCCCGATGAAATAGAGTGCAGTCCCCCGGATCTTATGCAGCGTTGCATAGCACTCCTTGTACCGGGGGAGGAACTCCTCCAGTGCGAGGGGCCTGAGCAGCTCATGGAGCTTTTCCTGCCCGAGAATGAACGTGACGATGACGATGAGGGGGATCGTGGCGATGAAGAATGACCAGTACGCGCCGTGCGGGATCTTGAAGAGGGTCGAGATGAAGAAGACTACGTCAATGAAGATGAGGATACCGGCAATGAGCATCTTCCCCAGTGAACGCTTCTTGAAGAAGATCATCGTCATCAGGATCGCAGAGATCGTCATGCAGCCCGAGACCGCAAGACCGTACGCGGCCGAGAGGTTCTCCGAGGACTGGAACTCGAAGATAACAAGCAGTACGGCACCGAGCAGCATCCAGTTGACCGCGTCGATGTAGATCTGGGACCGGAGTTCGGGCGAGGTATATTCAACCTTCATCTTGGGGATGAACCGGGTCATCATGCCCTGGTAGACGATCGAGAACATGCCGGAGATCATTGCCTGCGATGCAATGACCGTGGCACAGATGGAGAGGACGAGGAAGGGGACCAGGGCAAAGGGGCTGATATGGTTGATCATCGAGAAGAGGATGTTATGGGTATTATCGGTCTGGATCACGTACGCCCCCTGGCCGAGATAACTGAGGACAAGCGCGGGGAAGACCACGACCCATCCCTTGACAATCGGCTCCCTTCCAAGGTGCCCCATATCCGCATAGCGCGCCTCCCCCCCGGTAACGCAGAGGATCACCGCGGACATGACCATGACCGAAGCCCAGCCGTTATCGAGCAGGAAATCCACGGCATAGGTCGGGCTTAAGGCATAGAGAACCTGCGGGGCGCCAATGATGGAGATAAGACCGGAGATCGCGAGGGCCGCAAACCAGATTACCATGACCGGGCCGAACGCCCAGGCAACGCGATCGGTCCCCCGCTGCTGGAAGAGGAAGAGCCCTATGGCAATGGCGGCAGCGATGAGCAGGAGCGTCAACCTGCCGGTCCCTTCGAACCCCGGGATCAGCAGTATGCCTTCGACCGCGGAGAGGATACTGATCGCCGGGGTGATCACGCCGTCCCCGATGAAGAGGGCCATACCGATAATGGTGAGGACGGTGACCACGGACGCGGCGATCCCGGGCTTGAGGAGCGTGCCAAGAATATTCCGCAGCACAATCGTCCCGCCTTCCCCTTTGTCGGAGAGCGACATGGCGAGCCAGATGTACTGGACCGAGATGATAATGAGCAGCGTCCAGGTGACAAGGGAGAGGAGGCCGAAAATATTGAACGACGAGGGGATCATGAAGAGCATGACTGCCCCCATGGTATAGATCGGGCTGGTCCCGATATCCCCGAACACGAGGCCGAGGGACTTTACGATCTTCGAAGAGGGACTGCCCGGCTCACCCATTGCCTTTTTAGTGGATCCCCAGACCGCGTAAACCTTTTGGATTTTCCCTGTCGTGAATGGCGGGTGCACCGGCCGGGGAAGGCCGGGAAATGAAAAGAGTTAGTCCAGCCCGAATTTCCGGATGATCTTCTCCCGGATCGCTTCCTTGGGGTATGCCCCGATGATCCGGTCCACCAGCTGGCCGTTGGAGAAGAACATCATCGCCGGGATCGCATCGATGTTGAACTGCATCGCGAGACGCCGGTTATCGTCCGTATTGCACTTGCCAAAAGCAACCTTTCCAGCAAATTCAATAGAGAGTTCGTCCATGATCGGCGCAATCCGCCGGCAGGGCCCGCACCATTCCGCCCAGAAATCGATCACCGCATACGGGTTGGTGCTGACAAACTGCTGGAAGTGCATCTCGTCGACATTCTCTACGCTGGCAGTTTTCTTCTCGTGTTTCATTGATTCCTCAAGCTCCTTCCTGCGCTTCTCCCGGAGGAGGGCAAGCTCATCATCCATATTTTCAATATAACGGCGCTGTTCATTTAATGTTAGCGAACGGGACATCCCTGCCACACCCGCCAGACGTGAGTAAAGTATATCAGCGGATGCCGACTATATTATAACCCTGATTATAGGAAGCGAGGTAGGGTAGTCAGGATATCCCGTCGGGCTCATAACCCGAAGATCGATGGTTCAAATCCATCCCTCGCTACTTCTTTTAAACTGTTTTTCCGGAACCGTTCATTGCGGGATTGCAGGGATTTATTTCCGTCATCAGGAATATCGCCACGACTGGTGCGGTACATGGATCTCGAACCGTGCTCCCTTCCCCGGCACGCCCGTCTCGATAATACGGATCTCGGTCACGGACAGGATATCCCGGGAGAACGTAAGGCCAAGCCCGGTATTTTTCCCATAGAACCGGGAAAAGATCCGCTCTTTCTCATCGGCTGCGATACCTGTACCGTTATCCTCCACTACAATCGCCAGCTCCCCGCCAGCCGGTTCCCCGGCATATATCCGGATCGATGTGATGGAGCCCCCGTGCCGGAGGGCATTCTCAAGCAGGTTATAGAAGACTTTTTCCGAGAGCGGATCCGCATAGATCTCAACCGGCGGGACATCCCGGAAAATTTCCACTCCGCCAAACTCAAGGTCGGCAATTGCCTGTTCGATCAGGCCACCGACGGGCTGCCAGAGCGGCTCATGTTTTCCGATCTCCTCGTACTGTCGCGAGAACCGGAGGTGGCTTTCGATCTTCCCGACGATCCTTGTACATGCGGAGAGATACTGTTTCTGGACAGGTGATTCCGCCTTCTCCCGGCTGAGATGCAGGTACCCGTTCAGGGCCATGATCTGGTTATTGATATCATGCCGTGTCAGCTGGCTCAGGAGCGAGAGCTTCTCATTGACAAGCCGGAGTGCCCGTTCGGAGGCCTTCCGGGCGGTGATATCGCGGATGATCAGCACGATCCCGGCCATCTCCCCCCGTGGTTCAATAACGGGGGCCCCGGCAATGCTCACGACCCGGTAATCCCTGGTGTCGAGAACCGATTCCATATCCGTAAAGGTGTTCCTGCCTTCGATCGCTTTCCGGATGGCTTCACTGGTCTGCCGTGGAAGGATGGTATCGACTGCCTGCCCTTTCAGGTCTGCTGCAGTCCTCATGAACAGGGCATCAGTCGACCTGTTGGAGACAACGATCCTCCCGTTCCTGTCCGCAAGGATGAGGCCGTCCGGCAGGGTCTGGATAATATCGGTTGCCGCACTCTCCGGGCTCAGCGTGAAGAGGCCGCGCCAGATGATTGCATAGGTGATGATCCCTGACAGGCAGATGAGGCCGATGAACGCGAGGTTGGGGATATGGATCCCCCACAACGGTAACAAAAAAACCGAGAAAAAGCCGCAGATGAACGCGATGATGATACCGGCACTCACTAAGAGGGTCTGTTCGCGGGCCTCTTTTGTCTCCTGTTTCTTCCATGACGAGATGCCAACTGCAAGAGTAAAAACGGACAGGAGAACAAAGATCGCCGCTGCCGGAAGATAAAAGGGGCTGTCTATCGCAGGTGCGTAAACATAACCCCGGCCTGGCAGGTAGGTGACGGTGAAGATAACATCGGTAGTGATCTCTGCAAGAGAGATGAGAAATGCCGGGAAATAGAGGAACGCTGCGAGATACTTGTAATTCCGGCGCTCTGACAGCGGGTGGTGGGTAAAGGCAAGGAAGAAGTGCAGGGTAAAGGCGATGACCAGCGTCCAGAACGAGCTGGCCTTCAGCCAGAACAGGACCTCGTCCCGGCCGGTGGCCTGCCAGGTAAGGAATTCCCCCAAGGCCCAGTAGGAGGCAAAGAGCATGGCCAGAAAGAAGAGGCGGTGGACGGATGATTGTGGGTTCTTTGTATAGACTGAAACGCCAAGGCCATAAGTAAGGATCGCAGAGGCGAGACAGAAGAAAACCAAGAGCGTGATGATGTCCATGCTATCTCCGGAACGGGTTGGGGCACCCGCTCCCGGCCGGAGTTATCCCCTGTTCGGATGCTCTTTAAAAAAAACCCTTATCGCTATGGGACAGATCCCTCGCGACTAACCCTGAGTTCTGTTTATGATTAAAAAATAGTTTGGATTTGCACCTGCACGGTGTCACAGGACGGTATCATCGCCGGGCACAACAGGCAATAAATGCACCGGCAGCCGCAATCCACCCGAGCGGCGACTTCACGGGACTTGTTGCAGCATGTGCAGGATTGCACGCGAGATTCAGGGCCGCAAGCTTCTCACTCGCGGTGCCAAAACCCGGGTACGCCAGCACGTAGTCCGGATCGATCTCCAGGGACTTTTCCAGTGCAGCAGATGCCTCGTCACAATTCCCTCCGGCAGAGAGGATGATCCCTTTGACATGCCAATAATGGGCTGAGCCGGGGACCTGCCGGAGCGCTTCACTGATGGCAGAAATCGCCTCGGAGTTCCTTCCCATGCCGTTGAGCGCGAGCGCTTTTACCGCATAATTTGCAGTATACGTGGCATTGTGCGAGATCCCGGCCTCGGCATCGGCAAGTGCAGCGGAATAGTTCCCGAGCGCAAGGTACCCGTATCCCCGGTTGGCAAACCGGATCTCGTTTGGCTCGAGCATGATCGCTTGTGAAACCACATCAACAGATCTCTGGTACTGTCCCATTTTACGGTAAGTGTAACCCTGCAGGCTGAGGAGATAGGCATTGTCCGGGTACCAGGCCAGACCCCTCGTTGTTATGAGGAGAGTACTCGACCAGTTCTGTCCCTCTGTTGCGGCTATTGCATTGCTGATATACATCGAGAGATCCTGCGGGGGGGTTCCCGAAGTGTCTGCTGCCGCCGACGAGATCCCTGCGGTGGTGGTATCGGCAGAGACAGGGCAGACGGACTGGCATACCAGGAACAGTACGAGAAAAAAGGGTAAAACGCGAATTTTCATGCAACCTCACTGGTTGATTATTTTCTCCCGACATTAAAATCCTGCGGGTTTTAAACGGGGGTATTCACGACATTAAGAGCAATCCGGACGCATGAACCCGTCATGGCTCAGGCTTTCCTTGCCACCGTCACGATGAACATCCGGTTCCGGTACACCACGTCCACATCGGAGAACCCGGCCTCCCGCAGCCATGCCAGCTGGTCCGAGAGTTTCTCGTTCTTGTCAAGGGTGTCCCGGCGTTTCAGGATCTCTGCCTGCTGCTCTTTTGTCATCGGGCCTTCCCTGAGAAACTCATTCCAGTATTCCAGGTACTGCTTCCGGAAGTACAGGGTCTCGCCGTCCGCCTGGTCGGCATTGACAAACATACCGCCGGGCCTGAGCACGGAAAAAACCCGGTGAAAGAGCTCGCGTTTACCTTCCGCCGGGAGGTGGTGGATAGAAAGGGCCGAGCAGGCGATATCGTACGGCCCGCCCAGGTCTCCCCTCGAATAATCGCTCACGATGTACCGGGTGTGTTTGCGGCCGGAGAACCGCTGCCGGGCCATCTCCAGCATGTTCTCGGCAATGTCAACAAGCGTCAGGTGCGCCTGCGGAAATTTCTGGAGCATATACGCGCTCATCAGGCCGGTCCCGGCCCCGATGTCAAGGATCGCAGGAGCCGGTTCCGGTGATGCTGCAGCCCAGACCGCAGCGCCATAAAACTGCCGAAGCTCCGGGATGATAAATTCCCGCTGCCGGTCATAGTCCTGTGCAAACCGGTTGAACGCCTGCCTGATATGCTCCATAAAAAGGCCTGCCGGGTCTCGGGTTTTAGACTCCGCCGGTTTGCGTCTTCTCTTTTATCGACATCAGGACTGCAAGGAACTTTCCGCTGCTGTCAAGGACCGGCCGGACGTTGACCTTCACCTTCCGGCGTTTGGATGTCGTCGTAACCAATGCAGTACCGGCATCATAGATGACGCCGGACATGTGACTCGCGGCCTCGGCAACGGGGTCCTTCAGCTGCTCTTCAGTCTTGTCATTGATGAGCATCATGACCTCCCGCCAGTGTTTCATGAGGATCTGTTTAGGCGGAAGGTCGATGCACCAGCTCGCGGTGGGGTTGAAAAAGATGATCCGGCCCCGTTTATCCATAATGACGATCGATTCCAGCATTTCCATAAGTTTTTTCGGATCGCCCGCGGGATACGGCTCATGGCCCTTGGGCCGGGTTTTATGGACATAGAGGGCAAGATCGACATTCGTTGAGATCTCGATAGGCGTGAATGGCTTGAATATGATCCCGTACGGCTGGGAATACTTGGCCAGTTCGAGCCGTTTCTCATCGGAGATGCCCGTTGTGAAGATGAGGGGACAGTGGAAGAGCTGGAAGATGTAATGGGCTGCATCGATGCCATCCATCGTTCCCGACAGGGTGACATCCATAATCACGAGGTCAGGACTGAGCTCTCCGGCTTTCAACACCGCTTCCTCACCGGAGGTTACAGCTACCGCAACCGCATATCCCCTCTTCTGGAGCATCGATGAGAGAAGGTGAGTGATAATGGGATCATCTTCGACAATCAGGATACGGGGCGGGGGCATGGGGGATCAGGGCTCTGTATTTGGACTGTAGTATATCCTCTTCGGATCGTATAAAATTTGGTCTGGGCCCGGGAATCTTTTTCCCCGGTTATGCTTCAAACGTCCCGAGCTTGGTCTGGTACGTTGCGTCAACGAAATCCACGGGGCTGGTCTTCGCCTGCTCGCCTTCAATGGGGAGCGGGTAGCAGCCGGTCAGGCAGCCGAGGCAGAGATTGTCGCGGTTAAACCCGGTCGCCTCGATCAAACCCTCAAGCGAGATGTGATGGAGGGTAGTTGCGGTGATGCTCTTCCTGACCTCCTCCTCGGTCCGGTTATGGGCGATGAGCTCCTCGCGGGTGGGGAAGTCCGTGCCAAGGTAACAGGGGGCAATGATGGCAGGTGAACCGACCCTCATATGGACTTCCCGTGCACCGGCATCCCGGACAATCCCGATAATCCTCTTCGAAGTTGTCCCCCGGACAATGCTGTCGTCGACGAGCACAACTGACTTGTCCTTCAGGTGTGCCGGGATCGGGTTGAGCTTCATCCGCACCGCCCTCTCCCGCGCATTCTGCGTCGGCATGATGAATGTCCTTCCCATGTACCGGTTCTTCATCAGGCATTCGACAAACGGGATCTTCGAGCCTTCTGCGTACCCGATCGCGTGTGCAGTCCCGGAGTCCGGGACCGATGAGACCGAATCCGCTTTTACCGGGTCCTCCTCAAAGAGTTTCCTGCCTATCTTCCGCCGTACATCATAGACAAGCACCCCGTCGATGACCGAGTCCGCCCGGGCAAAATAGATGTATTCAAAGACGCAGTGCGCACACTTGCCGGCCACGGCCACCTGCATGCACCTGACGCTCTCCGCATCGATCCGGATCAGTTCACCGGGCTTTACGTCCCGGAGGAACTTCGCGCTCAGGGCATCCATTGCAACGCTCTCGGAGGCAAGCATATACCCGTGCTCGGTCTTTCCGATACCAAGGGGCTTGATCCCGAGCGGGTCGCGGAAACCGTACAGCACCCCGTCGATCATCATGATCGTCGCATAGGACCCCACCAGCTTGTGCATGCAGAGGCTGACAGCGTCCTCGACCGAACCCGATTTGCTGAGCGCATTGATCAGGATCTTGGCAATGATCTCGGTATCGGTGGTGGTGATAAAGATCTGGCCGTCACGCTCGTACTCTGCCCGGAGCGTGCCGGTATTGACCAGGTTCCCGTTATGGGCGATGGAGATGAAATGCTCCTGGAAATGGAAATTCAAAGGCTGGATATTCTCAGGAAGGTTCGAGCCGGTGGTCGGGTATCTGACATGGCCGACACCGGCCGTGCCTTTCAAATCGGTTAAAACAGAGGGGGAGAAAACATCGGCAACCAGTCCGTTCCCCTTGAACTTGTGGAGATTGGTGCCGTCAAATGTTGATATCCCTGCGCTCTCCTGGCCTCTGTGCTGGAGGGCGTACAGGGCGTAATAGAGTTGGATTGATACACCGCCAGCATCGACGATGCCAACGATTCCACACATGGTACAACTCTAATGCGTTACTGTTTTTGGTCGCTTTGTGTGCCACTTGTAGTTCGAGATCTTCGTGCTCTTGCCGAAACCGCAGGCAGAGCAGACTTTCTTCTGGGCATGGAACGAGATCTTCCCGCAGCGCCGACAGGCGATGTGCGTGAACTTGTTCATCTTTCCCATTGATGGAGTGCCTTTTGACATGTTGTTTCACCTTATTGTTCGAGTGATGGAGAGATATAAATTACATTATCCCCACGGACGATGAGCGTGCCGACTTTCTGGACCTGTCCGTTCTCAGTCTCCTCGGCCTTGTCGAGCACGAGGTTCATATGTACATCATATCCCTGGAGAACGCCCCGTATTTCTCTCCCGCCTTTGAGAGATACAATAACGGGCTGACGGTTCAACACCTGATCCAAAATATCCAACGGCCGTTTGGTCATAATAATACCCTGTTACCATCGCTCTGGAGTAATATATGTG
>Ga0153915_10000760_pt1 | contig 29706 bp, 27 predicted proteins | sample Opewatmetagenome_2_FD_107003 | JGI IMG/M metagenome (GOLD analysis project Ga0153915, IMG submission 107003) | Freshwater wetland microbial communities from Ohio, USA - Open water 3 Core 3 Depth 3 metaG | ecosystem: Environmental > Aquatic > Freshwater > Wetlands | place: USA: Ohio, Lake Erie...
AAGCCATTTGAGACATTGTTGAATTCACAGAGGTCCGGAAATCGGCGACCCCGGACCTCAGTGAGAGAGATAGCGGGCTTCTTAAGATACTTCCAGGATGGCCCACTTGAGGTCGAGAACAACCTGAGGCATAATGCTCGCGAATGAATATAAGAATCAAGATTCACGCCATACTAAAACCGATACTGTGTGGCCATCTTATTTTTGCCGGTGTTGGAAGCCTTAAAACAGGCGTCGCAGCTCATTACAGATTCTGACCCTACTCGGAGATTCGGAAGAGTATGAAAGTTCGACAAGTGAAGACAATCTTGCAGAGCAGAACAACAACCGACGGAGCAGGAGTTCGACTGCAACGAGTTTTCAGCAACCGAGAAACCCAACTCACAGATCCCTTTCTCCTGCTTGATTTTTTTGGTTCAGATAATCCGAATGACTACATAGCTGGTTTCCCGTGGCACCCGCACAGAGGTATTGAAACAATTACATACATGCTGGAGGGAAAAGTAAATCATGAGGACAGTATGGGCAATGGCGGGACAATTGAGTCTGGGGACTGTCAGTGGATGACAGCAGGAAGCGGGATTATCCATCAAGAGATGCCTAAAGGTGTGGACGGAGCTATGAGAGGATTCCAGCTCTGGGCAAACCTGCCCAGTCGTCATAAGATGATGAAACCTCGCTACAGAGAAATCAAAGAAGCAGATATTCCAGAGGTCACAACCAAGAAGGGAGCTTCAGTCAAAATCATCTGCGGCGAGCTAGAAGGAACAGTGGGTCCAGTTCATGAGATTGTCACTCAACCAGAATACTTGGATGTTACACTGCCGCCAAATACTGAGTTCAGACATCCCACAAAGCGTGGTCACACAGTGTTTGTTTACATCTTTGAAGGCAAGGGCCATTTCAGTGAAGACACGGAGAGGATCATTCAATCAGACCATCTTGTAATCTTCGGGGACGGCGATGAAATCGTTGTTTCTTCAGAAGACTGCCAGCTACGGTTCCTACTGATATCTGGCAAGCCCATAGGTGAGCCAATAGCGTGGTACGGTCCGATTGTCATGAACACTCAGGAGGAGCTAGAACAGGCTTTTCGCGAATATCGGAACGGAACATTCATCAAACATCAGTAGAGGCTTGCCGGGCTACATCTTGATTCTCAAGTAGATGTGGAATCCCAGAATCGCGAAAGGTTTCACAAGTGCAACTAAGACACGATTCTTAACATAGAAGGGATTCTCCCATATCAGAAGCACTCCATAACTCAGACTATCAGGGTCATCGAAGTATCCTGGAATCACTCTCCCTATCTTGAGACCCGCACGCTTGTAGAAACGTACTTCCGGATCAAGAGGTTCTCCTCTGGCATACCTTGCCTCCAGGTACTCCTCTGGCGTCATCCTGTTCGAATACTGTCGGTAGTTCGGAATCCTGCCGCCGAGTATTCCACGTTTCAAGTTGTGGTAGATGGCATATCTTCCTACTTCGGCCAACAGTCTTGTACCTGTTTTTGGAGGGGCAAGGGGTGTAGCGCTAAGGTCGATTCCGAATATTGTTTCTCCCTCAGGGTTGTGGGAAGCTCTTGTCATGCCATTATCTGTAGCCTCCCTCCATGTAGAGATAGGAGTATCCAAGTTGTAGTGCATGCGCTGAAATGCAACCACTCCAACTAGTCGTCCCTGATATTCAGCAACAAAGACACCCTGAGGGAAGACCTCTATCCTGGATCGAAACATCTCCTCGGTCGCGGCTTCCCCCAGTGGCCATGTTTCGTTTTCTACGTGTATGATTTCTGCTACATCACTCATGCTAGCCTGACGAATGCGTGCTTTTTCGACCATGGTAATCCCAGAAGCTAGTTATCGGACTTCAGAGTCCCTTTTCACTAAGTCGGTTTGATGCCCCTTTGAGGGTAGGAAACCATGAATCACTATTCATTTCGGTTCGGTTGTGAGATTAATAAAGATTCATTCCTCCCTTGTCGTTGCCCAGTTCGGTCAAACAACTAATGGGGCACAAATCACACTCTACACTGGCAACTGTGGGAACCTTCGTTCCCGGATGAACTCACGATTGCTGTTTTTAAGCGCCCGGCCTGCTAGTTGCCCTAGGTCGATCGTGAGGAAGCAACAACTATGAAGAAGACATGGCAGGAAAAGATGGTTGACAAAGAGGGATATCCAAAAGTACTGAGATTGGACAAGAACTTTCCATGCTACAACGCTCTTCAAAAGATGAACGTTGAAGAAGGTGACGATGTTGTCTTGGTCAATCCAAGCCACGTCGTTCAATTGATGAAGTCAGTCCCGAGAGGAAAACTAGTAACCATTAGAGAGATCTGTATGAAGATTGCACGCGATTTCAGTGTCGAGGGATGCTGTTCATTGACCGCTGGCATTTTTATCACGATTGCGGCAAATGCTACGGAAGAGGCCAAAAGGGAAGGAAGAGATCTCGACATACCATACTGGCGTACCCTGAAGGCTGACGGCTTCTTGAATGAGAAATTTCCTGGAGGCCTTGAAGCTCATAAAGCTCTACTTGAGAGCGAGGGGCATAGGATACTCAGGAGGGGAAAGAAATACTCTGTCCAAGACTTCGAGAAGTGCTTGATCGAATTGTAGGCAATTCCTCTGAAATCATACCAGTCCACTTATGCATGACCTTCGATGTCGCAGGATAGCGCATCCATGAGCGCACGCGCAGGAACGCGACGTTTATCCAGCAATACTTATCTTCTGTCATGAGAAAGCACCAATGGATTCCAATTCACAGGGCCAGTGAGCGCATGAGATTCAGACTGTTCGTGGAACCGCTTGGGAAGGCGAGAGAAGAGGTACTCCTAGAGTCCTGCATACCGTTTGAGATGCAACAGATAAGGCAGTGGAGGGAGTCTTGGATATCCCAGAACGACTACAAGAACTGGAGCAAGGAGTCCAAATCGAGTGAATTACTGGGAGAGATAAGGCAGGGAAAGATAGTGGATGCAAAACTGAGAGACGCAGGCAGTGAAGCACCTTTCAAGGGAGAGCTCCTAGCGTGTCGCTCTTACGTTACTGAAGTCACTGGTTCAAAGAAGAGGCTCCCCATGGTTCTCTTTGTCAAACTGAAGAAGACAGTCGATTTCGAGTTCTTCAGCAAAAACATGAGCCTTAGTCCTGAGCAAGAATCAGAACTGAAGGACACCTTAAAGGAGGATGTGTGGGCTCCAATTTCAGTATGGCATCCCCAGCCTGTGGATCGAAAGCATTTGCTTGAAGCGGCAGATGTTCTTCCTTACGCAATTCAATATGCTAAAGCACTGTTCAGCTTAAATCCCAAGAGCGCAGGACTGTCATCGTTTGCGGAAACTGAGATACTCAAGGGATAGCGAGTGTCATTCAATCCAGCACAAAGGTCACCAGCGAAGCCCATATATAGGGAATAATTCGCGCCGTCATCTACATGCGCCTGCAATACTGGCGCACAACGACCGTTTTTCGGAAGTATGGTGAGATAGATGAGAGACCCAACCGGCTGGATGCGTGAGGAATACGACAAACTCGTCGAGCAGAATTTGAACTGGAGAATCAGAGAACTGCAGGGACCAAGCGCCCCGACAGCAAAGATGGATGGCAAAGAGGTCATCATGCTTTGCTCCAACAACTACCTGAACCTCAGCAATCACCCAAAGCTGAAGAGGGCAGCAGTGGCTGCTATCAGGACACATGGTGTAGGCTCAGGCTCTGTACGTGCCATCGCTGGAACCATGGACTTGCACTTGGAGCTGGAGAGACGCCTCGCAAAGTTCAAGGGTGCTGAAGCCTCTCTCACATATAGCGCAGGCTTTACAACAAACGAAGGTCTCATCCCGCAGCTTGTCGACCAAGGTGACGCAATCATATCTGATGAGCTTAATCATGGCTCTATTATCGATGGAGTTCGACTCACCAAGGCTGATCGCTATGTCTACAAGCACACTGATGTAGCAGACCTTGAGAGAGTTCTCGTCGAGGTAGAGAAGAAGAATCCAAAGAAGGTGCTCATCATCACCGACGGAGTCTTCTCGATGGACGGAGACATAGCTCCCCTCGATGGAATCGTAAAGGCTGCAAAGCCCTACGGTGCAATGATATACGTGGACGATGCACATGGCGAAGCGGTTCTCGGCAAGGGCGGAAGGGGTATTGTGTCTCACTTCAACCTGACACACAATGATGTTCATTTTGAGATGGGCACCTTCTCCAAGGCGTTTGGAGTCATGGGAGGCCACGTCTCAGGTAGTCGCGACATGGTGAATTATGCTTTGAACAAGAGCCGATCATGGCTTCTCAGCGCATCGCACCCACCTGCGACTGCAGCTGCTTGTATTGCTGCTATTGATGTCCTTGAAACTGAAGAGAGGCATGTGAAGACCCTCTGGAAGAATAGAGAGTACTTCGTAAAGGGCCTCCAACAGATGGGCTTTGATACAGGTCGCAGTCAGACACCTATCGTTCCAGCAATGTGCAGTGAGAGCGCAAAGGCGGTAGCCCTCAGTGACGGTCTCTTCAAGCAGGGGATTCTTGCCTTGCCAATCGTCTTCCCGATGGTTGGCCGTGATAAGGCACGAATCAGGAACATGATGAACTCTGGTCTGACCAAGGCACAGCTGGATACTGCTCTGGCAGCCTATGAGAAGGTCGGCAAGAAACTCACTATCATTTAGTAAACAATGACGTAGGACTCTAGAGGGTCCTACTCTCTACTTCTTTTTCTCAAGACTCATTTGAAACCAATGCTTATATTCACGGAGAAGAATAGGTATGTACAACTCGGAAATCCAAGAAGCTGTATGTGGGATGCATTGGAGCAGAAAGACGAAGAACCGAGGGGCGCATCACTCATGTAGGAGGAGAGGCGAGAGGTCAATGAGGCAAGAAAAGGGTGTCTTGATTATCATCAGTCTCTTGTTCGTTACATGCGCTCTTCTTGAAAATCCGAATACGTGTGTGGCCGATGTGGCAAGCTGGACGGATGTACGTGCGAACGGAACGTTTCACAATGGCACTTTTCTCATGATGCCTGAAGCCAATGTTGAGATAAACATCACGAGAAATGAATTTGGGTGCTTTGTGAACATTACATGTCTATTCACTATTCGGACCAATGTCACGCAGAATTCCACCCTTGCGTTTGTATTCCCTGAAGAGAGATTTCACTCGATTTGGTCTGATATGCTAATCAGCCTCAATGGGACTCTTGCCAACTACACAGTCCTAGACTGGGAAGAATTGGGATGGGATCTAGACAATAGTACATCCGAATATCATCAAGATTGGTATACTAGTTCGTGTTATGCCGTGTTCGGGACTACAATACAGGCCAATACAACCATACTAGTAGGGGTCACTGCTTGGGGAGAGATATATGAGCATGCTAACTACTGCTATTTGGATTACATCGTCGGAAGCGCTCGAACCTTCTTTGGCGATACACATCAGAAGATCACGGTCAACATCATCGAGTACGTTCCATTCTTGGGCAGGCAGTTCTATCCTGAATCGCATCTAACGATTTGTACAGACGACATAGTCATAACTGCAACTTGGGATTTCCAGATTAGCGAGTTTGAAAGCGACGCGGTTTCAATTACCCTTCAGAGTTCGGAACATACTCCATGGCCAAGACCAACACCATCGACACCGAGCTCAGGATTCCCCAACGACTATCCGAATTATATGCCTATTGGCATTGTAGCAGTCTCGGTAATAGGACTGATTCTCATCATTGTTCTGTATACGATGAAGCGCTGATGATTGGTCAACTGTAAAGCAGAGAGCATATCCTTGCTGAACGTTGAGGGCGATGTATACATGCGCAAAGAACAACCGAGTGTGTCGACAACGCCCGCTATATCCATTCATACTCCCTCATTCTTGCCAGCACCACTTTTTGCTAAGACTTATTTCCATCAACTGCAACAGGTATGCACATGTCTGACATACAGAAGGACTATACTCTCAGGAGCATCTTGCAAAACGCATCAAAGACCGGAGAGCGCCTTCGATTCTATGGACCAGGCATGATGATAGTGGCAGAGGGACGTATAGCATTCGTCGGAAAGGAAATAGTCGCCATCAAACACGCTGAAAGCAAGGAACCGGACGAGTTCGTCAATCTCGAGTGCATCATCAAGGTCCAAGTCTTGGGCGAATATGGTAATTACTAATGTGCATCATGCAGTTTGGATGGTTCTTGAAGCATCAAGAGGCCTCTCACACTAGGCGAGAGTCTACATATCTTCAGCAAGGACCTTTCTGATAATTGTAGTCGCAGTCCTGCCAATTGTCGCGATGACGACCTGCACAAGAAATGACATGACTAAGATTCCTAGGGATAGAGAAATCCCCAGAAAGCTCAGAGATGTCAGTGCTATGGCTGCAAAGAAGTACTTGTAGACAAGCCAATACCCATACACTCCGATAATCAGGATTAGACCCACAGCAAGACCGTAAATGATGACGACCGTCTTGACACCCTTACTCTTGAGGTCAACCGATCCAATACCATCTCCAATTACAGATCGGCCGATTTTCCTATTGAAGCGGACAAAGAAGCCAATTGCTGCAAGAAAAATGAACAGAGTAATCATGGCTCCACCAAGCAGAAGAAAGACAGCAACATCAAACTCGATTTCCTCGATGAGCCCTGAACGACTAATGACGTAAGCGGTTGCAGAGCCAAGCAACATGATGGCGGCAACTATCTCGGCAACCAGTGTAATGGTCGCAGTCCCCTTGAAGAGCGAGCCCACATCAAGCATTTCAGATTTCTCATCAGTGTGCATCTCTGAATCATGAGCAGACAGTTCTTTTCCCTCCGTGTATGTTCGGATACCGAAATAGTAGATGCGAGGCTGATAAAGGATTGTGGTGCCATCATTTTCGGTGAAGGCAGATAGTGCCCCGTTAGGCAAGCCACTTCACATTCTTGTTAGCCTTCTATTGAAGCCAGACCAAAACTGTCTAAAGCGAACTGTGAATGGATTCGAAAACTGAATGTGACGAGTGATTATACATGCCTGATAGGATACCCTGCAGCGCTATTGTTTTCGATTTTGATGGCACATTGGCGGACAGCATGCCATTCCTCGAGAGCGTCGGTGTTGAAATGATGATGAAGTACTTTGGCATCTCAAAGGAAGAAGCTACATCCAGATATCGGTCGACAACAGGACTACCATATGAACAGCAGGTCAAGATGAATTTCCCCGACGACTCAAGAAACCAGGCAGCAATAGAAGAGTTTGAGCATTTGAAGATAGAACGGATATTCGAACAAGAGTTGTTTCCTGACTCAGTTGACACTGTTAGGAGAATCAGAGCTAAAGGCATTGATGTGTTTGTTTCGTCATCTACGTTCCAGCCAACCATTGAGGAATACTTCAGAAGACGAGGGATTCTGCGTCTGTTCAAGGCGATACTAGGATACAGACCAGGTTTTGAGAAGGGAGCAGATCATTTCAATCACATTCACAAGACTTTCGATGTACCCTTTGACAGGATGGTGTTCGTAGGAGACTCCCTCAAGGACTTCGAACGTTCCAAGGGATTCTGCAAGTTCATTGCACTAAGTAGAATGTTCACATCGAAGGATTTCAGGAACCTAGGCTACGAAGGACCTGTGCTTCATACTCTGTTAGGAGTGGTCAGGAACATCATTGCAGCATAGAGTCAAGTCTGCTTCTTATCTGCATCATCATGAGTTGACCCGGACGATTTCTCGGGTTCACGTGCATCCTCATACGCCTGCCATAGCCAGACCAATAGTGAGAGTGCGAAAAAGAGGATGGCGGTAGCTGGATAGGGCATGAAGTAGGTCCAACTTTGGTATCCTGCTGCCTGTCTGATATCAGCAAGATTCGCCAGAATTAGAATGCCAGGAAGCATCGAGAAGTATGATGCTGCTGAGCCAGCAAAGATCCAAATGAGGGAAACCTCTCGCCGAATGCAATCTGGGACTTTAATGTGTCAGAGTTTCAGGACGATACTGTGTCAATGCGCGCGACGGTACAAGAGTATCACGGTTCGGGACAGCCAATCAACCTGGATTGGCTCTTCCTCTCCATTGAAATCATCGCCATTACTGCAATTGTAGTGATTCTATATCGGAAAAGAGGATAGCCTCACAAGTGGGCATCTATTGGCGCCGTGGGACCTTGGCCACGCACTTTATTCATTCTCTCCAGTATGGTTCTGATGTGAGGAATGTACTGTTCAGGGACAGTGACTCTGTTCCCCTCCGGGAAGTTCTCTAGGACATTGATGATTTTTTCCAGAGTGTGCTTCTTCATCTGTCGACACACAGCAGCATCGTACACAGGAATGATTTTCTTTTTGGGATGCTGCTTCTGCAGTTGTTGAACCATACCTAGTTCTGTGGCAATCAAGAACACCTTTGCGTCGGACTCAGCCACTGTCTTTGCCATCATCCCAGTGGATCCAACCATATCTGCGGCATCCTGTACTTCAATGGGGCACTCGGGATGAGCTATCGCCACAGAGTCAGGATACTTTGCCTTCATCGACTTGAACATGTCGAGATTGAACTTGTTGTGCACATAACAATGGCCCTCTTCATCAAGGTCGATAATCCTAACTGAAGTGTGCTTTCTCACATAGTCCGCAAGATTGACATCAGGCCCGAAGAGCACCGTATCAACTCCGAGAGACTCCACGACCTCTACTGCACTACCTGACGTACATATCATGTCAGCCTCGAACTTTGCTTCTGCAGTTGTATTCACATAGACAACCACGGGAACACCGGGATACTCCCTTTTCTTCGCTCGTATCTTCTCCGCATCAAGACACGCTGCAAGGGGGCAGAGTGCCTTGGGATCAGGAATGTAGACTGGAACTTCAGGTGAGAGGATTGCTGCCATCTCAGCCATAAAGCGCACTCCGGCGAAAAGGATGGCGCTGTGGGCATTCGACTCAGCGGACTTCCTTGCCAGCTGAAGAGAGTCGCCCACAAAATCTGCTATTTCCTGAATATCTAGTGTCTGGTAGTTGTGGGCCAGAATGAGAACTCTTTTCTTGCGTTTCAGATCAAGGATTCTCTTCTGAAGCTTGTTAAATCTCTGTGGCATGCAATTGCACCACTTCTCAACTCGCTTGGAACTACTTTTAATGAAATCTCAAACGGCAATGATTTCCGTGAAGAGGCCGGGTAGGCAACATTTGCCATGTCATTTAAGTGTACTGAGCTCCAGTGAAGATGCGCCAGTTTGATGGAGAATGCAATGATGAGAATCGGTGTCACGTCCGGACTCGAAGCAGGCATGCTTGAGGACACCAAGAGCGTCGTTGATACACTTATCAAGAGCAAAGCAGATTTTATCCTTGACGAGAAACTCGCGAGCAGCATCGGAATGAAGAGTGGTCCCTCCAAGAGGATGGATGTAGACATCCTGGCGATTGTCGGATCTGACAGATCTCTCTTGAAGACACTCCTAGAGCTCGGACAGACTGACACACCAATCCTCCCGGTAGCCTCGAAGGGTCAACCAGATTTTCTCTTCGATGTCCTTGTCACTAATTTTGAGAGTGTTGTTGATGACTTGCTTGAAGGAAGATGGGCTCGTGAGGAGAAGAAACGACTAGTTGCAGAAATCTCCGGAAAAGAGACCCCGCCTCTCCTTAACGACATAGGCATTTTTGCCAGAAGAAGTGCGACTCTGATAAGATACTCACTTCTAATAGATGGAGAACACTTCTGGAAAGACGGATGTGATGGATTGATAGTTGCCACGCCAACGGGTAGCACAGCCTATTCGCTGAGCGTCGGCGGTCCTGTCATACTCAATGCGTCACCTGTGTTTTCAATCATTCCCGTGAACAGCGTGAATCCTTCCAGAAGACCGCTGATCTTGCCTGAAGACGTAGAGGTTGAGATCAGAGACCTGACAAGTTCTGTTGCCATAGAGGCAGTCCTCGATGGACAGATAAGAAAGAGAGTGGACAACAAGCCAGTCAGAATCCGAAGAGCCGACTCAAGCGCATTCTTCGTCAAGTTCGAGGAGGAGAAGATCGCGGCCCTGAGAGGCAAGCTTCTAAAGAAGTCCGAAGCATCAGAAGAGCATGCTCAAGAACTGCCTCCGAGTGCGAAACTCGTTCTTAAGGTTCTTGAGTACCAGGATCAAATGAGCCAAAAGGAAATAATAGAGGAAACAATGCTCCCTCCGAGGACTGTTCGCTATGCGCTCTCGCTCTTGATGAGTGAGGGACTGGTAACGAAGAAACTGTCTCTTCGAGATAGTCGCCAGGGACTATATCAAGTAAGAAAGCAGAGAAGCCAATAAGTAGAGGAGTTCGAATTAGAATGTGGAGTGAAGGATTTGAAAGAACCCCTAGAAACGAAGCATGAAGAAATCAAGAGAATGCTTCACCAAGCAGAAGCGGATTTGAAAGAGGTTCTGAGAGGCAAGAAGGTGCCTGAAGGCGAGGGGTTCTTTGGAGAGTCTCGAGAATTCATAGCGTTTGAGCTTGCCAAATCCAAAAATCAGGACACATCATCTCTTCAGATTGCGAAAACAGCCAACGATGTCCTACTCGACGTATTCAGGGATGTGAAGGAAGAAGCAAGTGCATCAGACTACATCGAGTCAATGACTCTCTGCACATACGGCCTCATTTTCGGCAACTACAATGAAGAGGATTTCCGCTTCTTGTACAGGCAATCACTGCGATATGTAAGAAATCAAACGAGCATAGAGGAATGGCTGCGTAGGGCGTTAGTCCTCCTTGCAGCAATCAATAATGACGATGCTCATAGTCTCCTAACCGAGATACGGCACTGGATTCAGTTTCTCGGAGCTCCTCTTTTTGGCACGACTTCGTTCATAGACGCCGGTAATAAACTAGGGATAGACCTACAGCCTATCGTTGAGTCAGAGGAGTATCGTCTGGTGAATGCCGTTGCGCGTCATCCGCAGTATCTCAGCGAGGCTGTGCTGAACAGGTCATTTTTTGACGCGTTTGAATCGATGAGAGAGTGGGCGCCTGATGCTGTCCTACTAAGTCTTCTCAAGATAAAGAAAGAGGAAGTGTATAGGCAAGGGCAGACTGAGATTAAATCAGGCATGACTGTCGAAGATTCCGTCAAGACCATATCGAAGATATTCGTGAGAGAGCAGTTCAGAACGAACAAGCAGACAGTCCTACCTGTAAGACTTCAGGAGCTCGCTCGACCTCCGCCTGGCGAAGTAGTAGATCCAATTATCTTTGAGATGATACCGCAGAAGCTTCGAATGGACCTTCTGCCATCGGTTGCCTATTCCACGAAAATCAAGCACATTGAGATCATATTCCTCGGAGGGCATAGGATTGGCAGAAGCGGCATTCTGATAAAGACAGACACAGGCGGCATTCTGCTAGACTACGGTCTCTCTGTAGCGAATCACAGGATCCCTGAATGGATTCCGGAGATGGACATGATAGATACCGTTCTTATCAGCCACTCACATTTGGATCATGTTGGAGGTCTACCAGTTCTCTATGAGGAGTTCACAGGGAAGTGGTGCTCTGTTGGTCCAACAGGAGCAGTCACCACGGTTCTGCTTGACGATGCCCTGAAGGTTGGAACTCCATTCCCTCCTCGCAAGTATGACGAGTTCGACCTCATCTCACGCTACAATGAAGAGAACATACAGAAGGTCGCAAAGAACCATGTGAAACTGGAATACGGGCAGAGTAGTGAGGTCGCTTCGGGCATAGTTGTCACACCAATCGATGCATGTCATATACCCGGAAGCGCAGTCTATGCAATAGACATTGAAGGCGTCAAGATTCTTTATACTGGTGACTTTAATCTTGACAAGTCAATACTATTCCCTGGAGCAAACATACCTACTGATGCACGGTACGTCATCTATGATGGCACCTACTGGGGAAGAGAGGATTTTGATAGAGCCAAGGTAACAGAACAAATCAGCAAGACAGTCGCCACTCACGGACCAGTAATAGTACCGAGCTTCGCCGTGGGACGCTCGCAGGAAATTCTATTGATCTTAGAGGAACTTGGCATAACGAAGAACCGAAATGTCATGGTTACGGGGATGGCCGAGCGGGTGACGAAGCTCGTCGGTGTCACAGGCAGCTGGGAGAGCATGAAGAAGAACAGGACACATCTTGAAGAGGATGATGTACTTGTGGCGGGGGGAGGCATGATGAGCGGCGGCCTTGCAAGGCAGCACTTCAATGAACAGAGAAACAATCCGAAGGCAGCAGTAATTCTCTGCGGGTACCTAGCTCCCAGAACTTCAGGATGGAATCTTCTTCACGGTTATGAACCTCATGAATGTGCCGTTGAATATGCTCGGCTAAGCGCGCATTCTTCATCGTCCAACCTTGAGAGATACGTCAACTCATGCACAGGAAAGCGGATAATGGTGCACACACCAGTCTTCAGCCAGCCAAAGGGCGTCATGATACCAAGCTATAAAGAGAGAATAACCATATCAATCTAGGCCACGATTTCAAGAACGCCGTCGAGAACAAGCTTCGTTGCCACGAATTTCATGGCCTGCATGCTCACGTTAATCTTGCGGACTACGTCCTCCATTGATGTTTGACCATCACAGAAGTCGACAAACTTGATCACAGCTTGCCCGTAGGCCTTCTCGGTCTCCTCGCTGACAACTCCAACTTTCTTCAGAACGCTTGTTGGTCCAATTTCAACTTTGAAATCGACCCATCCATAGCGATTCAGTATCTGCAGACAGCCAAGGACTATCTCACGGGGCAAATTGAGACTCCGCACTAGACCACCAATAGTATCATTCTGCGCTATGGCGGACTGAACCTCCACAATCGCTGTACCTACCTCTCGATTGCTGAATGGTAGAGGTCTTCCAGCCTCCCTAGCTCTCAATAGATAGTCAAGACTGATCGGTCTGAGTGGAACTTTCGCGAGAATGTCAAAGATCGAGGGCTCGAATATCGAAGTACTGCCGTTCCATGTTGCCCAGACATTCTGATACTTCTGCTCGAGATCCACTAGTATTGAGTTCAGGACTCCTCTCTGCTCATCCTCCTGGCTGTCATTTGTCACAATAAGCGCCATGACGAAGTGCGTGGACTTCTCGACCATTACGAGATTACCTTCGTGCTCAATCGTTTCAAGTGCATTAGTACCACTAGTGCCGTCACTTGATTGTGCGTCAATTCCTCCAAATGAGTCGAGTGCAGATATGAGAGAAGCAACTGCGTTCTCATCAATGACTTCATCGGCATAGCTCACATGAGTGACTACATCAGGAACACCGTCAGTTGGAACAATGGCTAAGAGGTGCAGTATCCTCGAGCGGTCAGAAGCAGGTCGAACAGGGGTCTTCTGACCTGCGACTACCTCAGTGGTCGTTTTGGGACCTACAGCCTCTGCATCCATAGTTGGCGAATCATCGGATGCTACTTTGCCAAGCGAAGAGACTGCTTCATCGTAAGGCACATCTTGAAAACCGGTTTCGCCCTCTTTGGCTTTCTTTGCCGCTGCTCCAGGCTGGTCCATCTCCTCAGTTCCTCTCCTAACAGTAATCATCTCACTGATAGGCAGATCGGGTAGCGTCACACCAACGGTCTTAGCAGCAACCTCTAGCATCATACGAATGAATTCTTCGCGACGAGACTTGTCCGTGGCAATCATAGGGAATGTGGGAGCGCCCAGAAGACGCTTGATCTTCTCAGCTTTCATGGACTCGGGAAGGTCTTGCTTGTTTGCCAGGATGAAGAGAGGCACTGCAGGGGCTTCCTTCCTGATGGTGCGAAGAAGGGACTTGGTCTGCATCACGTTCCTGAAACTTGAGTCGGTGACCAGAAAGATAACATCGGTCCCAGAGAAGTAGAAGCTCCATAAATCTTGAAAGACTGCCTGTCCTGCGAAGTCCCAGACGGTCACGAGAAAAGTACCGAATTGTATGGTTTCTGAGGAGTCCACAGCAACATTGATGGTTGGTACGTACCCTCCCGGCGCTGGCTCCTTGCCGAAGAGGAGCCGCAGGAGAGTGCTCTTACCGACACCACCGCTTCCGACGAAGCTGACCTTGAACCGTGTGAATATCAATTCGCCTAGTATGTCATCGAGATTATCACGGATGTAACCAATGCTGTTTCCACGGAGGGCTGTGGAAACTCGGGATGCTCCTTCTCTGACTCTGTACTGAATGGCCCGATCTTCATCACGGCCGTCGGTGACAAAAAGCAGGAGCATGTCTCCGTCAACCTCGGCATGGAAGACTTTATGCTTCTCAGCTACGAAGACAGGAGTGTCCTGGGCGAGACCTTGTGTCCCGAAGAGGTCCCGATAGCCAGCCAGGAAGTCAGTGATATCCTTATCCACAAAGTCGATTTTCCAGAACCTGGTTCTCACTACAACGTTGCCATCTTCTTTTCCTATGAGCAAGACGTTGTGTATCATCGACTTTTCACGTTCTCTGTCTAAGATTGTCCTAGTTTTAGATGTTATCTGTATTTCTTGCCCGTTTCAAGCTTGCTATGACATCATTTCGCAGTCAATGAGATTATTCCCCGCCTATGTAGCTCAGCAAAGACTTTCTGAAGGACGCTGGGCTGCAGTCCCAAGGTGTGTGCAATATCTTGAATACCAAGGGATCCATCAACCAGCGCGAGGATAGTACTAAGACCCTCATAGAGGGACATCACATCCTTATCGGGAATAACCACTAGTGAGGGAATGTCATCAGGCTGTACTCTCAGCTGGCAATCTATGGCGCCCAACCGGTTGAGAAGGTGAATTGCGCCGAGAATCAACTCCGGACCTCTTCCTGGCGCCAATTTAGATATTGTAAGTGTGCCATTCAGTCGATACCAAACAGCTTCAAGGAATTCACGCACTGGCGCGTGCTCAAATCGCTCCCAAACTAGAGGCCGTTTTTGAGTCGGTGCCACCCTCCCAGGCAGCACAGCAGGGGGGAGAGTAGCCAGCAACTTGATTGTGAAGAGAGGAGACCTGAAGAGGTCAGTAGGATCTTCAGATGGTTTAGGAATCTCGTCGAGGAATAGGTCTGGAAGGAACGAGAAACGGGATCTCAGAGCCTCTACGTTTGCCTCACTCCCAGTGATTAACGTGAACACATAGTCGCTTCGTTCAATTGTGATGTAGCTCAAGTCACCTGTTCTGAACACAGAGGTTTCAGTAGGGCCCGTTTGATCTATCTTGAAGGAGGATATGGCTGCGACGATGTTCGGAGCCACCTCCAACAGCCCAGATCTCTCGTCGTAGTAGTAGCTGTATACAGCCTCCCCTGTTCTGCGGTCCACAACAAAGAATGCCTTATGCCCCACATCAGCAGTGGGTACTTCTTGAGGGGCATTGGGCTCACGAATCATAGATTCTATTTCCCATTTCTGCAGTGCCAGCTCTGGTTGCATATCGCAGAAACCGCCATAGGCCATAGCTGAGAGGAGTAGATTGATGGGTCTAGGAGAAACTGTATCACAGAGATCAACACCATGTTGAATCTCAAACTCTCGTGCAGCCTCAAGGTCGTCGTCGGAACCAGGAATCACTATTATCCGCGCACTTGATGCTTTGCGAATCTTGAAAACGGCGTCCCGAATCATATCGCTCTTTGTCATACCTTTTGAAATGACCAATGCAAATAACCCAACGGATTTCATGACATCGGGCCATGTATCCTTGACGAGTTCGGGGTAGATCGCCCGCGTCGCCCGGACCGCGTACGGACCGATTTTCATCACCTCTGAGAACTGCTCACCCGTATGCTGCCTAATCTCAAGAAGGCTTTCTACAGCAATCACTGACTTGTTATCGTCAGAATGCTCAGCAGCAGTCACAAAGCAGATATCGAGGGGAGTTCGAAGATGAGCATCTGCTACAGCAGAGAACTCATACTTGAAGTGGCGAACTGATTTGACGGTAATCTCTGATGAAACAACTTTCTGAAACTCCTGAAGCCGCGCTATCTCTTCATCTGTGAATGTTTCAGACTCGCTCACAGCGATGACTAGAGTCATATCACTTACTCTACTAATACTTGCAGGACGACCATGTACATCCGTCACTATGAAGCTTCGAGCTGCGTCTTCCTGGATTAGTGCATGGTACTCGTTCACTACAGTAGCAATGAAGTCCTCGGTTATGTCATCTTTAATGAACGACAGCGATGCCAGTGCTTTTGAACCAAGCAGATCGTATAATATGGCTCTCGCAATCAAGCTCATCGGGTCTCCAGTCTCACCCAGTATCACCGTTCTTGCCAACAGAAGGTCTTTTCACTAATCAAGCTTGTTCAGCTCTCCTCGCGATAAGATTGTCAATGGAAACAAGACCTCTCATGTATTTTTGATAGTCTGAGTGTATCTTAGAGCGGTCATATTCGATGGAATCCACGCCGCCACCAGAAGGAATCTCAGGCAAATCCTGTATAGCTTCAGACACTGTAATCGGTGGTGGAAGAGAATGACTCCCTGTTATGGTATCACCTCTTGCACTAGGGTCCGCAACCGATGAGAATAGAGCATCGGGCTTCTCGGCCAAATCCCCATTACGAGCCGCCATGATGAATACACGCCTTCTTCGCTGCGGCACTCCGTACTCCTCTGCTTTCAACACCAAAGTGCTGTGATGATAGCCTTCTCTCGTTAGTGCATCAAGCATAGTCTTCAACAATCGACCTTGACGTATCCATCGAATCCCTGGAACATTCTCGATAAGGACATTCTCGGGACGCAGTTTGTGGATGAAGACTAAGGTCCTGAAGATCAAGGAATTGCGAACATCCGAAGGTGACCGTTTACCAGCAGTTGAGAATCCTTGGCACGGCGGGCCACCAGCCAGTAGATTCAGCGTCCGTCCCTTGAGCTTTGATTCAATAGTATCAATGAGATTGTCCGTGTCTGCCTCATTGAGAACATTGGCTTGAACAACTGTGGCGTTCTCGTGATTCAATCGATACGTTTCGCACATGTGGCGGTTGAGGTCCGTCGCTACGAGAACTCGATGACCTGCCTGCCTCAGTCCTTCGGATAGACCTCCTGCCCCACAAAACAAGTCAACATAGAAACCGCACTTGAGTCCATCTCCAAGTACCTTGCCAAGAAGAGGAGGAACAGCGTTACCAATCTGTTTGAACCGAGAACTGAAGCTACCGAGAAATCGGTATCTATCAGGAAAGGACTGCAATCGCGCCGCCTCCCGCATAGAGATTAGGCGGTTCTGAGTTGGGTGTATGAAGGTGCCGTTTCCTGGTCGATTGAAGTATGTGTTAATCGTGTAGCTCGGGAGTTCACCGCTCAGGCGGCCATAATATGTTGTGCGACCGCCTGAATTGTAGATTTGAGTGAGTCTTGCTGACTTTGCAATTGTCGCCTCAGGCAGATTCCTCCAATTGCCACCTGATGGAACTGAGCGGACAATCTCCATGTCAAGTTCGCTTAGCGTCGCACATGTATGATTGTACAGCATGTTGTCAACATCCTGTTCAGGCGCCTCTGCATTAGCTGAAACGGAATTCACGAGAACAAGAGCCACCCTCTATCCTGAAAGACTTTCTCCCTCCATCTTCGACAGCTCATCAAGGATTTCATCGCTTTGATTCTCAGGAGTCTTTCGCAGGGTGAGAATTCCATTAGCCTCTTTCACCCCTAGTCCATAGAGCGCAAAGGTTGACGCATCCAGCGGAGCCGAAAAATCACGGGTTCCAGCCTTGAGCTTCTGAACCTCCCTGACCACTGTTTGTTCCAATTTGCTCTGCCCGCTTGAAGGCTGCGATATAGGTAGACTCTGAAGTTCACGAATAGACACGTGATTATTCGAGCTCGCAATCTGGAATCTCCAGTTAAGAAGCTCTGAGTTCAGGATTCCCAGAAGAAAATCTAAGTATCTAGACGAATCAGGATGCATATCCACTAGATAGTTGCACGAGTTGGAAAGAATCGTGAGAGGTTCAACTGGAGCAAATTTCAGTCTCCATCTCTGTCCCATGTTTGAGATCTGCTGGCAGATGATTCGCTTCATCGAGACATGTTCTGACCGCTCCGATGCATTGAGAGTCCTTCGAAATGATTCCAAGTCAACGAATTCCGGAGCGCGCACGGCCTCTGTGAGATGGAAACGTCTGATATGAGATCCTCTGATCAGCCTTGCGTCTGATTCATCAGAGGAAATATACGTCTTGTTCAGAGTGAGGTCTAATTCACCGCGCCTCGCCAGAATCCAGCCTAGTGATGAGAGAGATGGCTGTCTGTGCATTATCTCCAAGTATGCGAGACCGAGCGCATCTACACGGGGTATGACAAGTGACTGACCCATGGTCTGGAGAATCCGCCAGAGATTGACTTTGTGCCTCCCACGTCTGGAAGCATCGTTCACGCCAGTTCGATTCAGACCAATCTCAAAGATGCCCGTGCGACCTCCTTTCGTCAGACTGATTATAGACACCGACTGTGTCACACCAGTGAAAAGCCTCGATGCCTCCGGGAACTCATCAATAACGTTCACGACATTTCGAAGAAGAAGCTCCTGCCTAAGGCGCGCCGTTGAAATATCAGACAAGATGTTTGATGGTACGATGAATCCGATATTGCCATTTGTCTTTATGATCTGCAATGCTCGCTCGATGAAGAGTTGGTACGTATTGAGGGAATAGCTCGTCGCGAGATGGAATTCCTTCGATTCACGGAAGTACCTTGAACTCTCGCGGATATCAGCCTTGTATTCCTCAAACCTACTCGCATGAATCTCATTCTCGCCACTCAGCAACTGCTCTCTCATGAACTCTGCCAAGTTTGGCTTTAGGCGTTCGTAGGGCGGATTCATCACAACGAAGTCAAAGCCCCCCTGCTCCGGGCAAAACACCTCCTTGAATGCGTTTCGCCATTCAAATGGAGTCCTTCCATCTGGATTGCGGAAGAAACATCGGTGATTGGATATATCTGAAATACCGTTAAGCGAAATAAGGGAATTCCCTCTCTTCAGAGTCGAACCAATGTGACTGCTTCCGAATGTCGGAGACCCTGAGCTTTCCACGATGCGCAGTGATACATCAGCAACCTCCAATGCTCCCGCATCTAGGTCCACCCCATAGATTCGTGGAGAGCCATCCGTAAGTGAGTCATCGATTTCATCCTTTGAAATGCCTATGCGCTCGAGGACTTGAGTGGCATCATGTAATGCCTGCTTCATTGCCCGCAGTGCTGAGACAAGGAACACGCCAGAGCCACAGGCAGGATCTACCGTAAGCAGGGAGGCAAGACTTCTGAATGCAGAGATGCCTTTCTTTCTGACATAACGAACATGCTCTCGCAGTCTCGGTCCCAGTGTGAGCCGTACAATATAATCTGCAAGAGATTGAGGTGTGTAGAAAGCACCAAGAGGTTTCTGAAACGAAGCCTGCTGTATGGTGGGAGGTAATTGATATGAACCTAGAGCGTGAATTCGCCCTAGGAGCTCAATGAAGTCATTTAGAGGGATTCTCTTAATCCTGTCGTATTGCTCCAGTTTCAGCCCCTCAATTATTGACCGAGCAAGTTCTCCCACTTCTTTCCTAGCTGCTCCGCGTTTCTCACTCTCGTAGGAGAGCTCAGAGAACAGCAACTGGTCCTCATTGAGACCTAGATAGTCATTGCCAAAGCGATAGGTGACAATCCAATTCAGCGCTGCAAGACGTACTGGATCAATCTGAACTCTTGACTTGTGTGAGGAATCTAGAGCGGCATGATCGCGAACATCACAGAGCATTGACCATGCCAGACTTCTGATTCTATCTTCCAAGATGGGTCATCAGACTGTCGTGAGACCCGCAAGAAAGGTCTTGCGTTTTATCGTTCACTTTGCAGAAGTATCACTCTGCATTATGCCCCAGATGTTGCCTTCTGTATCTTTGAAGTAAGCAAGATAGCCCACGCCAGGCAGCGTGCTTTTTGGTCGAATGATCTTGCCACCATTCTTGGTAATCCTCTTGATAGCATCATCAATCGAGGGAACGCCGATTGTGTTTACGTTGAAATCATCGGGACCTTGTCTCATTGCAAAGGCACCATCAATACCTGGTTCCTTTGGATCTCCGGTCATAAGAAACCAGTAGTCAATAGGCCCATTCCACTTCTGAACTGTCCATCCGAATACTCTCTCATAGAATCGAGAGATGCGCTTAGCATCATCTGCAAGAATCTCAAAATGAATTACTCGTGACATGGGCCAGGTTTTAACTATTGTGAATAATAAGTATATCGTTCTGGCAGAGCTGGATGAAACTACTATAAGTGTGAACATCGTACGCAGGAATAGTAGGGAATCGATATGGTGTCATCCAAGGACATCAAAGAGATGGAATATCTGACAGCCCAGTTCTGGCCGGCGAGAGAAACTGAGAGGTACACAGGGTGGATAATGAACTGGAATGACGGCATAACATGGAGAGCCAATAGTGTCCTTCCGCTTGGGTCAATCGAAGAGGTGCAACTTGAGGAGGCAATAAGACACGTCATCGCATTCTATAACCAGAGAGGAACGCCACCTGCTTTCAAAGTCACTGAGGCGAGCGAACCCAAGGATATAGATGAAGGCCTCGCAAATATGGGCTTTGAAAAAGGTAGGTTGACCCATATTCAGACGATGTCTATTGATGAATTGTCCAGTTTCTACCCTAAGGTTCCTGTCGACATCATCAAGGTCAATGATGACTCCATCAATACACTGATGTACGAATCAGGGATGGGAGAAGCTGCTATCGAGGCGAGGCGAGGAATCATCAACAGAATCGAGGGTGAAAAGGGAATTGCTCGCGTCATGATTGACGGCAAGATTGCAGGAGTGGGTCTTGGTGTAGTCAGAGAGAAATGGCTTGGTCTCTTCTCTATCAGAACAATTCCGGAGTATCAGCATCGTGGTGTTGGATGGTCTGTCACCTGCGGTCTGGTGATGTGGGGGGAGGACCTCGGGGCAGCAAGAGCATTTATTCAGGTCGAAGCAAGCAACACAGAAGCTCTGGAGCTCTACGAATCAATGGGTTTCGAAACCATGTACGACTACTGGTACAGAATCTTGTAAGCAGGCAGGAAATAGTCACTTTACACAAACTCTGCTCTGGAGCCATCCTTTAAGAGCAGGCTAGTATTCACTCGCCAGAATACGGATGCCAAATGATACCTAGCCACGAGCTCGCATTTTCCTGAGTGGCCACCCAGTGGGCAGTAATGACCAGAAGCTCAATAGGTAGTGACCAGTTTCATGCATCCTGAATCACTTGATGATAGTGAGGTTCCAAAGATATGCTGGATCAATTACAGGAATGTGTCCATATTGGCGAGAATCTTGGTGCAGATTTCATAGAAGCGAGATACGATGATCTTACACTGAGAACGCTTCAGCGGATTGACGACACATGGCAGGACATCCAAGTCAAATCAAGAATGGGATTTGCCATTACTGCGTATGTGGATGGCGCCTCAGGCTTTTCATTCACGTCCAGTCAAGATACAAAGGACATTCGATTGGCCGCAGAGAAGGCATATAGAATGGCGAAGGCATCCAGTAGCGCTGCAACACTGAAACTGCCCTTTGATGGCAGACCTGCTGCGAAGAGCAAGAAAACGGACACACATAAAGTGAGAATACACCCGAGGGAGAGAGACCTCAGCCACAAGATTGATTTGGTCAACAGAACCGTAGAGTCCGCGAGGGAGTACGGCGAGAACATTCGGAGTGTCCGAGGGCTATGGGGAGAGCTGTTCGGTCCAAAGATGTTTGCAAACAGTGACGGTGCCGCTCTCAGTTGGGAATTCCTTGTCACAGATTTGACCATATTAGTCACATCAAAGACGGATACAGGAGCCATGGTCAATGGATCAGACAGAAGGGGCGGAACACTGGGTCTTGAGGAGTTTGAGCGAGGTGAGTCTACTCCGGAAAAGCTAGGCGAAAACGCTGGCAAGTGGGCAAGAGAGCAGCTTTCAGCGAAGGCTTGCCCTGCAGGCAGCTTTCGTGCCCTAGTTGAGGAAGAACTTGTTGGAGTGTTGGCTCACGAGTCGTTTGGCCATCTTAGTGAGGCGGACTTCATTGTGACAGGAGGTTCGCCACTGACTGAGAAAATCGGAAAAGCACTGGGTACAGAACATGCAACGATCATTGACGGTGGAACCCCTGATATCAAGAAACATGGTGGATTGTGGGTTCCATACGATGACCAGGGTACAGCTGCAAATCAGACAGTAGTTCTGGATAGAGGCGTTCTGCGGCATTACCTGCACAACAGGGGCACGGCAAAGAAACTAGACCAGCAACCGACAGGAAATGCAAGGGCCGTGAGTTTCGTATTTCCGCCTATTCCAAGAATGACCAACACATACTTCTCTCCTGGTACACTTAGCGAAGAAGAAGCACTAGAGCTGCTCGGGACGGGGATCTATGCAATTCAAACATCGGGCGGCCAGGTCGAGGGGGATGGTAGTTTTCTCTTCAAGGCAGACAGAGGATATTGGGTCGAAAACGGAGCAGTCCAATACCCGATTCGAGAGGTTTCTCTTTCAGGTAACATCCTCCAGCTACTCTCCAGAGTTGAAGGAGCAACAAAAGAGTTGAAACTCCGATCCGGATATTTCGGGGGGTGCGGTAAGGGTGATCAATTTCCTCTTCCTGTGGGTATGGGAGGTCCCAAGCTCGTCATCAATGATGTCACGTTCGGCGGCGAGGTATGATTACTGAGGTGGTCATGAATGGATTTCGATAACGTAAAAGATGAACTGCTCTCAATTACTGATACAGGCCTCAAGTATGTCAAAGGGCTGGACAGTTCTGCAGAGTTTGAGATATATGTGCACTTTGAAAACAGGATGAATGCAGAAATTGATCAGGGCGTTGTGACTGCTCAAGATGGAGCAGTGGCTGGTAGTGCGGTTCGAGCGGCTAGGGGGAAACGGGTAGGTTTTGCTGTGGTAAGCGGAATCTCAATCGAGAGAGTGAAACAGGCTGCAAAAGAAGCCCTTGCCGTAATCAATAGTGTGAATGTCGAGGACAATCGATTTCAGGGTTTCGCTGATCCACAGGGAGCCGGAAGAGAGGGAGCTTTTGCTGATGAAATTCTGACACTCGGTACTGATGACCTCATCAGGAGTTGTCATGAGATAGTTGAGGAAGCCAGAGCAGTGGACTCCAGAGTCAGAGTTGTGACTGCAGGGGCAAAAGCATCATGGGGTAGCTACGCAATTGGCAACACACGAGGAGTACTTCGTGCAACACGCAAAAACAGAAACTCCTGTCAGGTGAATGTCTATGCAATTAGTGGAGAAGAGCGCAAAGGCGCCTTGGATTTTGATGCCTCCAGAGAACGAATCTGCCACACTGAAGGCGTGGGCAGAAACGCTGCGATACGCGCGATCAGTCTTCTAGGCGCCAAGAAAATGGGTGTTACAGCAAAGATGCAGACAATTTGGACTCCGCTCCCAGCCGCACTCTACGTTCTATCCAGCTTGGCTCAGTCCGCTGTCGGCAGGCCAGTGGTCGATGGAGTGTCCCCGCTCTGCGATAGGATTGGAGACACAATTGCTTCAAAGAAGTTCTCGATTATCGATGATGGCCAAGATCCCCTAGGATTGGAAACAGATGCAATAGATGCAGAAGGAATTCCGCAGAGGAGAAATCCAATTGTAGAAAGAGGCATACTGAAGAACTGCCTGTTTGACAACTACTTCGGAAAAGCCTATGGCCTTGAATCTACCGGCAATTGCACGAGAGGTGGAAGTGTTTTTGGTGGAGGCACTCCCTATGAGAGTAGACCTACAGCATCCACGAAGTGGCTGGAAGTGGTGCCTGGAAAGAAGAATGAAGACGATATCATTTCCTCCATCGATGGAAAGGCAATACTAATCCGCGACTTTCCTCTCGGTATCTTCCATTCAAGTGTAGAGACAGGGGACTTCTCCTGTGTGGCAACATCTGCATTCTTGGTCGAGAATGGAGAACTGAAGGGGCCCGTTGAGCCCGTTTCAGTCGCTGGCAACTACTATGAGGGACTCAAGAATCTTCGAGAAGTGGGAAACGATCCCCTCCTTATTCCCTATGGCATAAACATGCCGACTCTTGTCTTCGACGATTTCTCTATAGTAGGCTAGAGTGAACGGATGTAGGTCAGAAGACTTTTCCATGTGTGTCCAGATTCGCGCTTTGGAGGATTAGAGTGCGAACAGAAGCAGCGTTAAACCAGCTCCTAATATAGGAGAGGAACGCAACGAGTTTGGATTCCATTGAAACTCAAAGCAATTACTCTACTTTCCCTAGTTGTGATGATTTCTGTTGTTCCAGTCCCAGTTCTCATGCCCGCAGTACAGGGTCAGGCAATCAGTGATATCAAGGTGCTGATGCTCATTGCAGATTACTTCGGGTGGAATTACTTTGACGCAATGGAGTTGCTTGAATCATGGGGAGTCAATGTCACCACAATTGCCGACTCCTTGGATACCGATGTGCCCTCATGTTTGAACCAAGAACCTCGAGGAACAATTGCAGACCTACTCCTGAATCAGGTCGACAACAATATTCTGAATCAGTTTGATGCATTATTCATTCCTTCTGGCGGCCAGTGGAACAGCCTAGTCCAAAGTCCGAGGGCGCTTGAGTCCATAGAATATGCCCACGATAATGGTCTCTTAATCGCTGCAGTCTGCATTGGTAACAGGGTTCTTGCAGATGCAGACAATATCGTGAATGGTTCAAGTGTTGTCGGCTATCTAGCCGCTAATGTGTACATGGCAGAGGCCGGAGCAATAGTGAGAACAGGATACCGCACAGTCATAGACAATCGCTTCATCACAGGCGGCACTGGTGGAGGCCCGACTGGAGGAGGAAATGAAGCTGCACCAACAGAGGAAGTCTGCCTAGCTCTGGTGCGGGAGGGATTGGGTTATTCATTCAAGGAATCAGCAAGCATTGAACCTCTGACAGCACCTATTGGTACCACCTTTACCATCACTGCGGAGATCACAGACCTTGATGACCAACCTGTGGCAATATCCTCTGGCAATCAGAACATCTCAGAGGTAAATGCTCGAGTATATACCAAAAACAATAGGACGCTCATTGATATCATCGAACTCCTCGATGATGATGACGATGGAGTGTATTCGGGTCAATTCACTGCTTCGGCAAACGGTGAGTTTGTAGTCGATATCGAAGTCGAGGATACGAATCACACTCTTGAGATTGAGAGAGAGTCTGTGAGTTTCTCTGTTGGCATGAACTATGCAGTCGACCCACTTACACTAGGACTCGTCGCTGCAGGTACACTCATTGTGGCGGCAGTTATCATCGCCGTTAAGAAGAAGTAAAAATGCTTGGCTATTCTTGCTCTCTCCTTCCAGATTCTGGCCTGAAATCGTTCTACCCGATGACTCCGGAATCATATAGCTGGCTCGGAGAGGAGAGCAGCAGATAGAGCTGCCACCCGGTGCTTTCCGTGATGCGTGGAGTATTTCTGCGTGTGTCAGTAGCTGTACTTTCTTATGTTAGCCTCAGTCAATCGCAAGGATAGGAGAAGAAAATCAGGTCCGTGAGACCTTAGAATCTGACCAACCTCGATGAGAATACCAGGCGTTTGATCTCGAATGTACTCGAAGAGATCTTCCTCTGATTTGCTCAGGGCTTGACACATGTTCTTCATGTGCTCGTGAACTGCTCCTTTGCTGATCCGACCAGTTTCACGCAGCATGCAGTTCTCCAGCGCGGCTTGGATTGCCATTCCGACACTTTCTGAACTTGAGAAAAGGTCTTCTGATACCCTAGTAGATGCCCTTGCCTTCTCTAACGCAGGTCTGGCTTTGACACTACCCAAGGCAAGACGGATCTCATCCAGCGGAACATTCGGATACACAGACTTCCCGAGATCCTTGTCTGCCAGGAGCCGTTTGTACCCCTTCATGCCATGAAGGCGTACTGGAGAAATGAATCCCTTGGCCTCCATCTCTCTAAGGTGCGACTGGAATGTATCCCGAGGGACAAGAGAGCGCGCGGCTGACAAATGCAGAAAGCGCTCGTATAGGGTCTCCTCTAACTCCACAATGGACCAGCCAAAGGAGCGGATGATATCCAACTCTATTGCATTTGGCGGCTCTGCGTGCATCCCTCTTTCTGGCAACACTTTCCCTCGACAAATGGTTGACTAGACATTCGTCAAGAAATCTAATAAAACTATCACTTCAAACATTTGCTAAGGAAACTCAGTCCTCTGCTGCAGAAAGGGCCATCATGCGCAAGAGCCCGGGATTTGCACGGATGCTACGCGTTTGCACAGCTCATCACTGAATGACCATCGATGGGCTGCCTACAGCAAGAATACAGCTAGAATGCCTGTGAGAAAGACGCCGTCCCATGTTCCAGCTCCCCCGATGGAGGCACTTCCTGTCCTGAGATTGGATAGTTTTCCTAGATTCAAGATATCCGCACCTATGAGAGTGCCAAGTGTTCCGGACACATAGGCTATTGCATAGCCATTATACGCACCCGGAGCGACTGCTAGCAGTACTATAGTCACAAAGACAGCCACAAGTGCGGGGAGGAATCCTGGAGTGAGGATACCAACATCCGGTTGTATCCTTGCCACTCTATGGACAACAAGCGTGACAACTGTGACAGCGATTAGGAATTGCAGGAAAGCAACTAAATTCATGAATATGAGGTACGTGCTCACCGCGACGGGAATGACAGCGCCTCCCAAATTGATGCTGATCCGGGTCTTGCCAGGGCAATCAGGCTGAACGACTTGATAGCTAACGCCCCAGTACTGAACATGTGGAGCCTCGGTACAGGGAGTTGAGTCTGATTCAATCGTGTATAGCGGTATGTTGATCAGGCTCCCTAATAGCGAGCCGGGAATAATTATGATAGCCAGCCATATTGGGATGCCAAGTTGCACAAAAGCTATATCCACAGCTTGAAGGAAGAATAAGCTGAGAATCGTGAACGCAAGGATTGTAAATACAGAGAAGCTGCCTCTTCCGTGCTGCAACCGTACCTGACTCATTTAACCACCAATTCCTGTTTCTCATACATCCACTTTTTAGAGTTGGTATATGATGCATTCCAGTCTAGCGGGCTTCACAACCAGGCGATATTTGGTGGCTATTGACGTTTCCGACAAGACTTCGAGCACCGCAGGACTCATTCCGGAATAGATATGGAAGAAATCGATGGAGCCGGCTCAGGGATTTGCACCCTGGTAGAAGAGATCTGCAGTCTCTCGCGTAGCTGCTCCGCCAAACCGGCTCGTCTAGACCTTCCAAACGCTACTCTTGTTTTAAGTATGTCGGCAAAAACTGCGCATATCTTTTCAAATGCAGTGATACCAGATGCAATCACTACGATAGTATTTCAATTGGCTTTTATCTCCGATAATCTTACTACTTCAGTAGTTGATTAAGAGAATATCCAAGATGACAGACATGGAAGACGAAGTGAAAAGAGATCTCACTGTGATTTTCGACGAACGTCTACCCAGAAAGTCAAAGATAGCCTTTGGCCTATCTCAAGCTTCCATTAACCTTCTTGAGGTCATTGCTCTCGGTTCCGCTATCACGTTTTATTACAATATAGTGCTAGGTCTGAGCGAAGAATGGATTTCCCTTGCTTGGCTCCTTTTTGCCTTCTGGAACGCTCTCAATGACCCCTTGTTCGGTATTCTACAAGAAAGGATCAATACAGATATCGGCAGGCGAATCCCTGTCCTGCGCTTCGGCGCACCGTTCTATGTTCTTACTTTCATTATTTGCTGGTTCCCACTCATGGAGAACACGGAAATAGCCCTGTTCTGGAATCTGCTACTGGTCCTCTTCTTATTCGATTCCATGTTCACCATGGTCGGACTAGTAATAACTGCACTGCCTGCTGAAATGTGCATTACGCAGGAAGCCAGGTCCAATCTCAGCTTGTACAGCGTGATTCTGGGATCTTTCGGTGGTCTATTGGGAATGGTACTCCCGTTGATCTTACTCACCAGTGAATCATCAACCGAGCTGAATCCTCTCTTCCAGCCAGTAATGGTACTAGTAGCGATAGTCGCTGGGGTAGTCTTGTTCTTTTCGAGTTACGCCCTGACCGAAAATGAGTATGCAAGGACTGAAGAGCCATTGGGTTTCATTGAATCGATGGTCAAGGCAGTCAAGAATAGGGAGTTTCTCGCATTCGAAGCCATGAATTTCCCTCATGAAATGGCTTTTACGATAGTAATTGGCTCCATGATATATTTCGTGCAATACGTGCTGAGGCTACAGGGTTTCCTGGCTTCTATCCCATTATTTGTTATTTTTATCCTCATGCTACTTTTCAGTTTCCTTGCCGATAGAATGGTGAAACGACGGGGTTTGAAGAAGGTCTACATCATCGGGCTGATGCTAACCAGTGCGGGTCTGATATTGCTATGTTTTTCAGGTAGCTGGCTAGTTGCAGTAATGATCAGTCTTGTAGTAGTCGGAATAGGTCTGGCGCCGGTCATCTTGATTTGGTCCCCGTTATTGGCTGATGTGATCGACAACGATGAAATATTAACTGGCAAGAGGCGGGAAACAACCTATGCAGGCATGAACGCGCTGATCACGAAACCCGCTATCTCCATAGCTAATGCATTGTTCTTGCTGGTCATTAGTGGATTTGGATTTGATAATACCCAGGCTGTACAATCAGCTTCAGCGATACTTGGAATACAGATAGGATACGCATTAGTTTCTGCACTATGCTTCATAATCAGCGCAATCGCATTGTGGAAATGGTACAGGCTGGACGGCAAAGAGTGGGTCGCTAAGAAGGTCGAACTAGGCAAGATACATCTGCAGAAAGAAAAGGAGTACATTGATCGTCTTCAGAAAGAAGGAAAGACATCCAAGGTTTACCAGAAACTCTACAAAGAGCCACAAGAATGAAAGATATAGTCTACGAAAAGTACTGACCTCCAGAAGTTCTCAAGAATCAAAAAAGCTGGAGGCAGACAACTGAATGGAAAGCCATCCTTGTCAGCACGACTATACCAAAGTGATTAAATATAGTTAATCATTACAAGACAGTTGGTGGACAACAACACCAATGGAGAGAAATATATGAAAACTGAAACGGCACAGAGAATATTGTGGTTCGCGATAATCTTCATCGTCCTAACCATTATATTGACGGTATTTGCAGGGATTGGGGTTCTCCTTGCATTCTCAATGATCGACTTAGGCTCCTTCATCACCGACCCTACAGTCCTAGCATTCATTCAAGATTACCCACTACTAATCCCGATAGTGATATGGATCTTAGCAGGTCTCCAAATCATCTATCTCGCCATCATCTACATGTGGCGGAAAGAACCACTCCGACATAGAACCGGATTTACAATTGTCGGTATACTCAACCTACTCATGGGCTTTAGCCTTCCTGGATTATTCATCCTTCTTCCGGGACTTCTTTTAGAAGATCAGTAGATCCCTAGCCAGGAGACCATATTACGGTCTCCCTACCCTTTTTTTCTGCGGCTCCCATCTATCCGACATAGATCACAATTCCATATCATTGGTGCAAATGTGAATGACGTTGGGAGAATCAAGCATATTGCTTCACCCAACCAAGAGGCAGCGCATTCTTGATTCCCGTTCTAGATCCCCTTCAAGCGGGCAAGAAGAATACCTCCCATAATATCAAAGTCAACTGCATTAGGGGTGTGCATAGACTTTGACAAGTACATAA